>Ga0209364_1000159_pt1 | contig 15047 bp, 14 predicted proteins | sample WorMetHERISLAND2_3_FD_187387 | JGI IMG/M metagenome (GOLD analysis project Ga0209364, IMG submission 187387) | Marine gutless worms symbiont microbial communities from Max Planck institute for Marine Microbiology, Germany - Olavius albidus HERON... | ecosystem: Host-associated > Annelida >... | reverse complement strand
TCAACGTCCTTGATCTGCTGATCCCGGAGCCCGGCGCCTTCTACATCATGGATCGTGGCCATATGGACTTCAAGCGCCTGTTCACGTTGCACAGAACAGGGTGTTTTTCGTCATCCGCGCCAAGTCCAATACCAAACACAGGCTCGCTACTCTCATCCCGGGGATGAATCCGGAGGTATTCGATGCGATCGGACCATTGCGCTGAGTGGAGTTAAGTCCGTGCGTGACTACCCCCTGCCATTACGCCGTATCCGCTACCACGATGTTCAGACCAGCAAGACGTTCAACTTCTTGACCAACAACTTCGCCATTCCAGCGCAGACGGTGGCGGATCTCTACCGATACCGCTGGCAAGTTGAATTGTTCTTCAAGTGGATCAAGCAACACCTACGCATCAATATCGTTCTTCGGGACCCCCGAGAACGCAGTCAAAAGCCAGATTTGGATCGCTATCTCGGTTTACATCCTCGTCGCTATCATCAAGAAGCGCCCTGACAGCAAGTCGGATCTCTACACAATTTTACAGATTCCGAGCCTGACCTTATTCGAAAACACTCTTCTAGCTCTGTTGGTTACTAGAATGGAATCCAGAAGCGGTACTGCCTATACCCATAATCAACAGAATCTATTTGATAATTTCCGCGGACAGTAGTGAGACCACATAATCTTTTTTGTCCACAGATTACGCGGATTTTCATAGATTATTTCATTTTTATTTGCGGATAAATCTTCCCGACTCGTATGCCGCCTGGATCTCGCGACTGAGCTGGTACACAGTCATGGCATAGAGGTTACTATGGTTGTAACGGGTGATCACGTAGAAGTTATCGAGTCCCAGCCAGTACTCGGGCTTCAAGGCATGGAGACGGATCAGGGCTACCCGCGTCGATCCGTGCAGGTGGACAGCGGCAGTTATGCCTGCCGCCCTGAGTCTGTCAAGGCTGATTGAGGGTTTTACGGGTTTTTTCCCCGCCGGCACGATGCCCTTTGGTGCTCCATCCGTAACCCTAGCCGTGAAGGCCACCGGCTCTCCGGCCTTCCAGCCATGTTGCTCGAGATAGTTGCCGACGCTTCCGATCACATCCGCCTTGTTTTCCCATAGGTCCCGCCGGCCGTCACCGTCGAAATCCACGGCATAAGCGCGATAGCTCGAGGGGATGAACTGGGGCAGACCCATGGCACCGGCATAGGAGCCCCTCAGCCCCAAGGCGTCGATGGATTCCTCCCGGGCCAGGAGTAGCAGCGCTTCGAGCTCCTTGCGAAAGAAGTCCGCGCGCTTGGGATAGGAGAAGCCCAGGGTGCTCAGGGCGTCGATCACCCGGTGCCTGCCCAGATTGCCGCCGTAGCTGGTCTCGACGCCGATAATAGCAGTGATGATCTGTGGCGGTATCCCGTAGACAGCCTGTGCGCGCTCCAGGAGCCCGCGGTTCTCATGCCGGAACGCGACACCGCCTCGGATCCGCCGGTCGGTGAGGAAGATCGGCCGATATTTATACCAGGGCTTGGCCTCGAAAGGACGCTGGATGGCGTCCATCACCTCCCGGCTGTAGTGGGCCTGTCCCATGAGGGTCGTGAGCTCGGCCTTGTCGAAGCCATGCTTGCGGGCCATTTCGGAAACGAAGCCTTTGGTGCCCGCGCGATAGCTCGCCGGCTCGTCCGCCGCCGCTGCCGCAGTCAGGCACATCAGGACCGCCAGTATCCCCCACCATAGACGCATCGTTCGCATTGCGAGTACACCCGGTACCGAAGTTGAGAGCATCCGGACCAATCCTGAACAGCTGTTTGGTTGAAATATTCTCGTTCAGGATTGCTGAGACGATTTCTGCCAATAGTACGAAACCTTCTAGGAAGGAAGCAATTTTCTGTGCGTATGGATGGACATCAGGATGCCGAAGCCGGCCATGATGGTCACCAGGGACGTGCCGCCGTAGCTCACCAGGGGCAGGGGTATGCCCACGACCGGCAAGAGTCCGGTGACCATGCCGGTGTTGACGAACAGATAGACGAAGAATACCAGGGTGAGCCCGCCGCTGAGCAACCGCCCATAGGTATCCTGGGCCTGGGTGGCGATATAGAGCCCGCGCGCGATGATGAACAGATAGATCACCAGTATCACTAGGATGCCGAGCAGCCCGAACTCCTCGCCGAGGACCGCAAAAACGAAGTCCGTCGAACGCTCGGGCAGAAACTCCAGCCGGGACTGGGTTCCCTTGAGCCAACCCTTACCGTAGGTACCGCCGGAGCCGAGAGCGATCTTGGCTTGGATGATGTGATAGCCGGAGCCCAAGGGGTCGCCCTCCGGGTTGAAGAAGCCGAGCACCCGCTCACGCTGATAAGGGTGCATGAAGAAATTCCAGAGCAGGGGGGCAAGGGCCACCGTGCCCCCTCCCAGCAAGGCGATCAGTCGCCACTTGAGTCCCGCTAGGAAGAGCACGATCAAACCGGTACTGGCCACCAGCAAGGCCGTGCCGAGATCCGGCTGACGGGCGATCAGGAACACCGGAACGGCGGTCAGCACAACCGTCCACAGGACCCGTGGCCCACTGGGGGGCAGGGGCTGCTCGGCGAGATACCAGGCGAGCATCATGGGAACCGCGACCTTGAGCACTTCCGAGGGCTGGAAGCGCACGACCCCCAGGTCCAGCCAGCGCTGGGCGCCCTTGCCGATCTCCCCCATCACCAGGACACCCACCAGCAGCGTCAGTCCGATGCCGAACAGAGGCGGCGACCAGCGCTGTAGCTTCGAGGGTGGTATCTGGGCGACGGCGATCATGACCGCGAAGGCGATCCCGAGTCGGATCAGCTGTCGGTAGAGCTTGTTCAGGTCCTGGTCGATGGCGCTGAAGAGCACCAGTAGTCCGTAGCCGCACACGAGCAGCAGGGCAATCAGCAGGGGCAGGTCCAGGTGCATCCGGCCGGGGAGCAGGGCCCGGATTTTCCGCAGAAGATCGCAACTGCTCGTGGGGAAGACGCTATTGTCCATCCGCAATTTCCCCTGCGGCGGCGGCGGATGGCGTATGCAGCAGATAGCTATCCATAATCCGACGGGCGACCGGGGCCGCCACTGCGCCACCGTGACCGCCGTTCTCTACGATAACCGCCACGGCTATGCGTGGGTCCTCCGCGGGTGCGAAGGCCACGAACAGGGCATGATCGCGCATGTGTTCCGCGACCTCGGATTCACGGTAGCGTTCCTTCTGCTTGATGTTGAAGACCTGAACGGTACCCGTCTTGCCCGCAATGTCGTAGGCATCGGTGCGGATACGTTTGGCCGTGCCGCGTTTGCTCTTCACGACCTTCACCATGGATTCGATCATGCGGTCGAGGTTGTGGGACGAGATCGGGAGCTGCCGGACCTGCGCCGGGAGCTCGCGTTCCACCGCCGAGCCCGGTGCCCTGGTGGCGCGGACAACACGTGGCTGTATGAGGCGACCGCGGGCCGCCAACGCCGCCGTCGCGGCGGCGAGCTGCAGCGGCGTAACCAAAAAAGGACCCTGCCCGATACCCACCAGCAGTGTTTCCCCAATAAACCAGGGCTGACTGCGCGCGTCCAGCTTCCACGCCCTGGACGGCAGCAAACCTCCGAACTCACCGGTAACATCGATACCAGTGCGCACGCCAAAACCGAACTCGGCCAGGAAATCGTGCAGCCGGTCGATCCCTATAACATGGGCCAGCTTATAAAAGTAGACGTCGCAGGATTGAACGACTGCCTTCTCCAGGGTAACGGTTCCATGCCCCCAGCGACGCCAGCATCGATACTTGTGGCGGTGTCCTGGGAGCCGATAATAGCCGCGGCACCGCTTGGCGTCGGTCACCCCTCCACCGATCTCCAGGCCACCCAGGCCGATAAAGGGCTTGATCGTGGACCCCGGCGGATACTGGCCGCGGACAGCACGATTGAACAGAGGTTTGCCGGGCGAGTCGCGCAGGGTCTTGTAATCTGCCCAGCTAATGCCGTCCACGAAGGGATTGGGATCGAAGCTGGGGCGACTGACCAGAGCCAGGACCCCGCCGGTGCGTGGATCGATTGCCACCACCGCGCCACGGCGGTCGCCCAGAGCGGCATACGCGTCCTGTTGCAGTCGGGCATCCAGGTACAGCTGCAGGTGCTGCCCCGCCTCCGGTGGGTGCCGTTCCAGCACCCGCAGGATCCGGCCCTCGGCGTTGACTTCCACCTGTCGATAGCCCACGGTGCCGTGCAGCAGCTCCTCGTGGGCTTTCTCCACTCCCCCCTTGCCGATATGATTGGTCCCGGCGTAGTTCGAGACATCGATACGCTTGAGCTCCCGCGCGTCGATCCTGCCGACATAGCTCAGCACATGGGCCGTGTACTCACCGAACGGGTAGGTGCGCAACAGGCGGGCGCGGACGGCGGCCCCCGGAAAGCGGTGCTGCCTGACGGCAAACCGGGCGACCTCTTCCTCACTCAGGTCGGCACGGATGGGAATCTCCTCGAAACGGCGCCGCTGTTTGCGCATGCGCACGAAACGTTTCAGGTCCGTTTCCTCGATGTCGATGAGCGCTCCGAGCTCAGCGATGGTAACGTCCAGGTCCTGAATCTCTTCGGGGATGATTTCCAACGAGCGGGAGGAGTAATTGCCCGCGAGTAGAATTCCATTAGCGTCGTAGATCAGTCCCCGCGTGGGGGGGAGCGGCTCGAGTCTGACCTGATTGTAACGGGATAGGGTGGACAGATGCGCATAGCTCCCGATCTGCAGCTGGACCAGCCTTGCGATTACGATGAGCATGGATACCAGCGCCAGAATGCCGGCAATGACAATGCGCTGGGTAAAGAGCCGGTTCTCCCCAGCGTGGTCCTTGAGGGTCAGCTCCACCATCGCCGCGGATCTGCAGTCTCAGGTGATACCGAAACGCCGGCTCAGGTTCCGCAGCAGGATGGATACCCAAGGCCATAGCAGCATGCCGACGAAGGTGGGTATCCAGTATTTAATGGTGGGTGTGGGTTGACCCGTGGCCCCATGGAGCCACAGGGAAAGCAGGCGCTCCACCAGCAACAGCACCCACACGGACGCGGCTTGCTGGGGTGGGGGAAATGCGCGGATGCGCCGGTGCAGCTCCAGCGTGAGATAAACGGGTACGGACAGACTCAGCGCATGTTGGCCGAGCACGGTTCCCGCCGTAACGTCCAACACCAGGCCCGCTCCCCAGGCCCAGAATACTCCCACCCGGGTCGGCAGGGTCAGGGCCCAGTAGATCAACGTCAGGGCCATCCACTGAGGACGAAATTCGGCGGCCCACTGGGGCAGCGGCAAAATGGTCAGGACCAGAGCCGTACCGAGGGTGAGCAGGATTATGCCGGACCCATTGCGTGGGGACTCGCTCACGGCGCTTGCCGAACCTCCTCGCCGGTACCTTCTGCCGAGGCACCGTCCGACACAGCCGGTGCCAGAGTCCAGACCAACAGGACCTCACGGCTGCGGTCCAGGCGTGCGGTGGGTTCGGCGATGACGGTGGCGAACGGCTCGTCGGACCCCCGGCTCACTTCGGCGACCTGCGCCACCGGATAGCCGGGCGGGAAACGACCGCCCAACCCCGACGTCACCACCAGGTCCCCGACCTGCACATCGGCGTTCTTCGGCAGATGGGACAGCTCCAGGCGATTGATGAATCCCGTACCCTGCGCCACGGTACGCAACCCATTGCGATTGATCTGCACCGGCAGCCCGTGGCTGGCATCGGTAATCAACAGTACGGTAGCGGAGAGGGGATCGACCCGCGTCACCTGTCCCATGACGGCATCGGCGTCGAGGACGGGTTGACCAATGAAGACCCCGGAAGCGGCACCCCTGTCGATCATTACCTGCTGTCGATAGGGATCCAGATCGACTGCCATGAGCTCGGCGATGAGTACGCGAGCGCCCATCCTCAATGAAGATCCCAGCAGCGCTCTCAGGCGAACGTTCTCCGACTCCAGCGCCTCGAACCTTTGCAGCCGCGCCCTGAGCACCAGACTATCCCGGTGCAGGGACCGGCTGTAACGGCGTAGCGATTCTTTCCGGACGAGGTGATCCCCTACTTTCCGGGCCAGGATGCTCGGAAGGCTGGCCAGGTAATGCACCGGATAGACAACGACGGAGAGTGTAGAGCGCAACGGCTCGAGATACTGGTAGCGATGATCCCCTACGATCAACCCGATGGCGAGCGCCGTCGCCGGCAGGATGCGGAAGGAAGGCGAGGGGCCATGTCCGAATAGGGAGCTGGAGCTGATGATCGACTCCCAGCGAGGAGTGGTCAGGGCCGAGGAAACCCATGCCGACTGCGTACCGAGCCGAGACCTGGCCGCCTACTCCGTCGTGGCAAACAGACCCAGGTTGCGCTCGTTGGCCGTCTCCAGGGCGTACCCACCGCCGCGGGCGACGCAGGTCAGTGGGTCATCGGCGACCAGCACCGGGAGCCCCGTCTCTTCCTCCAGCAGGCGATCGACATCGGAGAGCATGGCACCACCGCCGGTAATGACGATGCCCCGCTCGGCAACGTCGGCACCCAGCTCCGGAGGAATCTGCTCCAGGGCCGTTTTTACCGACTCGATGATGCCCGACAAAGGCTCCTGCAAGGCCTCCAGAATCTCGTTGCTGTTCAAGGTGAAGCTGCGGGGGATACCCTCGGCCAGATTGCGGCCCACGACCTCGATTTCCCGCATCTCGCCGCCGGGGTATGCGGAGCCGATCTCGTACTTGATATGCTCGGCGGTAACCTCACCGATCAGGGTGCCGTAGTTGCGACGCACATAGGCAACGATGGCGTCGTCGAAGCGGTCACCGCCGATACGTACCGAATTCGAATAGACGATACCGTTGAGTGAAGTGATCGCCACCTCCGAGGTGCCGCCCCCGATGTCCAGCACCATGGAGCCACGCGCCTCCTCCACGGGCAGACCTGCACCGATAGCCGCGGCCATCGGTTCCTCCATTAGGAAGACCTCGCGGGCGCCGGCGCCGGAGGCGGACTCCTTGATGGCCCGACGTTCCACCTGGGTGGAGCCGCAGGGGACACAGATCAGCACCCGCGGGCTGGGCCGGAAGATCCGACTCTCGTGGACCTTGTGGATGAAGTACTGCAGCATCTTCTCCGTGACTGTAAAGTCGGCGATGACGCCGTCCTTCAGGGGCCTGATGGCGGTGATGTTCTGGGGGGTACGGCCCAGCATCTGCTTGGCCTCATTGCCAACCGCCACAACCGACTTGGACCCTCCTGCCCCCTGACGGATCGCCACCACCGATGGCTCGTTGAGCACGATCCCCTGGCCGCGGATATAAATAAGGGTGTTGGCGGTTCCCAGATCGATCGATAGATCGTTGGAAAACATCCCTCGAATGCGTCGGAGAAACATCAGGCATCACCTTGAGGAGAAAAAACAGGGATCGCGTCGGACGCCCCAAAGTCCGACGGCCGAACCGGCAGTTCGTCCGGGTTACATACTAACTTCAGGAGACCTTCGGAGATTTACTTCAGGAGACCTTCGGAGAAAACCCCTTCCTGAGGATTTTTCAACCGACGAAACCGAAAGTACGGTTCCGACCTTGGCTATTCGGGACGGCAAAGCTGTGACAACCAAGCTTTTAAGCCTGGCTAATTTATCAATACAACACCGAATGGGCAAGGCTGGATTTCCGACCGCGCATAGGCGTCACGCATCCGATGTGTTATTTTTCAAATCCACCTTAACTTGTGCCTAACTCCGTATGGCCGGCGGGATTCCGTTGCGCCGCAGGCATGTTTTACCTTCGGAAGGTTCCCATGTCGCTTGATTGCACCGATGTCGAGAAGATCGCCCGGCTTGCGCGGCTCTCCGTTTCCGATGCGGAGAAGGAAGGCTACGCCGTGGATTTGTCCAAGATCCTGGACCTCGTGGAGCAGATGGACGCGGTGGATACCGACCGGGTCACACCCCTGGTCCACCCCCTGGAGATGGTGCAACGGTTGCGACCGGATGAACTCACCGAGCCCGATCAGCGGAACCTGTTTCAGCGCAGCGCCCCAGCGACCGAAGAGGGCCTGTACCTGGTCCCGAAGGTAATCGAGTAGCCGGAGCGAGCGCGTATGGATTTCTTCTCGATCAACCAGCAATCCTGAGTGATTCGGCGCTGATTGGAGGACCGGCCGTGTTGCGTTGCGACGCACCGAGGCCCGCTGATCGTCTGCTGAGGTTAGTGCCGGCGTCTTAGCGCAACCTACACCTATGTTACACCCCGTGCGGCCTGCCTGCGCGGACCTCGCAACAACCCAGGATCGTACTACCAACAGTTGAACTTTCGGCAACCATCCCCATCTAAGTTAACGTAGACGCTCGCATGAGGTCTGCGGACAACGCGGTTCGTAAGAACGCATTTCGTCATATTGCTCATTTGGAGGATATGTCCATGACTGCTCTCGACTTCACTCCCCTGTTCCGCTCCGCCATCGGCTTCGACCGTTTGGCCTCCGCCCTGGAGTCCACCTATCGGCCCGATAGGAGCGGTGGCTATCCGCCCTATGACATCGAGGTCACCGGCGACGACACCTATCGCATCTCCATGGCGATGGGCGGCTTCTCCGAGCAGGAGCTGGATGTCCAGGTCAAGGAAAGCGTCCTGACGGTTTCTGGTGCGCACAAGGAAGACACCAAGGAGAAGGAGCGCCGCTTCCTGTATCGCAGCATCGCTACCCGCAACTTCGAGCATCGGTTTCATCTGGCCGACTATGTGAAGGTGGTGGATGCCCGCATCCGGGATGGCTTGCTGCACATCGACCTGGTGCGTGAGATCCCCGAGGCTATGAAGCCGCGTAAGATCGAAATCCGCACCGGCGGCAGCCTGCTCGAAGGCGAGGCCGAAAGGGCAGCGGCGTAACACCACGCCATGAGACGGAACCGAAGGCCGGGCCGAGCCCGGCCTTTTGGTATGCGCCGGCTTAAGCAGCGTGGTCGAATCGAGCCCGGTACGACCACGACGAGCTGATAGGCATGGATGCCGTCCGCGCGGCGCAGAACGAAGTCGCCCACTTTGCGGGCCAGGTCCTGGCGCAGCGCTCCCTGGACCCGGTCGCGGGACCAGGATGGTTCCGTGCCCGATACGCAGACGCAGGGAACGGGGACGTTTCCCCGGCGGCAGGCGGTGACGGCAGGTTCCGGGATAGACCGGGCTCTCTATCCCCGGCAGTCCGTTCGCGGCGATCTCGCGTCGGCTGCAAGCGCAGTGGCTGCCGAGGGTGGCTACCAGGGAGCCGAAATGCAGGGGTCCGGTCGGGGAGGGGGGTAAAGCGACCGCGACACACCGCCGTCTTATCCGCAGCCGGTTCACCGCCGGATGTATTCAGCAGAGGAATTGCTTGGAGGACCGGACGTGTTGCGTTGCGACGCACCAGGGCCCGTCGATCGTCTGCTCAGGTCAGTGTCAGCGTCTTAACTCAACCTACACCCGCATGACCCCCTGCTATCAGCCCGTGCGGATCTCGCATTATAGGAGTAAGTTGGGTTAGGCGCGCGACCCGATTCCGAAGCACTGTGACAGGGCCGAACGCGCCGTAACCCAACACGTCAGATCCCTCAACCAACGCCAAACAATCCAGGACTGTAGTAGGGGTTGTTCTCAATTGAGCCAAACCCTCGCAGAGAACCGGAGTTGGGTCTTCTCGGTTCCCGAGTATCCCCAGTTTTCCTGCAGGCTTGCCATCCCTGGCGTCTGGATTCCGGCATCCCAGCCAGAATGACGGCTTGGTTGCTGGTCCCACGAGTTGTTATCCTACAATGGGGCATCAATTTATTAATTGAGAACACCCCCAACCGTGCTGCTTCTCGCGGATCTCGTCGAGGGTCTTGCAATCGATGCACAGGGTCGCGGTCGGGCGTGCCTCCAGGCGGCGCACCCCGATCTCCACCCCGCAGCCTTCACAGAAGCCGTACTCGTGATTGTCCAGGCGGGTGATGGCTTCGTCGATCTTCTTGATCAGCTTGCGCTCCCGGTCGCGGGTCCGCAGCTCGAGGCTGAACTCCGACTCCTGGGTGGCGCGGTCGTTGGGATCGGGGAAGTTGGTCGCCTCGTCCTGCATATGATGCACGGTGCGGTCGACCTCCTCCATCAAGTCTTGCTTCCATGCCAGGAGGATATTTCTGAAGTGTGCCTCCTGACCCAGATTCATGTACTCTTCGTCTGCTGCGGTTTCGTATGGCGCTAAGCCGAATGCCTGGGCACCCGTATTGTCTGACTCGACCATGCAATCCCTCCCCGAACGGTCTGCCGATGCTGCGGTGATCTGGCGAACGCTGCGGACCAGGCGCTGTCACGGCTGCACGGACTCCGACCTCGAGCTATCATTAAATACCAAATTCGGACCCTGCGCGGCAACAGATTTCTGTTAAAGAATGCATGACCACAATCCTGGGTATTGGCACGCCGGGCAACCGAGACTCTCCGGATGCAAAATCACAACCAGATACGCGTAACATTTCGGCTCATCCATCAAATCGAGAGTTGAGAAACGGATCATCGGCTTCTCCTTTGGCAACTCATTTTGGGGAGCTGATTCTCAAGCTTGACGAAGCGGTTGGATAGCTCTCACTCAGTTGGCCCCATGAGCCGCCAATTTCTTTTCAATTAACCGGTTATTACCGGCTCTCGGTCGTCAGCCGTGGCCGCGGAGGTCCACCATGAACGGTAGGCGCCGGCTTGCCGGCGTTTAAGTTGGCCACGGGGCCGGGTTGCAAGCCAGGAAAGTGTAAAGCGCGGGCTTGCCCTGTTGAGAAGATAAGCCCGGAGGTGAGGGCTGATTCCTCATCATCTACCCTGATTAGCAACCCATCACGCGGATTTCAGCCTGCCTGCGATATCCGCTTTGGCCTGGGCCAGGATGGAATCCCGGTCGATGCCGTCCAGGATATCGCGGATGACGACCTTGGGCCCCGCCTCCCCCCAGGATTTGCCGTGGGCCAGATAGGCTTCCGCCGCCTGCCCCACCACATAGGTGGCGTAATAGGCGACGGCGCCTTGGGCGGTGCCGGTCACCAGTGTGGACAGGCCGCCGGTACCCAGCTTGAGGGCGGAGGACAGGAGGTTGATGCCCCATACGGTCCCCATCAGGAGCGCCATCTGGGTGGCGATCGTCTTGACCAGGGTCCCGGCTTCGGTCTTCGAGAGCGCCAGTCCGTAGAGCCTGGACAGGTGCACTACCATGCCCACATCGACAGCGGCGGCGGCCAGGAAGTCTACTACCGGAATGGGATTGAGCGCCACCGCAATGCCTTTGGCGACGCAGTAGGTCCGGATCAGCCTGGCCCCCAGCGCACGTTTAACCTCCAGGATGCGTCGTCCCACCTTGTCGCTCAGGTCACCGGCGAAGAGCGAGGCGTTGAGCGCCGCCAGGGTCTCCCCCTCCGCTTCGAGGAGCTCCCACAATCTCTGCTTCAGGGCCACCACGTCTGGCTCGCTCCAGCGTAGGGTCTCGGTCTCTCTACCGTCCGCATCCACTAGGACTACCACTCGCTCCGCGGGTCGGGCGCTGACGCAGACGATGTTTCCGGCATCGATATAGCCATGGGTGTGCAGCGTCAGGGATGCCAGGAGCTGCTCCCGCTCCTCCTCGGTATAGCGATCGATCTTGTTGAATACCAGGACGATGGGGCGTTGGTCCTGCACCAGGACCCGCAGGGCCCGGATCTCGGTCTCGGTAAGATCCCCGTCTACTACGAAGAGCACCAGATCCGAGCGGGCGGCTACCTCGTGGGCGAGGCGTTCGCGCTCGTCCCCCCGGACCTCGTTCAAGCCCGGCGTGTCGATCAGATAGACGCCGCCGGTACAGTACTCCTCCCATTTACCCATGGCGCTGGATTTGGTTTCGCCATGCAGGGGACTGGCGCTGAAGCGGTCTTGTCCGAGCAGGGCATTTAGGAGCGCGGATTTGCCGACACTCACGCGCCCGAAGGCGGCGATATGGATATGGCCCTGCTCCAGCTTCTCGAGCATGGCCTCCACCCGGCGGTAGTCGTCGTCCAGGAATGCACGCACTTCTTGTGGGATGCGCGGATCGCGCACCAGCTCCCGCAGGCTCTCCCGAGCTAGGTCCAGATGGCTCGGGTCAGCCGTCCGTCCCTTGCCGCTCTGCGCGGGGCTCTTCTTTGCGGATGTCCAGGGCAAGTCTTGCAAAACGTCTTGCACGTGCTTCGAGATCTTCACTCAGGCTCTCCTCAAAGACCTGCGCCGCCTGGGCCGGCCGTAGGGCGCCGCGTGACTCCAGCGACCGGGCCACCGCCTTCCCGAGGGCGTCGAAGATCATGCCGTAGGCCGCGGCATGGGTGATACCACCGACCAGAGTGCCGACGCCGGGGAAGGCCTTGAGGGCGTTCCCGGCCACGGCGAGCATGATGGTGGTGCTACGGGCGACGCGCTTCTGTACCAGCTCCAGCAGCAGGTCCGTGTCCATGCGCCGCACCGGGACTTCGTATAGATTGGCCAGCTCCTTGACCATGCTCACCCCGAGATAGCCCTGGATCACCAGATCCGAGCCCGGCGTGATGGCAGCCATGGCGCCGATCATGGCTTTTCTGGAATAGCTGCGGGTCAATTCCTCAGCGCGCCCGCGGCGATGGGCCAGCTCCGCCTGGTCGAGACGCTCGGCCGCGAGCACGAAGACACTGGTGTCACGCAGCTTCTCCAGGACCGCCGGGTCCTCATCCAGATGGCGCTGCAGGGCCGTGCGTAAGGCATCCACCCGCGGCGGCATCTCCCGCACCACCCGTTCCTCACGCCCGTCCGGCAACACCCGCAGGACCTCGCGCTTGCCCCCAGCCTGCACGGCCACCAGCTCCACCCGGCTCTCCTCCCTTCCCCTCCCACCTTCCTGCTGCGCCTGCAGCCGCTCGCGCAGGCGCGCCAGCAGCAGCTCGCGCTCCGATTCCTGGTAGCGATCAGTCTTGTTCAAGGCGACGATAACCGGCTTTCCCAGTGCCAGCAAGGCGCTTAGGTCCGTGAACTGAGTCCGGCTCAGGTCCCCGTCGCACACATAGACCACCAGGTGAGCGCGCATGGCCTCCGCTCGCGCGGCCTCGTCCAGTCCTACTCCCACCTCGTTGGTACCCGGCATGTCGGTGAGCACCAGCTCGTCATCGCTACTGCTGCGCCAATTGTAGGTCGAGACTTCCCGCGTGGTGCCGCCCACGGCGCTGACGGCGGGTTTTGCCTCCGGCAACAGGGCCCTGATCAGCGAAGATTTTCCGCTGCTGATCTCGCCAAAGAAGCCGACATGGATCCGCCCGGCGGATTTGCGCTGTTGGAGCAGTGCCAGCTCGCGGCGCACCGCCGCGATATCCATGCCCGCCGCCTCGCCCTTCTCCAGGCGTTGCTCCAACGCCTCCCGATCCACCCACGGCGGCATTCGGGGCTGCTCCACCCGCGCCCGACGCCCGAGTCCGGGCCGCAACAGGCGCCACAGGACAATCCCCCCTACTCCGCTGATGGCGAGAAAGCCACCGGCATAGAAATAGAAGAACCAGGTGGAACCTTCCCGCAGGCGCGTCCAGACATCGAACGCCGTATCCGTCAGGATCAGCAAGGCCCACAGCAGGAGTAAGGTCAGGAGCACCACCACCAGGGCGAGCCCGACCCGAATGAGTTTGGAGGGTTGGAGGTTGTTGCGGGACATCAAGGTGCGGGGATTATCGGTGCGATTCGGGTCTATCTCGAGCAGACCCCTACCCCGCCGAACTTACGCGACCGATGTATTTCCATGCAAGCGATTATACGCCAAGGATCTGACATCCATGCTGGAGTCGGAAGCTGTTCGGTTAAAAAGGAATCGGGAAATGGCGATATTCCGTTTCCACACCACAATGGCCTACGGAGGGAGTTCTGCAACACCCTCACCAGGGAGGGGACATCCCCGACGACACAGCTCGCCGCGGATGTTCATTGATGCGGTTCGCGCTTCCACGCGGTGCCATCCTGTAAGACCTGCCGCACTCACCGCATATATGGACCCATCCCGTTTGCAAGGTAAAACACGCACGATATGGCGAAGGGAAAGGTTGCTGTCATATATCCGGCCTCTGCCTGAGCATTCGGATGCCCACCGTGAAAAACGGGGACAGACCGCGTTCTTTCACCTCTATTTTTCGGACTTGCGCTGCTCCCGAAAGAAAAATGTGGTCTGTCCCTGTTTGTCTCGCCCCGCACCTATCGCCTGGGCGCACCCTGGTATCGCTGGATCTCTCGGTGATAGGTGCGGGGCGAGCCCGCGTTTACACTGTCCTGGCTTGCAACCCAGCTCCGTGGCCGGCATAAGCGCCGGCAAGCCGGCGCCTACCGCTCATGGTAGACCTCCGCGGCCACGGCTGACGACCGGGAGCCGGCTGCAACTCGTTCATTTTTATTGTCCGAAGGGGGTTAAAACCACCGCCTTTAGGCGGTTCGATTTATTATCCCAATACGTTAGTAAAAACTATGCACTTTAGTGCAAGACTTTTAGTATACCCTCATTCATGAGGTCTTACAGAAAATCATCTGAAATGATTCAAGAGTATCTTGATCATCATGATAAGTATCCGAATCATAATGATGATGAGTTTCGCGCGGAATAACTATCAGTCATTGGCTTAAGTCGGCTTCAACCGAAGCCCCGACTTTCAGTCGCAGCATAGTGATTTCGAGTCAGTGCTTTCAGTTGGCTTCAGCCAAAACGCGGCTTTCAGTCGCGAATCATACTATGGACTTTAGGGTCTGTTGAGATTCAGGATTTCCAAGCGTCGTGATTTGTGATTCAGGCTACCTTGTCGAAGGAGGTTTGGATGACGACGGAGCGTTTTGTAATTACGGATCGTCAATGGGCTTTGACGGAGCCGCATTGTCTGGGCAAGGAGATGGACCCTGGCCGGACGGGTGGCGACGGCCGGTTGTTTTTGGAGGCGGTGCTCTGGATTGCGCGGACCGGCAGTCCATGGCGTGACCTTCCGGCGCACTTCGGCAAATGGAATTCGGTGTTCAAACGGTTTCGCGATTGGGTGAAGGCCGATGTATTCCAACGCCTATTCGACGCCGTGTCGGATGAACCGGACATGG
>Ga0209364_1000153_pt1 | contig 15299 bp, 9 predicted proteins | sample WorMetHERISLAND2_3_FD_187387 | JGI IMG/M metagenome (GOLD analysis project Ga0209364, IMG submission 187387) | Marine gutless worms symbiont microbial communities from Max Planck institute for Marine Microbiology, Germany - Olavius albidus HERON... | ecosystem: Host-associated > Annelida >... | reverse complement strand
ACTCATTTTAGATACCGCCTCCTAGCGGCGTGTGTACTACACTATTTTTATAAATATTCTATTGTTTACGTTTGATTGTGATGTAGTAATTTTGACATTATTGAGCGTATAATAGCTACAGAAAGTTATGTAGGTACATTTAGATGGACGATCGCATTATCTGTGCACAAGCGTATGGAGGATTAGTGATAGTTGATTTCCAGCGAGATGCGGTGCGAATCGATGCTGCGATAGAAGTGGGAATTTCACTTGTCAGTAATTGCGTTATATAGCTATATCATGCGCATAACTGACACTGGATGCTTCCCACTTCTGTCAGACAACGAATGATGTGTATGAATTCACCGATGCCACCATTGACAAGAAATCACAGGTGACAATGTAGGCACAGGCCTTTGGCCATATGATTCTGGTCCGCCATCGCTAAGGTCCTAACCCTAACCCTAGGCACGACGGCCCCCGGGCCATATAACGCCTATTCACACATTACACACTACACTCTGTTTCCGGTACCAGTTCTTTGACAAAGTGCACCTTAAACGTATCAATAGTATGCGCTCGCCATCTGTCCGGGCTTTAGCCCCCCCCCAACTGAAAATTCCTGGCGCTGCCACTGTCGGCGACTCATCGCCCTTACATAGTTTTATAAACTTGGAAGTTTTTTTAACACAATGGAACTGTGTGAAGCAATGTATTTTGTTTAACGTATTTCCGCATGTTTCTAGCCCACTTGGATCCAACGAGGATGTTGTATGCATCAATAGTACGCAGTGTATGTGTACAAGTGAAGTGTCTATACACACAGCCAGCCGTAGAATTAGGGTTAGGGTTAGCAATAGCTAGCCGTTTAACACTTTCCAACAGAAGTGTGCACACTGCACATGGTCGGCCGTTTGTATAGCATCGTTCATGTATAAATGTATGTGTATGAGGTTTATATGGTAATTGTTTGAGGTTTGTCATTGTATTATTTTGTGCTACCGGTGATGATGACCAGTATGCAAACTAAATCTAATCTTGACCGTAAGCTGAACCTAATGCTAACCGTAACCCAAAGACTGTACAGGGTGGACCAAAAAAGAAAACCAGTGTAGTCTACACATAACTAGGGATGTGACAGAGCCAGCCAATATTCGCATCCGTCATGTGCAAAATCCGTCGGATTCGGATGTGGATTTGTTGCGTGAACAAAATTACCAGCTGTTATAGCCTCTGCCGTTCAACTTAGTTACTTAAATTAAACAGTTTCAAATGAACTAGTAGTGAACAATTGTAATACCGTAAAACTTCTAACAGAAACCCCCGGCTTTTATTAGAGACCCGGCTTCTATTTAAACATTGCCAATTTGCCATTTTTAAACTTTCTGTATATAGTGTGCGTGATTGTATATATACTATAAAAACCTTTGCTTACCGTGTGCTTAGTTATACTTATTCTATGACGTATTCAAATGGTTTTGGCATAATTATTCCAGACAAAATGACTGTTAGTGTCACAAGTTGGCACCATATGGACACCCAGTTTGTACTGGACACCCGTCTATTGGAGACCCGGCTTCTAATTGAGACTGACAATTTTGAATTTCTGTTGTTGCATAGCACAGTGTGACAATAAAATTAAGTAAAAATTATAATGATTTGAGCACATTAGACATATTACACAGTATGCGTTATATAAATTTAAGACTTACTTACTTAAAAGCTTTTAGAAGAATAAAATACTTTATTATTAGTGGCACAAGGAACAAAATTGCACTGTAGTTAGTTGGGTTTTTTTGGTGGGTTTTATTGACGGGTTTTTTTACGTGGGTCCACCCAAAAAACTGGTGGGTTTTTTGGGTATGTACCCAGGTGTCTGAACCAGGGAGGGTGGTCTAAACCCTGATCTGAACTGTACTTTGTCATTGTCAATATGCACCTTTTATTTTACACTGTAGTGCAAGTACACAAATCATATGCGGTAGGTTTATAGATTTATTATGCATTTGACAAATGCACAAACATATAACATATAACATTCTTTACTGCAAGCACAACAACCTGCTGCAATCAACGTGTACAATAGTACATAAAGAACCAGCTAGATTTACCAACAATGCCATAACTTAATTAATTAATAAAAACCTAAACAACAAACGAACGCATAATTTAAACAACTGATCAACTTACACACATAGGCGTACGAGACGGGGGGCATGGGGGCATGTGCCCCCATAATTTGGGAAAATATTTTTGGGCAATTATTATGAAAAATTTGGGCATTTTTGGGGCAAAAAATAGTGTAAAATTTGGGAATTTTGTTAATTTTTCGGGTAAGAATCTTGTAAAATTCGGGCATTTTGTTAATTTTTCATACATATTTTTTATCTGGCAAAAATGTCGTGCCCCCTAAAGTTGACTTGAGCTCCTACGCCTATGCTCATACGTGTTAAATATTTACATTTTCAACTCTCTTGCATTCAAGAGACATTAACCACTCGGCTATACCTTCACCTTACATAAGTGTATTATATTACATATATGTACGTATAAAGTGATTTGTTTTCCTATTTCATATATTACTTTGATTACTGTAATTAATTAAATAAATAAAACAAATAAATAAATACACAAACAAATTGTACTTGTAGTTTTCAAGAAATCACAATAACTGGAATGATAGGGTTGTACCATTGCAAGAGTAGCATGACAATAGTTCATTAAATGTACAATTATAGGCCTAATGCAAACAGCATGATGTGCTAACTTACTATGCCCAATAGGCGAGCTACAACAGCGTATGCTGCCATGCAACAAGTCTCAGAATAGGCCTAATGGTATTCTGGTAATGCAAGTATGGACGATAAATACAATAATTCAATGCCATTCTACAAATTTATCAAACACTGGCAAACAGTAACAGATCAAAGGAAGCACTGAACTGCGGTTACACTTAACAATGCGTCAAACCTATCGGGATATCGTGCTATCGGGCCGCTATTGGGCTATTACTGGAACTATTTGTGTGGGGTATTGAGTCGTTTAGGGTCAGGTATGGCATCATGGATCGTTTAGGGTTCAGTTAGGGTTAGTGTTAGCATTCCTATCGGGCTCTCAAGCGTCAGAGTTAGGGTTAGAATAGTCCGATACGAGTCCGATACCCCAATAGTGGTCCTATAGCCCAATAGGTTCGATTCATTGTTAAGTGTAACCCACTGAACTGTATTGCCTGTATAGCAGCTGGCAGCATTGTTGACGCCAATAGTTTTATCACTGGCGTAGTGTTCTGTGACACTGAAAATTTTCAGCCAAATCCGGCTCCGGCAGGATTTCAGTTCCTAAATCTGGCCACGCCCGGCTCCGGCCGTATTTGAAAAAGTCAAATCCGATGCATCCCTAGTAATGAGCCAATCAACCGATCAACAAATTTGTGTGATTATAACACCGCCTGGCTAAGATATTAATGATAAAATTGCATGAAAAATTTTACAATGTGTTCTACACACGGCCAGTGTATGACTCGTAAAGTGTCTGAAGACCATTGCAAAAAATTACCAACAAATGGAAATAAGTCCCATAACTAGCAACTACAATCATAATGCATAATGTGCACTGGCTTAATTAGACCCATAGTACAGCCACACAATTATAATAATTAATTTCAGTGATAATGGCATTACACGATTAAACAAATTAATCGCTGAACAGCCCTAGTGTTAGCTAAAGAACTGGAAGCTAATACCGAAACATAATGGCCGGCTTAGCCAGCTTCCGGGAGGCTGTAATATACTTACACAGTAACCATGACCAATGAATTAAATATAAAAAAAACACATAGACTGTGTGCACCACTGCTGCAAAATTATCCAGCTGGTTGATTTTGTCAACTTGGCATCCTCCTCAGTGCCTGCTGAGCGCATGTTTAGAACCACTGGACTCTTGTCAAATGACAAGTTGTTACGCATCAAAATAAATAAACTTATGGCAGCTAACAAACAGTACATAACTTGGTGCAGTACAGCAGCGCAAACCACATTAGACCAATAGCACACAATATACTGCTTAAAAGGACGTTTAAAATACTCCATAATATACATCATATAGGCCTCCTAGCTAAGCTTGTGACAAACTGCAGACCACTGCACTCAGATAGCCTATATCAACAATGATGTCGGTTAAGACAACTGGTAGTGAGCCATCAGACTGCACTGCGCTACCAACTTTACCGCCATCAGTCAAGTCAACCAGCAGCTGTGTTGACACATCACGAACATCAGACTGTGGTATGCTGCCATCTGTGCCACCACGCAGGTTATAGTGTCGAGGGAGTGCTACATAATCTCTACAAAGTTGACTACAGTTAGCCATTAGCACACACATAGTGCTTTGAAATTGAAAAAAAAATCATTTTAATTTTTAAATCAATGATAGCTTGCTTTACCTCAACAAATTGGTCAACTTAACATACCTGCATGTCACTTAAATGATATATGGTACTATACAACTCTTCTGTAGATTAACATTTACCTAACAGTAAGGTATATTTGTGACACATATTATGCTTTCTACAGCACAGAAGTTGGTGGTGTAGCATAGTGGTTAGTCAGGTTAGACCACCGGTCCTGGCTGGCGAACTGATGTCTGGTCATGTAACCATTATGTGGGTAAAGCGTCCGCTACCAGTCAACCAACATGGCCAACTCAGCCAGCCATCCTTCAATTGGTGCCACTTTTGATGACCTTGAAGTACATTTAAAGGTCATTTCAGCCTAGATTGTCATTTTCACATCCATTTCAGCAATCTTTGGCAGGCTTTCGCATCGCGTGGTCTCCCAGCAATAGCTCAGCTTCTTGTTTACTCACCCGACAGCTATAAAATAAGAAAGGGACATTAGTACTTAGACATATAAAAGTAAAACCTTAAAACCTTCTGCATCTTTCTGGTACTACTTGATCGTCGTACTCAGTCCATCCGCACTGTGCTGGATATGGCAAGTGATTAAGTTAGTACTGTGTTGCCTAGGGATATTAGTTTGCAGTAAATTAAATAAATTAAATAACGAATATTACAAGTTAATTAGAATAGCTCGTATAGTGTAACATAGCTGTAGATTTAATCCCGTTTCCTTATGTAATCGCTAAAATATAACAAATGGAATGTGTTTTCCGCAAAGAAATTAATGTAAATTTTGCGTTTAAACGCCGGTAAATTATCAGAAAACCAATTTAATCTTCGATGCAATTAAATTAAAGATGCATTACTTTAGATGCCTTGCGGTTTTTTCTGCCACTTGCCTGGAGAGGTGTATCACGTGAAAAGAATTTTGATGCTGCATGCAAGCGCATCACCAAGAAGAGGTGTTTCATGTGTTTTACAGCCACAGGACATACGGACAACTGAGTTCCAACCTCTGTGTCCATTTTGTAACCTAGTCGCCGACAAACACCAGTACAGTGGTAAATGTGATTAATTTCTTTGCGGAAAACACATTCCATTTCTTTCACGAACGTCACAAGTTGCTTGCTTGGGCATTTCAGGCCACCGAAATCACCTATTTCCCTAAGGAGTGCTTTGTGGTACATAAAAGTCTGTGATTGCAATTCAAACATACCACTGTTGGACTGCAAGTTATACGATGAACAGTTATCATCAGAACAGTTATGATTTTCAAAAATTTTTTTAATTAAGTAGCCACTTATGTAACTGATAATGTTATCATCAGCAACATCCGACTGTGCCTGTAGCATGTCTTCTGGCACTATACACAGTTGCTTGTGTGTTGTGGTCTGTGGCTCAGAATCACATGTCATATCCAGCACAGTAGGGATGGACGGAGTTTGCTCGGTCTTTTTACATGAAAGGTCCATTATGTCAGCCAGCAGTATATCTTTGTCGGCTGCACAGTTGGCCGTCTTCGGTACCACCAGTAATGACTTGACAGCACACTGGCGAAATGCCTGCCCAAACTGTTCAGCATTTGGATTGTCTCGGCACCCACCCGCTTGACGAATGACAGAAAAAAAATTCTCTAAGCAATCCTGGTTGAGTCTGCTTGTCATCAGGAACTTAAAACCATGGTGCGTGTTCAGATTTGTCCACAGATGAATTATTGCTGAGATGGAGAGTTTTAAGCCATGTATGCATGGAGGTGATGAACGTGCCCCAATCACTTTCCATGTATTAATCCACTCCAAAGCATTGTGCAGAAAAGTAAGATGTACTGATGTCGGTGAAAGTGCATTTTTATGTGGCTTAGTTTTGCTGGCATACTGAGACCTGGAATTGAAACAGTCAATCAAGTTGTCCATTGTCTCTAGAAATTTTGCAGTGTCGGATGCATCAGCTGGCAAAGCTTTCAAGGATACATATGTGTTAATTCCGGCAGCTACAGATTTGCTCAAAACTTGGACTGCATATGAAACCTTCATTTTTGAGAAACTGGTCATGTCCATGTGGCGTATTGTGAGTTTTGGGCACAAACGAAGTGGCTGTTTTGAGTCAAAATCATAAAATTGTCGTATGTGATGCCAGTCCACACAATGCCCGTCTTCCCCAATTTGAAAAACATACTTCAGCAAATTATTCCTGACACTTTTGAACAAATGTGGTGGATCAAACATAGCAAAAATTTTGCCAGATTCATGTTCGAAATACGGGTGTTCTACAGTTATACCCAACTGAGAAAAGAGCGCTCGGTTATTTGATCCCTGGTCACAGACAATTACTTTAACATGTCCTCCAGCTTCTTTAACCAACTCAATGCTCTCTGTGACAATATGTTGCAACATAACAGACTTCGTTCCACCAGCAGCAAAACAGTAGCCTAGAGCCTGTTTCCAATTTGAAGTGAGTCCCCGAATCATTACAACAAGTGCCTGATTTGCTAGGCCCTTCCCTCTACAGCCATCGCCATAGTCTTCTAAACCAACAAAACAGTCATTCACACAGTCGTAACGTAAACCAGTTTTGATTGACATTTCGTCAAAACTCAGACTGCATAGCTTACTTATTTCACTCATGTGTGCAAACTTTTTTTTAAGAATCTGCAAAATTTGTTTAGAGATGCCAGGATAAACATTAATATTGTGCATCCAACGACGCAATGACGAGACTGAAGGTAACTGAAAAAGGCGAGACAGAAATCTGTATTGTTTTGAACCGTGATAGTATATTGATAATGCCACTAACTTGTCTTGCTGGGACCAGCGCATATTTTGTTTTCTGTTGTTACAAAATGCTTTCAGCTGTGAGCGAAAAAAATTCAATGTCAAGTCTGGCAAAAACTCACGTGCCTGCTCCACTATCTTATTTATTTTAGCATTATTTCCTTTTGCAGCCACGAATGCATCTGAGTTCTTAGCACGGTGCATTTGCACACGTGTATGTTTAACTTTTGCTTCCAGGATGGCCTTAGTTTTCCTGGCACGGTGTGCCTGCACTCGTAGCTTGTTGACAATCTGTCGCAGGCGCTGTTTGCGAGGAGTGTCCGCAGCACTCCCTCGACACTGTGACCTGTGTGGTGAAACAGATGGCAGCATACCACAGTCTGATGGTCGTGGCATGTCAATACAGCTGCTGGTTGACGTGACTGATGGCGGTAAAGTTGGCAGTACGGAACAGTCTGACAGCTCACTACCAGTTGACTCAACTGACGTCTGTTTGCTGTATTCATGGTGGATCAGTGCTGGGGTGATTTTGCGTGTTGATGAACTGCTACTCTGTGATTCTGCAGAATAAAACAAACATACCAAAAACTACTCACTTGGTGCTGTTGCAACAAATTTCATTGAAATACAATAATACATTCACAGCTTTTTTGGCAATGGAGGGACCAAACTGACAAACAGTCAAGCAAACACATAAACTCCTTCACAAATGTTATGATTAACTACACAACTGTGTGGTTTATCTTGGAATACAGCAGTGACATAATTATTAAAATCATAATTATTAAAATCAGTACATATTTGCCTAAAAATAAAAGTAGCACGTCTTTTATGGCTCACCATTTAGAGCATGAGAGACATTAAATCAGCACCTGCACATCTCTATATAGCCATTTTGGAACCTGTATGCCATTTCTCTCAATTTGCACTTGCTTTGGGACGCCAAAATCGGCAATATTTATCAACCAAAAATGGCAACAATTGCTACAATTAGAAACCAGTACGGCGCTGACCAAGTTCTGAGCCGAGACCAACAGTGTATGCAGCCGAGTCACACATAGTCAACCAGAAATAATTTGGTGGCACAGCTTCTTTCTTCAGAACCTCGGCAGCAGGCATGGCTGCAAAAGCCGTTGGAGACGGATCTGTAGTCTGTGGTGGAGGCCACGTCTTCTGACCCTAAGCATCAACAGATCAATCACACCATAGATCAATCACACCATGACCAATGATAGCAATAAGTAATCTTTTTTTGGTAAACAATTTAGTTTCACAGAAATTTTCTGGCGCAAATGGACTAGTAGTGGTAAAAGACTGTGTTACCTGCCAGTGATATTTTAGTTACTGAATTAATTTTAGTTTTAGTTAGTTTTTCATTGATTAATTTTAGTTTTTATTCTAATTCAGTTTTGACAGTTTTTTTAAGTTCTAGTTTTTATTCATTTATACAGAAATAATTATAACTTTATTTCTCATTTAGTTCTAATGTAATTTTAGTTGTAGTTTTAGTTCCAATTATGTTTTCTGTTTGACATATGACACTGTCATAAACAGAGCACACAGTCTAGTATTACTGCAATGCATTCAACAAGATTCTGGTTCTAGTTCACAAGTTCAGTCACTGTTACAGCATCGGAGGTGATAGTTTTAATTCGTTTTCAAACATAAAATTTTAGTTTTTATTTAGTTTTAGTTCTGAAAATAATTTTAGTTTTAGTTAACGACTAGTAATAATTTTAGTTCTTGTTTTAGTTTTCGTTCAGTAAAATATCACTGTTAGTAACATTGCCATGACAGTCAACTTAACTGTCACAATCATCCAAGACTACTTGCATGCACACCGGTATACGCATTTGCATGTCATATAAAGCATTTCAGTAAACAGCAAGTACTACATGTAAATGTTATGATTTTAACAGCCATTAACATCCACATTAAAAGTACTACCTCGTGGGAAATGATCAGTCCTCGGACAACGTCATCATCCATGTCAACAAAACAATGATCATTCTCGCCTGAACAATGACAGAATCAGAGCAACTATGTAACAACAACAATCTCAACTGATCACAAGGGAGAAATGCAACATAATCTCTTTCAAACAAGTGAAAATTGTGAGCAATTTTAATACAGATACACAGATATGTCACTGTCATAGAAAACAAGTATGAATGTACTCTAGACCCGGAAGGGATATGCACAACGGTTCCGGTAATTTTTTCTCACAAAGAGCTTAACGTAGTTTTCAAGGACTCTCTAGGTCTAAAACTAGATTAAATGCATTCAGGCCTTCATGCTCTTATAACACAACCGCCGTGTGTGGCGCCCTCTGGTGATTGCGATAGAGTCGTAGCGTAAGTTACGCAAATCATCAACATTCGCCAGATGGCACCACTCCGATTTTTATGTTTTTAGCCCACCCCCCACCAAAAAAAATTATTTGGGGGGCCTAGCCCCCATATGGCTACGGCATTGCAAACTCTGTATTCCCCGCTATCAGTTACTATAAACTTTCACGACAATCCGTTCAGCCGTTTCCGAGAACGGTTGTCTTCATAAATTGTGGCGAAAAAACCAGAAAACAACTAGATTACATCAATTCGCCCTCTGGTGAGTCTGCCAGAGTCATAGCCTAAGTTACGTGGCGCCCTCTGGTGATTGCAAAAGAGTCATATCTTAAATTACGCAAAGCATCAACATCAAGTGTAATGCAAATTTTATTAGTGTCACATTCACACTACATTTTCTTAAGAAGATGAGCGGTGAATATCATACCTGCATTCAGGACGACCGATGGTCCAAGCATAGCAGGTGGAGGTTGACCACAACCATCAGCTGGTGGGAGGTTAAGCGGACGCTGATCACACTGCACCAGATCCACCGGGCTTGCTGGTCGACCACTAACAGCCGGTCGGTATGCTATCGGAGGCTGCTGTGTTGGTAGTGGAATGCCATACTGAGACGGTTGAGGAGCGGCTGCAGCAGCTGGTATCACGTAGACAACGGTCTGCTGCGGAGGTGGAAGCTGTGAGATGGCTGCTGGTTGAACCTGGGGCTGTCCGTACACCACTGTCTGGCTCCGGGCTGGCTGTGCATACACGGCAGCGGCAGCATCTCTGGCCTGGGCAACTGGTGGAGTGTATCCCGGTGCCCGCTGTGGCTGGCCATAAGACAGAACCCCTGACCATGTCGATGGTTGTCTGTAGACCACTGACTGTTGACCAGCTGGCTGTCCTTGATGTGGTGCCTGCTGTGCATAAGCAGCCCCTGCTGGTTGTCCAGCTACTATGACCGGAGGCTGTCCATACGTCTGCTGGGCAGCTGCAATCCCATGAGCCGACGCCGGCTGAGCAGAAGGTGGCTGAACTTGAACCTGGACAGGCTGAGACTGTGGCTGCTGGACATAAGCTGGGGCTTGTTGCTGAGCATATCCTACATAACACCACAGCATTTTCTTGAGCACTGGTGCAATTGTTAAGAATGTGCTTTCAATCAAAATCAGTCTAAGTATCAGTTAAGTAAATAGTTACAAATTTCATAAACTGAATAAAAAACAAAACAATGTGAATGGCATTGTTCCAAAATATGATTATAAAACAAACATACAGCCACTGGAGGTTAACCTACATGTAGCCTGATGTAGGTGTAACCAATACTGCGGAACAACAAGGAGCAAACACATTACTGCACAGCTGCTACTCATAAGCACATGATTATTGTAACAAAGCCAAGTACACAGTGGTTATGAAACTGTTAACAGCAAACCGAACATTACAGTATACTGCAACACCAATATGGTGATGCTGCTGCTGTAAGGCAATTTACTGATTATTAATTAAGCATTACTAATCAATTATGGCCTAAATCAAACATCTGTCAAGGTAGCTTGATGCAGAATATTCTCAGTAATATGTGTGAAAAGTTTCATCATGATCGGTGGAGAAACGACAGAGCCTTAGGGAATCAGTAATGTTTTTGCTGCTTGTTGTTCAAAAATCTGATGACAACAAGAACTCCAACAACAACAACAAGAGCAAGTGAACAACATCAAGAACAACGTTCATAGCGATTGGGGACCCGTTTCTAGGTCCAATATAAATATACAAAGCACTGCACTTTTTTCACAAGATTTCAGTAACGAGTAAATAAATCCTTACGTCCTTTAGCCAGTAAATTTTGAACTTACGGAGCCGATGCATGCCATTACTTAAGAACAGACAGACAAGAATCAGACTACAGAATACAGTACTACAGTATATTATTTATATGAACAATAATCACTTTGGCAGGCAAGAATGCCTCTAAAAGTTCCTGGCGCAGAGCATCTGCACATCTGTAACGTAATGTTTTACTTTGTTTTCATAAAGGTATCATTGAACATACCTGGTATGTTAGTGCTGCTGTTGTATCGTGTTATCTGACATCGTTGCACACCAACGCATGTTGGCGGGTTACGCACTTCAAATAAAGTAGGCACAGCATCATGACGAAGTCTGTTCTTCGTCTCTGGATTCATGAACATGCTGTCCTCAAAATGTTCTCCGCACAGACGATAATTTTGGTGCAGTTCATCTGCTGATCGGCCAACTAGTGACAGGCTAGTACAGTTTTCAACCCATTTCTTACACCTACAGAAAACACAGTACAGTTGACATATTATAGTGCATAGGTAGGCTAGTTGTACGTTGACAATGAAGTTAATTCATCTTTAATACCACAGATAACAATATGATGGACAATAACTGTTAGATAATGCTATACCTAACCCTATGCTTGACCCTATCTCTAACCCCACTGGATGCACTAGATACATTTCACTGGTAGCAGATCCGAATCGACTGCATACTCCCAATATAAAAAAGTCTCACCAGAAATTTACATTCCTATATCTCCATTCATATCTCTAGACTAGACATCTTTTGGCAAGATATACAATAGCCTGGAGTAACGAGATTGGCAATGTGTGTAAGAAAATTAAATGTGTAGTTATCAGCTATGATGTTTGTTGCAAATTTTCAGCTTCGGAGCTATGGCAGCCCGCTATAGCTAGGGGCTGCTGTAGCTGTAGCTATACACTTGGATCCCATTATAGACATAGGCGTAACCACGGTCCCAAAAGTGGGGGGACGAAGCGAGGCCCGAAGCTTGAATCCCAAAGGGCTGAGAGCGGGGGTGGGCCACACCAGCTAGGGGGTCTGGGGGAGCAGCTGTGGTACATTCAGTTAATTATAGATAAAACTAATGCAGCTGACTTGTCAAGAGGTGTTGCATCAGGTGAATTATTTCGTGTTCTGAAAACATTAATTCTTTTCAAATCCAGCTCAGCTCTGGCCAGATTTGAAATAGTCAAATCCGGTTAAATGCTACAGCTAACAATCGTTGTCCACTATAACGGTTAGGGCTACTGGGCTAGCTAGCCGACTCAGTATATTATGATGGACAATAACTGTTAGATATAGGCCTAATGGGCATTAGCTATAGCGGACCAATGTCCATTATTTGCCGAATCACAAATCGCCTACAGTTAGGGTTAGGGCTAAGGTTAGGGTAGACAAAATGCCGTCCTGACGTTTACATACTCACGTGTTGACATAACACATCGTATTAGCACGGAAAATCAATACAAGGTCGGTATTCTCGACTAGGGTTAGGGTAGGATTTGAAATTTGGCAAATTGAAATTCAACGAAATGGAATTCAGCAAAATGAACTAGAACCAGCGGACCATAACTATAGTGGAAAGGGACCCTTCACCCTGGAACAAAAGTTCAAGCATTCATTTTACGTAGTGGCTACGTTTACGCCTAGGCGTAACCATAGCCTCTGCCTTCATTTTATCAGTGCCTCTAGCAAGTCGCAACCATTACACTGTAGTTGCAGCCATCAATACTTAGGCCTACACAGTTGAAAGCTGACCTCATAACGACTTCATGACAACTCTATCCATTTAATTAGGCCCACCGTAACGAAAAACATCTCTGTATCTGGCAACGAAAATCTCTCTGTGCGTCCATATAATGCAACCGGAAACGCCACGCCCACTTTATGCATGCTATCAGTCACCAGTGGCGGTACGAAGGTCTGTGGTGCTCGGGGCGAACGTTCGTGCTGCCACGCTGCCGCCCCTCTTTGCCCCTAGGTCCCAGCCAATTACGGAGTGTGGGTAGCTCCCAAGCGTGCGTCGGGGCGGATCCCCAGCCGAAAATGAATTTGGTGCATTTTAAACGTCACAGAAAACCACAAAATCGACTTACCGTGAATCCTGCTTCGGAAAAGAAAAAAAAGACAACCCTTTTTTCTTCTTTATTGACGAATTTGAACAATTTTTTGACGCACACCAATATCCACCAGTTTTTTGCCTAATACTGACAGACATATTTCCAGAATATAACAAATATTAAAACAAAAACAACAAAAATAACAATTATATATCACGACAAAATGGCGTCTGCAAAAGACTGCAACCTGCAACCTTGACCTTCAGCAGTGCAGTACACACGCCGCTAGGGCGTTCTATCTGAAATGAGATCGAAGTATGAAACTGCCTATTACAATGGGAACCTATGGGCGTGAACCCTCCCTACTTCCACCCTCCCTGGTAGGAATCGATGCCTGCGCTCACATACTCGTTCTACGTCAAGTTAAACTGCGTCGCGTTCGCACTCATTGGGCGGAGTTTCACTTCTTATGTTGAACATAAATATCGCATCGTGTTTACATTCTCTGTGATCTTGTAAACAATAAACATTGCTCAAAATACGTGTTTTAATGATGTTTAAGAAGAAAACAGCGTTAAATGTTCGCCCAGAACCGCCGTCGTTTGCTGAAATGACAGAAGACATCAATTCTGCAGACAGCAACGATATAATATTTACACAAAGCAACAACGGTACGATCTTTTCCCGTAACTGTTTGTTTACCAAGGGAGTTAAGCCAGCAACTTTATTAAAGTGCTTATTTTGTGTTTGTCCCGTAGCCAGTTTGAAGCAAATAGAGCAACAGATCTTCCCGGACTTTCAAAGGCGACATCCAAATTGTGCAAGTACCGGTACATATTTTTGGGGACTATGAAGTATATGCCCCTAAACTATTCCCAGAAATGATGTCTGAACCATGCACCAACGTTGTTTTTAATATCCAAGTGATGGGTGAGCCCACAACAATCCCAATCTCCCTAGCAGATACCCCGGGGGCTTCTCCCCATTTCTGTGTTTAATTACCATAAAATACGATACATATTCCCAGAAGTTTACTTTTGCGGACCCCACATTACATGTAGTAACTGCGGATAAATTACCATTTAACAAAAAAATGAATGCTTTATCTGTTACTCTCAGTGACTGCCGAAATATGAATGAATATCTATAATGTATATCAGAAAATGTTGTTTACTAATCAGTTGTATGGTATGTACAGGGTTGGTAGACATCAGTCCGTCTAATGGAGCCGAGTCTGCACAGCAGCCAGGTGTGAATATCTGCACTATTGTGTCAATGCTGTAACATGTTTGGTTTAATTGTTTTTAGTTGCTTCGTGGGATACAAGCTTTATATAGCTCTTATCAGACCTGTTGCCAGCTCAAGTCCATCAGACTCATGTATTTGAAGCTCTCATGCCAGCGGCATGAAATGAAATATCACACATTTGCGAGCAATCTTCTTTTCTTTTTGCAGCAGCTTCTATTATGCTTGTTCTTCTATTGCACTTGAAATTTCACTTCTTTCACAGATGACAGTAAGCCAAAATTGTTATCACCAGATGCAATTACTGAGCTCGTAATGCCACAGAAATGTGTTGGCGGCTTGGGCTCCACCCCAGACCCTGCTGGGTGAACTTTCAGCTCTTCCCAGACCCCAAGGCTCAAGCCAGATTTGCGGGAGCTGCTTTGTGGCGGGGATGGGAAAGCAAGAGAGGGGAGGGGTAGGGGAATGTCATGCATTGCAGTTTTGCCAACTTGATAGCTCTATCATGCATGTTCTAATATAGTGTAACATTGCCAATAAAGGTTGTGTCATTAAGTGATATTGAAGACTTCGTGACGTCTTGAATGTTTGATAGTTCACATTTGTAAGCTTATTTCGATTTGAATACTGGCTGTATTTGATATGTGGTTATCTGTAGTCATTTGTAATTTCCCACCTCTGGCGATGACAT
>Ga0209364_1000152_pt1 | contig 15401 bp, 12 predicted proteins | sample WorMetHERISLAND2_3_FD_187387 | JGI IMG/M metagenome (GOLD analysis project Ga0209364, IMG submission 187387) | Marine gutless worms symbiont microbial communities from Max Planck institute for Marine Microbiology, Germany - Olavius albidus HERON... | ecosystem: Host-associated > Annelida >... | reverse complement strand
AATCCTTGATCCGGTCCCATTGCCCATCCGTCAATTCCCTGCGAAGCATGACCAGGCCCCTCACCTTGCACTGGTCTCACTCGATCACACCAACCATGAATAGTCCGTTAACTGTCAACAGGACCTAGTCCTCTTTACTGAAGGACCGATCCCGCCAACGGGACGACACGGCTGCAGATGATGGTCTCGCGGTTGATGTGTTCGCCGACCCGGTCGGTAAGCTGGGTCTTCCAGTGATTATCCTCATAGACCGAGGCATAGAGTTTTTCGCGGTGCTCCTCCGACTCGAATCGGCGGATCCAAAAGAACAAGCTGTCGTCGGTTTCGCCGCGGAAGATGCCGGTCACGACCACGCCCTTGCTCACTTGGTAAGGCAGGATCTCCTCGTTGAACATCTTCACCCAGGACTCCATCTTGCCCGGGCGGATTTCGTACTGTCGAATTTCGTAAAGCGGCATTGGGCTCCCCCTTTTCGTGACCGGCGTCTCACGTATCGACGCGCGTCCGGCCTGTCAACGGATGAACGATCAACGGTGAACAGTCAACGGATGAACAATTCGGCGATGCGGGGGATCACCATGAAGTGAAGAAACAAGACGACCTCGGGGATCACCATGAAGGCGACCAACACGGCCAGGAGCTTGCCGAACCGCCGTTGGACCAGGTTCACAAGCGGGGCCGCGATCGAGGCGCCGAGAACCAAGGACACGGCTAACTGCAACCAGAACCCCAAGGCCTCCGTCTTGAAGCCGGCGAGGTACCAGGGCACCACAACGGCCGTGACGGCGATCACCAGAATGCCTTTCCAGGCTTCTTTCACTAATATCCTCCGCTTGCCGATGCGGCACTTTTTCTGGCTGACGGTCGAACGATCATCTCGTGGTCAGCGCCGGGAAGGGGTACGGCCATCCCGCCCGGCATGCTATAATAGATTGTTCTCAAAGGAATTCGCCACGAAGAACCCTGAGGATTCGGAGGCAGGACCATGACGATCCGGATAATCCTTGCGCCCATCGACGGCACCGATGGGTCGAAACCGGCCTTGGAGACGGCGGTTGCCATCGGGGCTGCTTTCGGGGCCCATGTCGAGGCGCTGCACGTGCGCACCGACCCCAAGGAGTCGATTCCGCTCTTGGGCGAGGGGATGTCGGTGGCGATGATCGAGGACATGGTCCACATCGCGGAGACCGAAGCCGAGGAAAAGGGAAAGAACGCGCGGACTCATTTCGACCAGTCCCTGTCCGAGCGCGGCATTGCGGTGACCAGCGATTCGGAAACCGGCGGCGCCAGCGCCGAATGGCGCGAGGAATGGGGGCGGGACGACGACGTGGTTGCCCGCTACGGACGCCTCGCCGACCTGATCGTCGCACCCCAGCCGACCGGTGATTCCGATGTCTCGCTGACGTTGGCGCTTAACGCCGCTTTGTTCGACACCGGACGGCCGGTCCTGGTGGTGCCGCCCACCGGCGGCAATGCCTTGGGCAAGAAGGTCGCCATATCCTGGAACGGCAGCGCGCAATCGTCGCGGGCCGTCGGGTCGGCCCTGCCGTTCCTGAAGAACGCCGAGGAGATTACGGTCTTTTCGGTCGAAAGTCCGCGTACCCAATCGTCGAAGAGCCGCGAGGTCTCGGAATATCTCAGCTGGCACGGCCTGCGCTGTTCGACCCGCGAAATCGTCGGCAGCGGCGGTACGGTCGGGGCCGAGTTGATGAAGGAGGTGGAGAACGCGGGCATCGATCTTCTGGTCATGGGCGCCTATACTCACAGCCGCGTCCGGCAGTTGATTTTGGGCGGCGTAACTCGCCATGTTCTGGAACACGCCAAACTTCCGGTGCTGATGGCGCATTGACCGCCGATGGAAAGGCTTTCACGGTACGGCGCGGGACCAAGGATTAAGTCGGCGGCACCTATCGAATGCTTCACAGAAAGATCATCGACCCGGTGCTTGCCAAGCTCGATAAGGAGCGGGCCGGGTATTTCACCGGAATCGTCGAAAAACTGAGCGAAGACCGGCGCACGGAAGCGGCGCCCAACCTGATTTTCTCGGTGCTGCGCGAAGCGCTGCCGTTCCTGCCCACGTACCTGCCGCAAAACGAGTTCATCGACCGGCTCTTGCTCTTCGTTAAGGAAAACCGCCACTCATTGAACAAGGTACTCTATAGCCGTGAGTTCATCGAGGACCCGGAGGCGCTCCGCGACTTCGCCAACGATTTCGTCAGCAGTGTGCTCGCCTTGACCCTGGAGAAATACGACGACGGGCAGATCGAAACGGGAGAACGCAAGGTTTACCGGTTCTCCGGTGACTTCGATGAGAGCGACTTCCCGTTCCAGGATCTGGACGACGACGATCTTTAAAGTCTACCGGGCGCGTGACCCGGATGAATTCGCCGGCGTGATATCCGGACCGAGTCAGCCGAACAGGTCGCCCTGGGCCGGTGCCGGCGGTGTGTCCTCCTCGGCCCTCAGCGCGCCGCCGAAGGTCTTAAGGTGGACCGAAACATCGGTGAAAGCCTTCGACGGATCCAGCCAAAGGCTCTCCACGTCGGGCGCCAGGATCACCGGCATTCGGTTGTGGATGTGGGCGATGGTCGCGGCCGGCGGACAGGTGACGATGGTGAAGCGCTCGCCGTCGGATAAACCGGCCATGGCGAAGGGATCACCGGAGGTGAGTGATATGCGGTTCTTGAGGCGCTGGGAGCCGTCCTTGCGCCATTCGAAATAGGCCGTCGCCGGCACGATGCAGCGGTTCCCGAGGACCGGCAGAAAAGTCTTCTTTTCGGTGAGCGTCTCGGCCCGGGCGTTGATTAGGGGGCTTTTCGACCAATCGACGGCAAACCCCCAGGCAAGGAACCGGCCGGTACCGCCGGGCCCGATGACCAGGGCCTGGTCCGTCGGCCGGAATTCGCTCAAGTTGGCCACCGGCGGGAGCACGGGAAGCGCGAAACGGATGGCCATTTCCCGGGGATGCACGGTGAGTTCGAAACGCGAGCACATGACGTCATTGTACTAAGGTTGCCGGCGCGCCTTAGCAACTGGAATTGCCGCGCCCTTTGCCTTACCTTCTCGGGCCATGACGGAAGAACGGAAAACTGTGATCGTCACCGGGGCCAGCCGCGGCATCGGACACCACACGGCGCGGCTGTTCCTGCAGAGGGGCTGGCAGATCATCACCTGTTCGCGCGAGGAGGCACCGCCCGAATGCGGCCGCGACACGAACTGGACGCATCACATCCCGACCGACCTCGGCGATGCGGCGAGCCTGGAGAATTTCATCAAGGAAGCCAACGCGGCCCTCGGCGACGCGCCCCTGCACGGGCTCGTCAACAACGCCGGCATGTCGCCGAAAACGCCCTACAAGGAACGCCTCGGCTGTCTCAACGGCGACCTGGAGGCTTGGCGCGACGTCTTCGAACTCAATTTCTTCGCGCCCCTCAAGTTGTCGCGGGGTTTCGCCGCGGCGCTGCACCGGGGCGAGGGCGCCATCGTCAACATTACCTCGATCGCCGGGCATTTCATCCATCCCTTCGCCGGTTCCGCCTATTCGATCTCGAAGACCGCGCTCTCCGGCCTGACCCGTGAGATGGCCAACGAATTCGCATCGCTGAACGTGCGGGTCAACGCGGTGGCGCCGGGCGAGATCGAAACCGACATGGTGCAGCCCGAGTACGAGGTGTTGATTCCCCGCATCCCGCTCGACCGCATGGGCTCGCCGGCGGACGTGGCCGGCACCATCTACTACCTCTGCTCCGATGACTCCCGCTATGTAACCGGCACAGAGATCTGGGTTACCGGCGGGCAGCACATGTTCTGATGCGGCGCGGCGCGTTGCCCCAAACGACGGCCCGAACAGTGGATTGATTGGCGGCAACGGACCATGGCCCGACGCGACAGATCACCGCCCGAGAATGCCGTCATCTTCCATCACCCGGACGCCGTGGAAACGGACCGCGAGATGCTGATGGGGCGCCACGCCGCGGGTGAGGGGTTCCTCAAGGGGTTTGTCGAAAACTCCGGCGTCGATAAATTCTTCTGTCAGAGCCTTGAGGATGATCACGCCAAGGATTTCGCCAGGCGGGTCACCGCTTTCGACGACGACAACCGCGAATGCGTGGCCGTCTCTCTCGGCGCCATGGGCAGCCTCGAAGAGGTGCCGGATATCTTGTGGATACCGGGACCGTCGCTCGGGATCTACGCCTGGCGCCGTCGCCTCAGCGGTCCGGCCCGCAACTACTCGATCTGCGGACTTAACCATACCATCGCATCGGACACGGTCATGGACGGGCTCGGCGAGCTGTTGACCGCTCCGGTACAGCCCTGGGACGCGGTGATCTGCACGTCGCAGGCGGTGAAAACGGCGATCAAACGGCTGCTCGACAACTGGGGTGATTATCTCGGGCGCAAGGCCGGCGGTCGGCTGAAGGCGGAATTCCAGTTGCCGGTCATCCCGCTCGGCGTCGATTGCCGGCGTTTCGATCTGACGGAGGCGACCCAGGGATCGCGGTTCACGATCCGCCGCGGGCTGGGAATCGAGGACGACGACGTCGCCGTGCTGTTTTTCGGGCGGCTCAGCTTTCACGCCAAGGCGCATCCGCTGCCCATGTACCAGGCCCTGGAAACGGCCGCGCAACGGACCGGCAAACGCATCCACCTGTTGCAGACGGGCTGGTTCGCCAATGAAGGCATCGAGCGCGAATTCCGCGCCGGCCTTCACCAGTTCGCCCCGTCGATCAACGGCATCTTCCTCGACGGTCGCGACCCGTCGGTTCGTTCCAACGTCTGGTTCGCTGCCGATATCTTCACGTCGTTGTCCGACAACATCCAGGAAAGCTTCGGCCTGACGCCGATCGAGGCCATGGCCGCCGGCCTGCCCTCCGTGGTCAGCGACTGGAACGGTTACAAGGACACCGTACGCCATGGCGAGGACGGATTCCGCGTGCCGACCTGGATGCCGCTCGCCGAGTCGGGCGCCGACCTGAGCCTGTCCCTGGAGTCTTCCATGGATCCGTCCACCAAGGACCGGGCCTACAATCACTATTGCGGAATCATCAGCCAAAGCACGGCGGTCGATGTCGGTGTCGCGGCGGATGCCTTTTCGGCGCATGCGCTCCTCGATGACGACAACATCGGCCGCATCCTGAACGCGCTTGAAACACGAGGGGCCTGCACGGTCCTCAGCCTGGCGGAGACGTTGGAGGAGGGTCTGCGCTTCCGGTTGCCGCGCACGCTCGCCTGGCTGGCCAAGATGGGATTGGTGAAACTGGTGCCGGGCGCCGAAGCGTCGGGAACCGTCTCCGTTGCCGGTCCAGGTCCGGGGACGGGCCCGAACCAGACGGAAGCCGGTCGCCTGGTCAGTCTCGGTGTCGCGGCGCGCAGCCGCGGCGCCATGGAGGCGGCGGCGGAGTACTTCATCAAGGCCCTGAAGGAGGATCCGGCCGACGCCGAGGCCAATTTCCATTTCGGTGAACTGAACGCGCTCGCCGGCAAGTTCGACCACGCTGCCGTGTGCCTGGGTCGGTCCGTCGACAAGGCACCGGGATACGTTGCGGCGCGCCGCAGTCTCGGCAAGGTGCTTTTCCTCAAAGGGCAAGAAACAGAGGGTATCCGGGTTCTTGAGGAAACCCTCGACATCGCGCCCGATGACGGTGAGACCCACTACCTGCTCGGAGCCAGCTATCGCCGCACCGGCAGCGCCAACCAGGCGATCGCCCACCTCGAGAAGGCGATTGACGCCAATCCGACCCGGGGGCGGATGCCCTGGCCCACCTGGCCCTCGCCCAGAAGTCCTTGAGCCGCCGGGACGAGGCCATGGACACGCTGGTCCGCGCCCTCAACGTCGATCCCGCCAATCTCTTTGCCCAGGCCTCGATGATGAGCCTCAAGGCCGAAGCGGCGGGGCGCGGGACGGTGGCCGGTCTCGACGGCGCCAAGCGCGTTGGCCTGCATATGAACCGGACCCACCAGTTTTCGCTGCTAGCGCCGCTTTTCAAGGCACTCATGGCGGGCCACTGGCCGTTGATCACGGGCGACGGGCGCGAGCTCGAGGAATTCGACCCGGACGTGGTCATAACCTGCGAGGACGAGTGCAGCGCGCTCAAAAAGCTGCTGCCGGAAACCCGGTTCGTCAGTTGCCGCTCGAGCCTGGCGACCAAGCGTTTCTTCAAACGGGTCCGAACACCGGCCGATTTCATCTGCGTGACCAGCGAATGGGCAGCACAGAACCTCCTCGAAAGGGGGGGGATACCGAGAAGAACGCTTATGGGTAACCGGACATCCAGCCTGCGACGGGCTCTTCCGCCAAGACCTGAGCGGCATGAATCTGGATATTCCGGTCGACGAAAATGCCGTCCTCTATGCACCGACGTTCAGCCCGCACATGTCGTCGGCAGCGATGTTGGGCGATAAGATCGTCGAACGGATCCGGGGCGAATTGAGGGATCTCCACGTCATCATCAAACCCCATCCCCATTTTCTGGAAACCGGCTCGGACATCGTTGCCCAGTGGCAGGCGGCGGCCGATGGCGACAAGCGCGTCCATTTCATCGGCGGGCCTGAGGTCGATGTGGCGCCTTACCTGCTAGCTTCCGATCTCCTGGTCTCGGACGCCTCCGGCGTCGCGCTCCAGTACCTGGCCCTCGACAAGCCGATCGTGCTCGTCACCAACACGAAACGGGCCCAAGACGAACACTTCTACGATTCCGGCGGGCCGGAGTGGGAGTGGCGGGACATGGCCGACGAGGTCGAGGACGTGGACAAACTGGCCGCCGCCGTCGGCCGCGGCCTCGACGACCCGGACCGCCGCCGTGAACGGCGCCAGGAATACCGCCAGCGCCTGTTCGGCGAAACTGACCGAGGGCGATGCGGCGGAGCGGATTGCGGCCCGGATCAGCGACTTGGAGGGCAAATAGGCTGGCGCCGCCGTATCGTGTCACTTTTTGCTCAAGTGGTTGCGCCCGTCGGCTTGAATGGCCCGTCAGGCGCCAATGCGCAACGGGGCGGTCATGGCCTTGAGCGTGGCAACCACGCTGAGCGCGACGATACGCCCGGTCCTTGGATTGTCGTCGCTGGGTACGTTCTCGATGGTCATCTCGAAGCGGGCGCTGTCGGCCACGACTTCTATGTGATGAACGTTGCGCTCGACCGCCGGATCGGCCCAGATTTCGAGCTGCGTCGCCTGCGGCCCCAGGCCGGCAAGCCCGAGCGCCGCAGCAACGTTGATGTTGGCCGGAAACCCTTTAACCGCGTCGCGGGCGTTGCCCTCGAAAAGACGGAGCGGTGTCTCCAGGCGATCGAGATCGATTCCGCGCTCGACCACCAACGGCGCCCCGGCGAGGCCGCGGGGCGGTTTCCGCGTCACCATTCGGACCGATTGAATGTCGCCCTGGGCCGCCGCCCGCACCGCGTCGAGGCCGAGGAGAGCCCCGGACGGCACGATGATTTGAGCTCCGGTCTCTGCAGCGCGGCCGATCAGGTGTTCGTTGTCGAGGAGGGCGCCGACGCTCAGCGTCACCAGTGTTCGGCCAGACTCCACGGCGGGTCCAGCGACCTCGGCGAAAACGGCGGCTGGTGCGCATTCGACGACGACATCAACGTGATCAGCGAGAGCGGTCAATTCGACCACATCGACCGGTGTCGACAACTGGGCAACTCGCCTTCGCGCTCTTTCCTGGTCGCGGGCCGACACAGCGACAAGTTTCAGGCCCGGGATGCCGCCGTCCAGACGTCGGGCAACGGCTTGCCCGATGGCGCCGAAGCCGCCGATGGCAACCCTTAGAACACTTCGATTGGGCTTCGAAATGGCGCGAGGCCTCCCGGTTCGTACCTGCCGATGGCGATCAGATCACTCCGGTTTCACGCCCAGATCAACACTTTCCAGGATCGTCGTAGACGGTCGTGTCATTCCTCGCCGGTCTTGCAAAGGCCCATCCCCGCAAGTTATCCCCATATATTGTAATCCATGCCCATTTACCCTCAACATATTGAGGTGTTATCGTCCGAACGACGGGAATTGAGATTTCGTCGTATGGAGGGACGGAATGGCCGAAAGTCGATCACAAGGATCAAACCAATCCAACGCGGGCCAGCCCAACACGGGCGCCATCGCCGATTCGCTGGGCGCCATCGTGCCCGAGGCAGGCCAGCCCGGCGCCGGTACGGATCCTGCCGTCGACCCCATCGTTCTTCAGGAAATCGACGATTTCAAGGATTGGAAGCCGCCGTTCTATCTGCGCTATCGCTTGTTCAGCTGGCTCGGTGTCATCCTTTCCATGGCCTGGATCGTCGGTGCCGTCGATTACATCGAAACCAGCCTTGGCTGGAGCAATATGGGCGAGCTGTTGCCGCACGAGATCGGCGGCCTGGCGGCCGGCGCGCTTACGCCCCTGGCTTTGTTGTGGATGGTCGTCGCCTTCTTCGAACGCGGCCGCCAACTCCGCCGCGAAACCGAGGTCATGCGTTGGTACATGAGCCGCCTCGTCTATCCGACCGACCGCGCCCAGACCCGGGTCAAGGAAATCTCCGACGTCATGCGCCGCCAGGCCCGCGACCTGACCGTCGTCTCAGAGGATGCGGCGCGGCGCGGCGAAGCGGTGACCGGCCTGAACCGCCAGCGCACCCTTGAGCTCTCACAGGCCTCCGAGGACGCCGATATCCGGGCCCACACCGTCTCCGACGCCTTGCGCCGCCAGACCGAGGACCTGAAAAACGTCACCGACGACGCCGTCGACCGGGCCCGCGAGCTGGGTGACCTTCTGGAGCGTCGGTCGCGCGAGCTGACGGCATCGACCGACCGTGCCTCGACGCGGGCGGAAACACTCTCCGGTGTCCTCCGGGATAGGACCGGCGAGCTTTCCGAGGTGGCCGGGGACGCGTCGAAACGCGTCGCCGAGATTTCGGAAATCCTGGAGGGGCATACCACCGACCTCGGCATGACGGTCGACACGGCGACGACGAAATTGCAGGACGCCGGGATCACGCTGAAGGAACGGGTAAACGGCCTGACGGTCGGCTCCGACGATGCAGCCGAAGTGCTCCGGGGTGGGGCCGACCTGATCGCCATGCACGCGAGGGATCTAGCCGAGAATACCGATAGAGCGGCTGGACGATTGGATCAGATGCGCGACGCCTTCGAACGCCAGACCCTGCTTCTCGACAAGACCGCCGAGGCCGTGGCCGACAAATCCGCCGAGATCGAGAAGAGGCTCAACGACCAGACCCATCATCTGATCGATACGGCGGGTCGAATCGAAGACCGAGTCGGTTCGATGAACGACGTCTTCCGCAGCCAGGCCGTGACCCTCGATACGGTGTCGGCGAAGGTCGCCGACAAAGTCCGCGACGTCGGGCGCGATTTCCGCGAGCAGGCGGAGGCGCTCGACGAACAGGCCGGTCGGGTCGCCGACAGGACCGACGACGTCGGCGCCAACCTGCAAAAGAACTCGCAGGAACTGTCGATCGTCGCCGAAAAGGTCATGCAGCAGGTCGAACGCGTCGGCGAGGCGCTCAAGGACCGCAGCAACCTGCTCGAGGCGGCTTCCGTGAGGGCGGTCGGGAACGTCACCGATGCCGGCGAGTCGGTCATGGAACGGGCCGACCATTTGGCGCGGATCGCCAACCAGAGCGTCTTACGGATCAACGCCACCGGCGATGCCCTGCGCCAGCGCAGCGACGACCTGTCCGCCGCCGCCGATACGGCGAGCCAGCGTATCGGCGGTGTCACCGACGCGCTGCTCAGCGGTTCCGACGAGGTTGCCGCGACATCGCAACGGGGTGTCGACGATATAAATAACTTGGCCGGTGCCTTGGACCACGCGACGGACCGCCTGCAAAATTCGTCGAACCGGACCGAAGAGCTGGTGGCTTCCTTCAAGACGCAGCTGAGGGCGTTGACCGATCTCTCGGAGAACACCACCGGTCGCATTCAGGTCCTCGAAGAATCCGTCCGTTCCGGGTCGAACAGTATCGACCAGGCGGCTGGAAAAGCGGCGATCGACGTCGATCGGGTGGCCCGGGCCCTCGAGACTCAATCGCAGCGCCTGAGCGAAATCGCTTCGCGCGCCGCCACCATGATGCTGGATAGCGGCAAGCTGGTCCGCGACAACACCGAAGATCTGGAAAACTCGACCGACAGGGCCTCACAGCGCCTGACCGGATTCAACGAGGAAATGCAGGGCACGCTTGCCGACGTCATGACCGCTGCCGACCGGGCGGCGCTCCGCGTCCGCGAGATCACGGGGCAGCTTCGCTCCAGCGGCGAAACGGTTTCGACGGTCAGCGAACAGGCGGTCAGCGACGTCAAGGACGCCGGCACCACACTCGACAGGCAGGCCGAGGACCTGGCCGGCGGCGCCGACCGGGTTTCGCAGCTGCTTTCGCTGGTCACCGAAGTCATGGCACGTCAGGCGGGCGAGTTGAAGACGGCATCGGACGGGGCCCGCGAACAGATGGATATGATCGGCGACATCTACCAGTTGCGCGCCCTCGAATTGGACGATTTGACCGAACGGACGACGGACCGCCTCGGCGTCGCCGGCGACACCCTTCGCCGGCGCGCCTCGGAACTGGACGACACCTCGAACCGGGCGGAGGAGCGCGTGTCGCGGGTCAGCGGTCAGCTTCAGGACGGGACCGAGAAGATGCGGTTCGCCTCCGATGCGGCGATCTCGCGCATCACGGAAGTCGCGGCTGCCATGCGCGAAAACGTCGACCACGCGAATTCGGCCACGGACAAGGCGTCATCCAATCTCGAAGGCATCGCCGAGTCGCTCCGCGTGCATATCGGCGAACTGGAAGGGGCCCTCGATCAGGCCCGGGTCCGTTTCGACGACGTCGGCGACGTGCTGCATCGCAGCTCCCAGGACCTGACGACTGCATATAATGCCGCCTCGACGCACGTGCAGGCGTTTTCCGACTCCCTTCACCAAAAGGCCAGTGAGTTGACGACGGCGTCGACGGACGCCGTCTCCAATCTGTCCCGGGCCGGCAGCAGCCTCAACGAACGCTCCCACGAACTGTCGCGCAGCGCCGACAAGGCGGCCCAAGTGGTCGACCTGGTCACCGACGCCATGGGGCGCCACTCGAACGAGATTTCATCGACCTCGCAGATTCTCGCCGATCAGGTGGAAAGCCTGGCCTCGTCGCTGCGCGGCCAGTACGAGGAACTGGATTTCCTTTCGCAGCGATCCGTCTCCAACCTCAAGGAGGTCGGCAACGACCTGAGGAAACACCATCAGGACCTGTCCAACGTGTCGACCAGTTCGTCGGCCCATCTCGAAGCGACATCGGAAACCGTCCAGCACAATGCCGACCTCTTGTCGGCCGCGGCGGAGGAGGCGGTGGCGCGGCTTGCGCGCGTCGGCGAATCCATCAGCCAGCGTTCGGCGGAGGCCAGTGTATCGGTCGAGACCAACGCCACGAAACTCGGCAAGGTCATGGAAGCCTTCCGCAAGCAGACCCATGATGCCGGCACCGATGCAGAATCCGTGGTCACGCGCATGGAGGGTATGACGGAGTCGCTGAGACGTCAGCTTTTCGGCCTGTCGACCACCTACCAGCAGGCGGAGCAGGGCATTGAACAATTGAGCGGGGCGCCCGGGGGGCGCGCCGGCGAACTGGCGTCGACCACCGATACGGCGCTCGGCAAGGTCGCCATGTGGGACCAGCAGGTGCGATCGCACTCCCAGAACCTGCAGTTCACCACCAATCAGGTCTCCGAACAGACCAAGGAGGCAAGCCAGCACCTTGAACGCCAGACCAGCGAGATGCGCGAGGTCTCCAACGAGGCCCGCGCTCTCGTCGAGGCTCTCAAGCAGCGCCGAGACGAGGCCGGCTACGATGACTTCATGCATCAGGCGACGTTCATCTCCGAACGCCTGCAGTCGGTCGCCGTCGACATGAACCGGGTCCTCGAGACGACCATCAGCGAAGACGACTGGAAACGCTTCAACAAGGGCGAACGCGGCATCTTCGTGCGCAAGATGCTGGGGTTCCGGGAAAAGGCCAAGATCGCCGTCATCCGCGAGAAGTACCAGCGCGACAACGAGTTCCGCGACTACGTGTCACGCTACGTGCAGCAGTTCGAGCACCTTTTGGACGAAGCCAAGAAACGCGATCAGACCGGCCTGCTCAACCAGACCTTCATGTCGTCCGACGTCGGCAAGGTCTACATGCTGATTTCGCGGGCGCTGGGCCGCGACGGGTAGGGGAGCGCCGCTCGCGGGAGCGGCCGTCTATCCACGACCTTCCCGAGAACCGATGCGGACTCCCTCAGAATTGCCCAATGTACCCGATCGCCGCTAGTCTCTCGCCTTAACTCTTGGCCGCACCAAGTGTATGCGACGAGATTTCCAGGGAGGGGAAAATGGAACTCAGAGCCGATATATACGCGGAAGTGCATAAGGGATTGCGCGCCGCCTTGACGGAAATTCTCGTCGATGCCGGGCGACTCGACGTCGAGGATTCCGACGCTGTCTCCGATTTCAACGAGCGTCTGCGGTCCGTGGCGGAACTTCTCGAATCGCACGCGGATTACGAGGACTCGTATTTCCATCCGCTTCTGGACGGAACCGATGACGACCTCGTCAAGGCGTTCGAGGACTCGCACCGAGAGCTGGACGCCGAACTCTCCTCTGCCGTCGAGGCCTATGGGAGCCTGGCGGATGCCGAAGCTGAGCAGGCTTTGGCCCTTGGTCGACAGGCCTATTACCGGCTCGCCGCCTTTATCGGTGCCTATTTCGTCCACATTAGCAACGAAGAACTCGAGATCATGCCGCGCATGCAATCGCGCCGGTCGGACGCAGAAATCATGGAAGCCGTGATCACGCTGCGGGCCAATATCCCGCCGGTCAAAATGGCCAGGTTCCTGGCGGTCATGATCCCGGCGATGAACGTTCAGGAGCGGGTCGCCATGTTCGGCGGCATGAAGGTGGCGGCGCCTCCCGAGGTCTTGCAGAAGAACTGTGATCTTGCCCGGACCGTATCGGACGACGCGGATTGGCAGGACCTGAGTGAACGCGTCGGTCTGTAGGATAGCCGGGTGGCCCGTTCAGCCATCTGCGGGATGGCAGACGACCTCCTGTGTCCGATAGGACCGGCCGTGCCGATTTCCGTTTGGGGCTTGGAATTCGGGGGCTGAGGAGTATTCTTCGGCGCCGATTAGACAACTGCCGAGCCCGCCATGCCAATCCCCGCCACCGAAGACGAAACCCACCGCCACTGGATCGCCGCTTGGCTGTTCGTCGTCGCCGCCATGATCTTCATCATCGTCGTTCTCGGCGGACTAACGCGGCTCACCCATTCCGGGCTTTCCATGGTCGAATGGAAGCCGGTAACCGGCTGGCTGCCGCCGCTGACGGAGGCCGAATGGGAGGAGACCTTCGCCAAGTACCGGCAGTATCCGGAGTACCAAAAAATCAACAAGGGCATGACGCTCAACGAATTCAAGGGGATCTTCTGGCTCGAATTCATCCATCGGGTCTGGGGCCGTATCATCGGCATCGCGTTTTTCGTCCCCTTCGTCTTCTTCTTGGCCAAAGGTTGGGTTTCGGGGCCTTTGGTTCGCCACCTGGGCGCCATATTCGTCCTCGGTGGGCTGCAGGGCGGCCTTGGCTGGTTCATGGTCAAGAGCGGCCTCGTCGACCGGCCCGACGTCAGCCAATACCGGTTGGCCGCACACCTGTGTCTGGCCCTCGTTATCTTCGCTTACGTCATGTGGGTCGGGCTCAGGTTGAAATTCCCGGATCTTCATTTGGTGCCGGGGAGATTTCGCCGCGGCGCCAATGGCCTCATCGCCCTTATCTTCGTGACCATTTTTTCCGGCGCTCTCGTCGCCGGCCTCGACGCCGGCCTGGTCTACAATACCTTCCCCTTCATGGACGGTGACTTGATCCCCGAAGGCCTGTTCGACCAGACGCCTCTGCTCGCCAATTTCTTCGAGAACATCATCACGGTTCAGTTTGAGCACAGGGTGTTGGCGATCCTGACCCTGGTCTTGGTGCTCTATTATGTCGTCAGGCTGCACCAGGCCGAGCCGCCGCCGTCCATTAGAACGGCGGCGACGGCACTGGGTGCCATGGCGGTCGTTCAGGTCCTTCTCGGGATCACGACGCTCCTGCTCGTCGTCCCGGTTTCGATCGCGGCAATCCATCAGGCCGGCGCCGTCGTCCTGCTTGGCTTCGCTGTCTGGGTTCGCGCAGCGATGGACGATGGCGGGCCATAGGAGAGCAGCGAGGGGAGGCGGCTTGCGGAATGCGGCTGGACACGATCAGAAGGTGGCTTTTCGTCAAAGAACCGTTCGGCTAAACTCGCCGAACTATTGTTCGTAATGGTCGATTGATAAGGTATTCGAATAACGGGGGAATCCGATGGCTGACTAGAAATTCCGGTTGGTAACGCGCAGCGACTTCGACGGATTGGTTGCGCCGTGTTGCTGAAGGAATTGGAAATGATCGACGAGATCAAGTTCGTCCATCCGAAGGACATGCAGGACGGCACAATCCTGATTTCGGACGGTGATATCACGACCAACCTTCCTTACGTACCGGGCGTTCACGTGGCCTTCGACCACCACGAAAGCGAGACCATCCGCCTCGACGAGAAGCCCGACAGCCATATCATCGACCCCAACGCGCCGTCGGCGGCGCGTGTCGTCTACGACCACTTCGGCGGCAAGGAGAGATTCCCGCGGGTTTCCGACGAAATGATGGACGCCGTCGACAAGAGCGATTCGGCGCAATTCACGAAAGACGAGATCATCAATCCGGACGGTTGGGTCCTGTTGAACTAGCTGATGGATTCACGGACCGGTTTGGGGCGGTTCCGCGAGTTCCGGGTTTCCAATTATCAGTTGATGATGGAACTGATCGACTATTGCCGCGACCATAGCGTCGCCGAGATCCTGAATCTGGCCGACGTCAAGGAGCGGGTCGAACTCTATCGCGATCATGAGGAGCGGTTTAAGGACCAGATCAATCGATGCGCCACCGTTCACGGCAACCTCGTCGTCCTCGACCTGAGGAATGAAGAGACCATCTTCGCCGGCAATCGATTCATGATTTACGCCCTCTATCCGGACTGCAACATCTCCATCCACGTCATGTGGGGGCTCAACAAGCTGAACACGGTTTTTGCTACGGGCGGCTCGATCACCAACCGTACCTCGAAGACCAACATCGGCGAGTTGATGCTCGAGTACGGCGGCGGCGGGCACGCCAACGCCGGCACCTGCCAGGTCGAGAACGACGACGCCGAGCGCGTCTTGGGCGAACTCGTCGCCCGGATTACGGCGGACGGATGAATGCCTGGGAGTTATGTCCAGAATCTTCTGCAATTAGGTTGACCATGTAGCCGAGTGTTCTCCCGGGCATGGTCGGTGCGTAGGCTTCATGTATCGCAGCGCCGACCATGCC
>Ga0209364_1000150_pt1 | contig 15561 bp, 18 predicted proteins | sample WorMetHERISLAND2_3_FD_187387 | JGI IMG/M metagenome (GOLD analysis project Ga0209364, IMG submission 187387) | Marine gutless worms symbiont microbial communities from Max Planck institute for Marine Microbiology, Germany - Olavius albidus HERON... | ecosystem: Host-associated > Annelida >... | reverse complement strand
ATCACAGATCCATGCTCCTGGCCACCATCCTCTGAAAACGCTGCATCTCCCCTGGATTCTCACACCAGTGCTTCGGACAGTCCTTCCAGCCAACCACAGCCTTATGCGTTGTGATATCACGATAGGGATTTAGATAATTATCTTCGCAAATGCTCGCCGCCAGCTCGCAGGCGCTCTGCAGCGTCGTGTGAGTAAACGCACCATCAATCCTCGGATGACACATCTCAATCCCAATCATGCAGTAATTGGGATTGCCGCTGGTAAGATAGCTGCGTGTATATGCCGTGTAGATCTTAGACCCCACATGCCAGGCAGCTTCATTTACGGGAATACACTCAACTACCTCTCCATTAAGACCAACAATGTAGTGGGCGCTGCCGTAGCCTTGCTTGCCATCCTTGCGGCTCTCGAAGAAATTCCGATTCGCTTCGGCGCTAGTTCCCGGATTGCCCACCCAGTGCATCACAATGGCTCTAACAGAGTGCAGGGATTCCCCCCCGCGGCTATAGGGATTGATGGTTAAATGGCGCTTCTTGATATCCATACTGGCATAAGGATATCTGCGCCGAATTCGGATAGTCTTTTAAGATATCTTAAAAATTTTGGCCCTTCAGGAGCCCATTTCTGGATATCGTGCAAAAAAGGGGCAAGGGCATAATGCAAACAGGGTGCTATGCGCGTTTAAATGCTGTTTAAATTTTGACTTCTAGAGAAAAAGGTGTTCCACTACATCTCTCGAAAACCTGCGCCTCAAAGGGGCGCTATTTGAGGGGTCCAAACAACAATTCTTGACAATCACTGTAGGCCAAGTGAAAATTAAAAAGAGTTGCAAGAGAGATTTTTTCCAACCTAAGGAGATTACATGAAATCAATTGAAGTCGATTCTTTTGAAGACCTTGATAGATTACTTGCGGAACCTAACGATTTTTTAGCAAAAGAAGAGTTAGAAATTAAAGGAGATTTTTCATTCTTAGAAAACATAACTATTGTAGTTAGAGACGAAAAATATTCGTCGTCAATAACCACATCCATAATGAAAGGGCTATTGGCGCTCCAGGAACGAATTGATTATCTATATAAGTATCAAAAATATGGAAATACAAAGAAACGATTATCGGAAAAGGAAAAACAAGAAATCGAATTGGTTGTCAAGGTTGACAAAGGAAGTTCTTCGTATCAGATTTTACTAGAAGGAATAAGAGTGGTTTTTCAAAGTATGGATGGAAATAAAGCACTAATCGGCCTTGGAATAATCGTAACTTCATTTTTGGGAGTCAATGCAATGAGGATTTACGCAAAGTTTAAGAATAGGCAGCTTGAAAGAGAACAGGACTCGAACAAATTAAACTTTCTACAAGAGGTCACCAAAACAAGCCTAAACGTTATCAAAGAAATTGTAAAAGGGAATCCGTCCAGTTTTGAGATCAATGGCATCTCCTATCCCAAAGAAAAGTTAAAAGAAATTGTGCGCCAGGATAAGAGTAGAAATGGGTACGAACCCCGCATTTTATCAGGTGATTTCTTAATTACCCACATAGAGATAGACCATAAAAGGCCATCATATTTGAATGCTGTTTTTCTCGGTGGGGAAGAACAGGAGCTGTTTAAGAAGATAAAAATCCGCAAAAATGAAGTAGAAAGCAACGATTTTGAGATGATTAAGAATCTCAATAGAAATTCCACCGTTGCAATGCAAATTATCCTGAAAATGAATGAAGAAGGGAAAACAAAAGAACCCTATTTTGACAAATTGGTATAACTATTCGCACCAGTCGTGCTTTGAGGCCTTGGCCATCGTAGGAAGCCGCTAGCCCTCCATCAATAAGTAGTGCGGCCAAATCCACCTATCAGCCAAAACATCAGCGACGATGCGAAAGTGTTTCCCGCGCTCAACATCGATAAGATCGATTCGCTCGGCATTCACCAAGGCATCTTCTGCAAGCCGCCGGGTAACATGTGCTAGTTCCTTTGTATGTATGTACGTACATACAGTTCGATTTCCTTCGCTGGTTATGGGCTGACCCTGAGCATATCCACAATCCACGAAGCACATAGGACTACACAACCCCCAACTATATACCAGAAAGCCTTCTTTCGAGTCCGGTTTTCAGTGAACACGAAGAAAAACAAGCCGCCGCCTATCATGATGAATCCTATGATTTTCGACACCAGTCTAATGAAGAGATAGATTCGCTCTAATCCGACATCCCAGGGCATATCTTTAGTCTTCATCTATTCCCATAAAAAAGATTTCTACGCATGCGCTATTCGCACCAATCATGTCTTTTCCCCTTCCCATCATACGACACCCCAAGTCCGTTATCGATTAGAAGCTGCGCCAGATTCGCGCCGTCGAGGGAAACATCAGCAACAATCCGAAAATATTTTCCCCTCTCTACATCCAGAAGGTCAACGCTCGTTGCCCCAAGGAGCGCATCTTCGGCAAAGCGCCTTGCCGCTTGCGCCAACTCTTTTTCCCTATCGCATTTCCCCCGAATCTCAGGGGTATCAACCCCGCGCACTCGAATACCTATCTCATCCCCAAGAAGTGGGTGGACTCCTTCAATATTCACAAAAAAAGTATCGCCATCGTACACACGAACTAGCCGAACTCCCAAAACATCTCCAAAAGATTCGGCCGGAAGAGGTAGTACAAACACCAAAAAGGCAGATATATAAGCAGTCGCCCTCATTTCTTTAACCCCTATGTCATGTATTTGCACGTGCGCGTGCGGAGCATGGTTTTCTCAACTGATACCAACCCCTATTCCTCAAGTATATCCACCATTTCATACCTCTGCACCACCCGAACAAATATTCCCTGAATCATATCCTCCTCACCCAATTCCCGAGAACGCCCCGACCCGTCTTGCCATTCTAGGGTTGCAAGTCCCTCATGGGTATATCTGATACGCTTGAGGGTAACCCCATCACCAGGCATATAAACCACCGCTATCTGGCCGCTCTCGGCCATTTGGTTCCGGCGAACTAAGATAAGAGAGCCGTCGGGGATATCCACCTCACTCATCGACGTGCCAGTAACTTCCAGAAGATAGTGCGTTTTAGGGCTCTCTCTTTGCCTCACTATGATGCGAGCCCATTCATCCGGCCATCCCTCGATGTTCAGAGGCGGCCCTGCGGCGATGCGCCCCACAAAGGGTATAACGGCTATCTTATCTTCATCGGAGGAGCCGTATTTCTCCTCCAGAGTCAAGTAGTTTTTCCGAGTCTCATACTCCCGCGCAGGCTCCGATGCCTCATCAGACTCTGAGTGTCGCGCTTCGTACCTCGCCATCTTTTTCTCAATACGTTCAGCTTCCTTTTGGGCGTGCTCGGCTTCCCGCTGGGCGCGTTCGGCTTCCCTTTGGGCTTTGGTCAGCTGCCGCTGGAACATCCTGTATGTCTCCTTAGTCATTTTATCCGCATAGTTCACCCGCCGAACTCCCGGCAGCGGGGGAGGGATATCAGACTGCTCTATAACTCCTTTTTTTATCAGCAGATTCAAAAGATGATCCAGCATCGCGGCCCCCTGCTCGGGATCCTCAGGGAAATCATCCTTATCCTCGGGTTCCCCGCCCAAAAACATCTCACCCTCGCCGGTGAGAAGCCAATTTAGGTTTACACCATACGCATCCGAGATATTCCTCACTATATTGGCTTTCGGGATGGAATTTCTCTGGAAAAAATTACTAAAGGTACTTTGACTGAGGCCAATACGTCTCGCAAAGGCCGTATCGGAAAGGTTCTTTTTTGTAATCAATTCCCTAATCCTCAATAAAATATCATCCACAAGAAAAATCCTTCACAAAACCAACCATTTATGGTTGACACATAAACTCAAATGAGTTTATAATCTTAACAAGTTGAAAATCTCAAACGGAGGTAATCATTATGCCAAAAATTTCTGAAAAGAGGAAACAACAGCGAAATGTTCCGTTAGCAACATTTATCCTCTACCGCCTCGGCAATTTGAAGATAAGTCAAACCCAAATTGCCAACGAGGCCGGGGTATCGCTCGCCTTGGCTAACTATGTCATTTGGGGGACCGCCGAAACCCCAAGGGTTCGGGCGATAATCCTAAAACTTCTAGGCTATAGAAACTGGGAGGAGCTCGAAAAAGCCGCGAGTGAAATCCGAACTATCGTGAAGCAAGATGGAAAACTCGGCTAAGGCGGCCCGGGGCCGCAAGTACTTTCCTCCGCCAGCCGACAATGAGCGCGATTCGCTGCTCATCATCTATCGCAAGTGCTCCAGGGAGGAGAAGCGTACGGCTTCCGCACAACTAGCCGCGCATATGAGACAAAGATACTGGAAGGCCGCAAATTGAACACAATTACCGATATCTCAGCAGATAAACTTACCGCCCATCCGGATAACTCCAAGCTCTTTTCGGACATCGAAGGCGAAGCCTGGGAGTTTTTTAAGAGCGATATCGAAAGAAACGGAATACTCCAGCCCATCCTGGCAGCTAAGAACGAAGAAGGGAGCTACACCGTCCTCTCGGGCCACCAAAGGCTCAGGGTCGCCAAGGCTCTCCTGTGGGACACTGTCCCCTGCATCGTTTGGGGCGGGGATGAGAATCACAGGGACATCCTGCTCAGCTCCAACCTGGGCCGGCAGCTCACCCTCCTGGAGAGATACCGCATAACCATCCATCTCCTGGGCAAAATGGAAGACAAAAGAAAGGACCACGAGAGAGATAAAAATGGCCGTTTTCACCATTCTGTGCAATGTGCACAGAATGGTGATCATCCCCGCAATCAGGTTACCTCCATGGTGCCAGGAGTCACCACCCACGATATCGCCACCTTCCGCAAAATCCGTGAACTGCCCGAACCGGTGCAGATGGAGCTCTTTAAGTTCGTAGAGAAGGAAAATCCCAGCAAGAAGGCCCTGAAGGTGAAGGTGAACACCCTAAACAGTGAGAAACGCCGGCTCAAGGCCGCCCTGCGGGAGGAGAAGAAATTGAAGCTCAAAAAGAAGGAAATGGAGCAGCTAGAGGAGTTTTCCCAAGCCGAGATAGACCCGAAAGCCAAATATGATGCCCAATGCTTTGATGAAGTCATCACCGCGGTCAACAGGGCCGCTGTTGAAATACCCCGCCTAATCTCCGATGTCCTGTCCTTCTCACCCCTTAGCGCCCGCACAGCCGCAATACTGGATAATCAAATCAGCCTCCTCTCCAAGGTGCTCTTTGAGCAGGGGCGCCTCTTGCTGGCCAGGTGGGAGGAGCACAAACCACCGGACATCGAGGAGGATGAGCCTGCACTGGAGGCCAATTTATGACCTCTGCCGAAAGGCGCGCCTTCCGGCGCCAGGCCATCTTGCGCGATATGGAAAGACAGGGCCTTAAGCCATCCGAGTACTCGGAAGCCTACAATTCCGGGTTTTGCAAAAAGGTGGATGGAGTGGGAAAACTCTCAGCCCCCACCCTCTACCGCTGGCAGAAAAACTACAGCGAAGAGGGCATCAAGGGCCTTGCCCCCAGATACAATAGCCCTAATGGCGCCCACAGCTTGAGCACCGAAGAGAGGGAGCTAATCCAGGCCTACTATCTGGATGAAAACCGTCCTTCCCTGGCCCATATCCTCCGGCTCATCAAGCGGTATCATGGGCGCTCCATCGCTTACGCCGCCGCCCGCCGCTATATCAACCAGCTTCCCAAGGCCCTGAAAATCCTAAAACGCCAAGGAGTCAAAGCTTACAACGATAAGGCAGCGCCCTTTATTAAACGCGACTACGAAGACTTAGTTCCAATGCAGATAGTATCGGCAGATCATCATATCCTGGACCTTCTCTGCCGCCATCCGGCAAAGGGAACGCCCTTTCGCCCCTGGCTCACCATGATAACAGACTATAGAAGCCGCAAGCCCCTGGGCTGGCACATAGGCATAACGCCAAACCGCTACAGCATCCTCCATGCTTTAGAGCAATGCGTTGATGACTACGGCATCCCCGCGGAAATCCATATCGATAACGGGAAGGATTTCAAATCCAAGCTCCTAAACGGCCAAAGCGCGAAAATGAGAAATCCCGATCCATTTGGGGAGGAGCAGATGGTAGAAATACAGGGTGTCTTTGGGCAGCTTGGCACAACAGTCCATTTCACCACACCTTATCGGGCCCAAGCCAAGCCTGTTGAGCGATTTTTCAGAGTTGTTGCAGAAACATTCTCCAAGGAGTTTCCATCCTACACCGGCTCAAACACATCCGCTCGGCCTGCCGAAGTTGCCCTCTATTACAAACGTATCAAGGGCCAGGAGAGGCGGGGGGATTTACTGGAGCTAGGCGATGTGGCGGCGCTCTTTGGCTTATGGGCCGGGCGATACTCAGCCGAGCACAAACACCGAGGATGCGGCATGCGCAGCCGCACCCCCGATCAGGTCTTCACCGAAGAATCCGACGGTCCCGCTCAGGTCATGCCGCGGGAGTTTCGTGCCCTTGTGTTTTCAGAGCAGTTTATCCGGACTGTCCAGCGCAATGGAATCAATATCGGGCCAGCCAATTATTATGCCCCCGAAGTGGCCCGATACCTAGGCCATCAGATTATTGCCCGCAGGCCCTTCCGAGATCCAAACACCATCATCGTTTTCTCTTCCGACGGCCGTCAGCTCTTCACCGCCTATGCGGAATATCTCCAGGATACCGGGGATGCCAGGGGCAACTCTAAGCTGCGCAGACAGCTAGGCAAGTCGCAAAAAGCCTTACTCGCTTCCTACCTGGAAAAACCCATCAGGCGGCAATCCCTCTTGGATGAACTCCCCGAGGCCCGCAAAGCCGTCGGAAGCAGCGACGTTATAAGCATATCCGCAAACAAAACAAGGAAATCCGAAACCATCAGCGATTTCTTCAAAGGAGTATGAAAAATGAAACTCAAGGAAGAACTAAAACAGTACATCGCCTCAGAGAAATCAAGTCAAAACCAAATTGCAAAGAGCATTGGCATCTCGGGCGGCGCCATATCGGCCTGGCTCTCAGACACTTACAAAGGAGATAACGATAAACTCTCCCGAAGTATCGAGGTTTATCTTCGCAAGGAGAAAAACCGCCGCCAGGCGCTGGTTATCCCCACAGTTCAAATTGAAACCTTCCGGCAGATACATCTCGCCATGGACATCGCCGCCGAGGAGATAGACATTGCCCTCATCTGCGGCCAGGCCGGCACCGGCAAAACTCTCGCCCTAACAGAATATATCGCGCAATACGGAGGCATCTACATAAAAGTGGATAAAACCTATACTCAGCACCGCCTTGCCACCGTGCTGGCCGATAAATTAGGCGTCAACATAAAGGGCTCAGCAGCGCAGCTCACCGAACGCATCATCCACATCCTTGCCGAATTAGACAGCCTGGTAGTGATTGATGAGGCCGACTATCTCTTTGACAGCTCCTTAGAGTACCTGAGGCAGGTAGTCTATGATGCCGGGCATACCGGTTTGGTACTCTGCGGCCTGCCGCGCCTCTCTGCAATCATCCAGAACGTCCGCAACGATCACGACCAACTACTTACCCGCATCGGAGTGCGGCTTATGCTGGATGACATAAGCAGGGAAGATATGGAAGCCGTTATAGATACGGCCTGGTCCGGACTAAGGGCGCCAGTCAAGAAAAAAATCATCGAGTCATCGGCGATTCGATTCAGGTCTGAGCCCTCGCCCTGCCTGAGAACCTTGGAAAAAATCTTAAAACGTCTCCACCTCTACACCCACCGCAAGGGGGAGGAGCCCACCATAGAAGATGTCAAAGAAGTGGCGAAACTGGCCATGCGGAGGTACTAGAGATGTAGAGCAAGTTTTGAGTCCCCGGTTTTCCGGGGGATAGCAAAGTCAACCCATCAAAAAAGTAAGGAGTGAGAAAATGAAACAAATCAACAAGCAGGTAGAGAATTGGGAAGATGCCGATCAGGCTATTCGTCGAATGGGCGAGATTTCGATTGCCCTTACAGATGCCAGCGGCGAGCTCACCTTAAAGGTCAACAAACTAAAAGAGAACGCGAAACAGGGTACCGCGGGATTGGAGTCAGAACGTAAATATCTCGAAGAGCAGATCACCCATTTCTGCGAATCTCAGAAAGCGGAGTTCGCAAAGAAAAGAAGCAAAACCTTAAACTTCGGGCTCATCGGCTTTAGGGTGTCAACCAGCGTGTCCATCCCCAGAGACAAGGGCAAACTCGCCGATCTAATAGCCGCCCTCAAACATCTTCGCCTAGGAAGCTGCATCAACATGGAAGAGAAGATTAATCGGGATCAGATAAGCGCCCTGGATGAGCTCTCCATCGCCAAACTGGGCCTGAAGAAGACGGTCAAGGATTCATTCCGCATCCAGCCCAATCTGGAAAAAATCCAGGAACTAGAGCATGCAGGCTAGGTGAAGGGGTGAAGCAGATGCTTACCAGACGCAGGCAAAAACTGGCTGCCATCCACATCGCCAAGAAGGAGCTCGGCATTGCCGATGCGGACTACCGCGCCCTGCTCCTTAAATCAACAGGCGTGCGAAGCGCAGCCGATTTGAAAAACGACACCCAGTACTTCACCCTGATGCGAGCCTTCAAAGAGGCAGGCTACAAACCCCGCTATCAGGCCCTATGGGGGCGTCAAGTCAAGAAACAAGGCTATAACTGTTCCGGAGCCCAGCGCCGTTATATCAAGGGTCTTTGGATACTAGCCTCCCGTGCAAAAACAGAACGCTCTCTAAGGGCCATGATCAGGCGCATCGGTGGCGTAGACGACCTGCGCTTCCTAACCAAGGCAAAGGCCACAGCGGTAATCCTGGCCCTCCGGGACATGGCCGAAAAGGTCGGCTTCAATCCCGATAGAAAACCTAAGGAAGCTCATGGAAGGCTTTGACACTTACATACTTCTCGCCGATGAAATCGGGGATGAAGTAGCTAGGCAGGTATTCGAAATGTTCGCCGGCCACACCATCAACTTCCCAAAACGGGTCTCTTTCTTCTTCCGGGACTTGGAAATTCTCAAACGCTTCGATAAAGGAGAGTCCTACGAAGAGCTGGCTCGCATCTACCGGCTAACTCCCCAACACATTCGCCATATCACTTCTCGTGAATCTCGCCGTCGCACCGTTTCAAAAAAAAGAGACCTTTCAGACTCACAAAATTTTTAAGATATCTTAAGAGACTATCTGCATTAGTGCGCTCAAGAATACTCCTCACAAAGGAGCATATTCATGAAGCACAAGCAACTCTTTCTAGTCGTCTTTACCTTCCTGATGACAGGCGCCTGTATCATCCTGCTAAGCAGTCCACAGGTTATAGGGGCAATGGCCGGGGCATTCTTAACGGTTGTAGGAGCATACACCGCCTTGGATTTGAAGGCCATCGTAAAAAGCACAGGCGCACTCCCATCTGGGAATTACGCCGTGGCCGACAACTGGAAGTACCTCTCTTGCGTAGGACTTATCCTGCTGCTCTTAGGAGCCTGCATGGTTAAGCAGCATTTCTACGACATCAATCTTGATTTGGCCTATGGCCTGCTTGGACCCGGAGCAGTTGGAATAATCGGGTTTATCGTCGCTGGCATGAAACTCAATAAGGCCGCGACTGTGGACGGTTCCAAATCAACCCGGAAAGCAAAGGGTTCCTCCGATGACTAACACCATTGCGATTTTAGCCGTGCTCCTTGCCGCCGCGGGAGGGATGCTGGCTTTCTCGTTCAGTCGAAATCGAAAACTAAGCGGCCAGAAGAAAGCGGCAATCAAGATCGCTGAAGATTTGGTCACTCTCCAAACTAAAGGGCAGAAAATCCAAAGGGAATCGCGTAATGAGAAGACAGCGTTGGCAAAAACATCTGATGCAAACCTGCTGCGGCGCGCTAATCGTCTTTTCCCTTAGCGGCTGCATCACTACCGCAGCGGAAAAGCCCAGATTAGAGACGCCACAGCCGCCTGAATCAGAAGAGGTCATCTTTGAATCCAGACCCGGCGGGCTGTTTCTTTCCTTCTATGAATATCGAAAACTGGAGAGAAACATCATCGAACTTCGCCGCTACATAGATGAGCTCACGGCGCAGATAGAGTTCTACACCGGAGAAATAGATGAGCAGTGAAGATAACGGAAGAGTAACCCTTGCCGTTCTGAAGAAGGAAATCGAACACGTAAGCGAAACCTTGGCCGAGCTAAAGGCCGAGCTCAAGGAGTACACCAGGGACGAGAAGATAGTCCACAAGGAAGAATTTCTCGAGTTAAAAAAACAATTCGCCCAAATCCAAACTGACGTTGGAAAACTGAAGAGTTTTCACATCTATATGGTAGCCTTAGCGTCAATCATTTCACCCGTCATCTTACTCGTCTTGCGCTACTTCATCGGAGGGCTCTTTGGCACATGATGAGGACATCAGGGAAAAGGCCGAAAGACTCTATGTAGAAGAAGGCCTTCCCGTCGCGGAGATAGCAACAAAGATAAGCATTCCTGCCCAAACGATATATAGGTGGGTCGCTGCCGCAAAAGGCAAAGACGGCTTCGACTGGGATGAGCAGCGCAAAATATTTCTCCTCTCCCCCCAGGCAATGGTGAATATCTACTTAGGCCTGTTCAAAAGGTGGATACTGAAAATCCAAAAGGACATCGACTTAATGGCAAACCCGCAAGTCGCAGACGCTATCGCCAAGCACATCTCATCCTTAAAAAAACTGGACCCCAGATTCAATTACCTTGGTGCAATCCTTGATGTCATCCAAATAACCGACGAATATCTCGGGAAGCACGATCCGCACCTGCGCGAAAAGATGGAAGCACATTGGCCGGCCATCCAGGAGAAGATTAGGGAAATCGCCACCAGGGAATCCCCTCTGTGAGGCCCCCCTGTGATATTTGATAAAATAAAATCGGTTAAAGACTACGCCCAGTACTGGCCTCAAATCGAGGCCTCAATATCTAGGCGCGACAAACCCTTCAAGGACGACTCGCCCAAGGCCATGGGGGCCCGCAAAAAGTCGGCTGATAATTCCATCTGGAAAATGGCCGAACTCTACTTTCCGGACTACGTACGCGATGAGGCTGCTGGCTTTCACTCCCGCTGGGAGGCCATTAGTCGAACTTGGGATGAACCTGTGCTGGTAGAGGCATTCAGGGGCGCAGGCAAATCTACCTTTTTTACTTTCTTAGACCCCATCCACACCATCCTTTTCGGTCGCGTCCACTACATGCTCTTCTGTTCCTACAATGAGGATAAAAGCACCAACTTCACCGGACGCATCCTGGCCGAGCTCAAGTACAATAGGAGAATCGCCGCCGACTTCGGCCAGATTATCGGGAAAAGCATCGACTACAAAGCCATCGGCCATTTCGAAGCCCAGGTTCCGAAGTCAGCCATCAAGACGACCGTCCAGGCCGTGTCCATTGGCCAAGACCCCCGCGGATGGGTGGCCGGTAGCCGTCGACCAGACTACGCCCGCCTCGACGACATCCAAAGCCGAAAACTTGCCCGCAACCGAAAGAATGTTGAAAACACCCTCCAATGGATAACCCTGGATTTAATCCCCGCTATGGCCTCCAGATACAACCTTGTCATCTCCGCCACCGCCGTGAACAACCGCGATGCGGTAACTGAGCTGAAAAAGGGCTCTACAACCCGAGCCCCCGTCCACGCCCACCGATTCCCAGCGCTCATCGCTAAGGACGTCCCTCTTTGGCCGGCGGTCTTCCCGCTTTCGCGCCTAAACAAACTCCGCGAAACCATCGGCAGCAAGGAGTTCAGCCAGGAATACCTACTAAACCCAATCGGCAACAACGATGGAGTACAAGAGAGCTGGCTCGTAGATTACAACCCCGCCGAAATAACCGGGAAGGAATACCAGCTCATCCTCTCCTTCACAGATCTAGGCAGCAGAAAAACTACCGAAAAACACGACTACAAGGCGACAATCTGCATAGGAGTCAATCCCGGCCCGGAAATCGACATCCTGGCCGCTCGGATCCGCCGCGAAACACCGCGGCAACTCATCGTCGGAATGTACCTTATATATAACACCTTCGCCCCGTCGGCCATGTATTGGGAAGACAATGGCCAGCAAGATCTGATGCTCGATGTATGGGAGGCCGAGGCCGAAAAGTATGGCTACCAGCTTCCTCTTCGTCCTGTCCACAACACCGTCAACAAGCAACTGCGCATTGAGCAGACCCTCTTTCCACTGCTCGAAAACCATAAAATCCGCTTTCACCCTCATGACCCCGACCAGAGGCTCCTCAAGGAACAGCTCCTAGACCTGTTTGACGGCCCCCACGACGATGGCCCCGACTCGCTATCATGCGCAGTTAGACAGGCCATCGACAGACTCCGCAGACGGCGGCAAGGGCCGCCCAAGAGCACCATTCGGCGGGAAAGCTATACCCTACTACGGAGATACTGATGATCAAGATACCAAATCCAGACAAACACTTTGCCGATCTAATCAGGAAGTACTCGGTACTGGATATCTTATCAGACCCTGATATTATCTTGGCCAAGGCTGGGATAGGCATCCCAAATCTGCGAAATCTATTGAACGATGCTCAGGTGGAAACTATCTGGAACACTCGCCTAGCCGGAGTAACCGGAGTCGGCTTCTCTATCGAGCCTGGAGACGCTACCCCCAAAGCTAAGAAGGCCGCTAGCTTCATCAAAGAGATGGTTCGCTCTTACGACTTCCCAACCATCATCAGCGCCATGATGGATGCAGTAGCCTTCGGATTTTGCCCAGTAGAAATCATCTGGAACACGGCAGGCAGGCAATGGAGGGCAGCCAGTTTCATTCCAAAACCGCCCGAATGGTTTTTTTTCTCCAGCGCCAAGGAACTGATGTTCCGCTCCTCTATATCTGACTTGAAGGTGCCGGAAAACAAGTTCATTCTCATCCAGAACCGCCCAACATACCAGAATCCCTACGGGGTAAAACTTTTCTCCAAGGTTTACTGGCCGGTCACCTTCAAGCGGAACGGTGTTAGGTGGTGGGTTACATTCCTAGAGAAATATGGCTCCCCATTCATTTACGGAAAGTTTCAAAAAGGCGCATCAAGCGAAGATAAAGACGATCTCCTATCTGCCTTGGAAGACATGATAGCAAACAGCGTCGCTGTCGGCCCTGATGATTCCTACGTAGAAATCAAAGGCGATACAGTCCGTTCACAATCCGGAAAGGTCCACGAATCCTTCTACGATGCCCAGAATACCGAAATAGCCAAGGCCATCCTCGGTCAAACCTTAACCAGCGACATAGGAGAACACGGTAGCAGAGCAGCAGCCCAGGTACACTACCAGGTAAAGGCTGATATAACTAAGTCAGATCAGAGACTGGTAGCGCAGGCCTTCAACAAACTCTTTGCCCTCGTTACCCTCTTCAATTTCGGCTCCAACGTTCCACCCCCGCGCTTCGTCTTCGAACAAATGGAAGAACTGCACAAAGACCGAGCCGAACGGGACAAAATCCTCTACGACATGGGAGCTCGCTTCAACGCCGATTACCTTAGTGCGCACTATCAGATTGACCCCTCACACATCGAAGTGCAAAGTTCTTCTTCAACTTTTTCTCAAACCGGAGCTTCTCAGCAATTCTCACGCCGAGACAACAGCGAAACAGTAGAAGACTTCACCAGTCGTTTGGAGAAACAGGGTCAAGACACTATAGATTCCTTCATTGATGATTTTCAAAGAGAGATAGACAAATCCAAAAGCTTTGAAGTTGCCTCAAAAAGGGTATTAAACCGCCATAAAAGGCAATTTAAGCACCGCTTAACGCTCGCTCAAATACTAGATAACCTCCGCTACGTCGCCGCTTCCGCAGGAGCTTCCAATGCCAAAAAATAAAATCCCCAAGCCCACCGAAGCCATCAATTACGTCAAACGCAAACTCCCCGTGGCCACTGGCCCCTGGGATCAGCTTAGGATGGGCGAGCATGTCCACGCCTTCACAGTGGCCCATTCCACCAGCGCGGCTGTGGTAAACGACATCTTTGAATTGATGGCCAAGAGCATCGAGGAGGGTACCGGGATAGGGGAGTTCAAAAAAAACATGCGCCGCCTTATGATGGAAAAGGGCTGGTATGGACGCCCGGGCAAAACAGCAAAAGACAAAACCTACATCAACAGGCGGCTTCGAACCATCTACCAGACAAACATACTGACCGCCTATTCTGCAGGTGAAACGCGGGAAATGCTCAGAACCACCCACCTCTACCCCTACTGGCAATACCAACAGGTTCAGCGTTCAACAAGACGTGAAGCTCATTCGGCATTCCACGGCATGGTACTTCGCTACGACGATCCCTTCTGGGCCACGGGAACACCGCCCAACGGATGGGGCTGCCAGTGCTACCGCAACCAACTCACAGAATCACAGGCAAAGGCACATGGCCAAGTAGGCGTTCCCCAAGGCATCAACATAAACAATCTAATCTCCCCAGAATGGCGCTACGACCCAGGCCGCGAAATGCTATCTCCAAACTTCACCCGATACACAGCCCTAAGGAAAATCAAATACAAAGGCAAGTCGGCGATTTCTTACATAAAGGAGAACTATCGAAATGAAATGTCGGGTTACCAGTTAAACCAGGCAGAATGGAATATCTACATCAGCAACCTGCCCGATGAATTGCTGCCAGATAAACGCCTCTACGCCGATGCGCCCATGATGTTCGGAACTCTGCGGCAAGATGCCGCCGATGCAATCGGAGAGGATGTCAAGCTGATGGTAAAGGATCGCTCAGTAATCCATGGAGCTAGAATCCGTCAAGCTACTGACGGCAGCCCCGCCGATGTGAACCTCTCAGTAAACGACTTAAAGCAACTGCCCAGAAAAGTTGCGGACCCGGATTCCATCTTCAAAGATAACGCCACCGGAAGTCTGATATTCCAATACCCCATAGACGAACAACATGATGCCAAAGCCATATTTCTACCCGGACACAACCTCACTTCAATGGTTCTACACACATTCTTCAAAGTCGCCCGGGGAGCAACCGATAAGGACATGAGATACACAAAAATCTACGATAGGAAATAAGAAGAAGCTATCGAGACCCGGATTCGAACCGGGACCAGTTCATGACATCGCCAAGCTAAATCGCTATACATCCCAGACAAGCACATTTAAGCAGGGCTGGTTCTTATTAAGACGACCGAAGGGCATCCTCCACCTAGCAGCCTCTTATCCCGATAACTTCATTACAAGTATAGTCCATATTTTCTCTTCTTGCAATAGCTTTTTTATCTGATTTTTCGCCTTTTTTTCTCACACTGGTGCTAAGAGGAAAACACCTTAAATATTTTCCATTTTTTTCAGTTTCTCAGTATCAAAAAACCCCGCTTTTTGGCCTAAAAAACGAAAATTTTCTCATTTTTTCTCATTTTGCCTGCTCAAAAAAACCGGCGCTAAAATTGCCCTAACTACTTATTCCTTAATTAATTACAGCGATTAACTTCAAATATTTCATTTTCTCAAACTAACTGCACCCCTACACGGTTACCGAGGCGAGGGTGCCATCATCATTCCAGCTAATCCTGCTTATAGAGCTAGTTGAATCATAGAAGACCTCCAGGGCCGTCATCCGGCCCAGGCTGTCATAGGTTCCC
>Ga0209364_1000149_pt1 | contig 15627 bp, 14 predicted proteins | sample WorMetHERISLAND2_3_FD_187387 | JGI IMG/M metagenome (GOLD analysis project Ga0209364, IMG submission 187387) | Marine gutless worms symbiont microbial communities from Max Planck institute for Marine Microbiology, Germany - Olavius albidus HERON... | ecosystem: Host-associated > Annelida >... | reverse complement strand
AGGACCCAAGCCAACACTTCAGGAGATGACAAAGTCCTTGTCGGAGAACTGGAGAATCGGTGCCATAATCACAGATGAACGGCTTAACGAAAGTGGAGAAGCTGACTTCACGGGGCAAGAGCTTTGCAGAGCTCTCCGGCAGATGTATCCCAAGTTACCGATATACATACTTACAGCATATCCCAACAGTGTGTTCAACGAGAAGTACACAATAGAAAGCATATTGAGCAAGGCTCATTTAGAGGATGAAGACGGAGAAAGATTCAAGGAGTTCTCGACCAGGGCTAGGCGATACTTAGGAACATTCGATGACATCATGTCAGAACGAGAAGAAGAGTATACGAGTCTTCTTCGAGAACATGCCGCTGGAACAATAAAAGTCTCTGACAAAGAGAGGCTTGCGAAGATCTCGGCAGAGCTTTTTAAACCCGTTGCGTACGAGGAAATAATCGACCCGAAACTGACCGCGCAATTGGTTAAACAGGAAAAGCTGCTCGAAGAGATAAGCAAGTTGCTAGAGGACTGATGTTTTATCCTAAGCTCACCCGTCGAACAGCATATAAGACCAAGCAGAATGGTGATTGGTATAGTTCCTGCGAAGAGTATAGAGCGGAGATACTGGAGGATAGCCAACATCGTTGCGTGTACTGCGATATTAGGACTACCGAGTGTAGTGATGACCTGCTTCAACTAGATCACTTCAAGCCTCGGTCACTCTTCCCTGAGTTATCATCTAACCCGACAAACCTTGTAGCTGCATGTCCTGTATGCAATTGGTACAAATCCAATCACTGGCCAGTAGGTAAGGATTCGGAGGAGAGCTATTCAGGTCAACTCGGATTCATTGACCCTTTCAAGGAAAATTCCGCCGAGTTCTTTTGCATCAATGCTGAAGGTGAAATCGGTCCACAGAAGCCGCCTGCGAAATACATTATCAGAATCCTAAGGCTCAATAGAGCGGCAAGAGTGCGTACAAGAAAATCACGTATGCTACGTAAGAAGTACAAGGATCTAGCGGATGGAGTTAATCAGTCCCTTGGGGAGTTACACAGAGAGGCCTGTGACGTCTCAATCCCCCGACCCGAATTTGCGGCTAAGTTTGAGAAGTTTAGACTGGCATGCTCGAAATTACTAGAATTCGGTTCTACTGTCATCTAATAGGGGAGTCGTTAGAACAACGATATACGCTCGAAGAGGTCAACATAGGAGTGGTACTCACGTAGTACTCTCTGCGACTCACCGGAAGCTCTGAGAGTAGGGTTCAATGGCACGTCAAACTCCAAACGTCTATCTATCGAATGGAACGTCTTGCGAAACGATTTCCTCTGGCTCCCGACACGTGATCAGATCTGTAGCCACATTCGTGCGAAACACCTGCAATCAGTCTGCAAACGATCTGCGAAGTAGGTGCAAGGCAACTTGACTTATATGTATGCTGTATAGACGGGGCAGAGGCGAAGGTTCTGCGAAGTAGCTGCAAAGGCAATCACCTGATTCAAGTCCTGGTGGGCCCATTTTTACACCCCTCGTTTGAGGGACCTTCCTTTTATCTAAGCTCTTATCGAGTAAGAATTAACTGGCGGGGCCGAAATTGTCCTTACATAACAAGCGGTGGTACGATGTCAATCGAAATGCAATTGCGTCTTTTGTTCGGAAGAATTTCGTTATTCGACACAACTAGCCGCCGCCAACTCCGATATCTTCTTGAGCTCAAATTGGTCGTTCCTGCCACGCAGAATTGACCGCATAGACCGCAATCCCGAAGCCGCATAATATCACTTATGAAGTAGAAGGCCAGCTTAGTTCATTTTGGAAAACGAATGAACTCATACCCGGTAATCCGGTTTTTCACAGCACACCCAGCAGCAATTCGCGCTGACCACTCTCATCGGAGTATTCAATACGGAAATTCATCGAAGTAAGATCCACGCCGAGAGATGCCGAGCAATTATCTTTGACCCAAGTCATGACCAATCTGCCGGTTTCGCCGGAATTAACAACAAGAGACGAACCATCGCCAAATGCCGGAAACTCAGCTCTAAATCTGAGAAGTTCAAGTTGCTTGCGGACAACTGGAAGTGCCATCCGATTCCGCACATCTTCAGATGAAAGATTGGTTCGGTTGATTTCTTTGTGGCCGCCGAGGTCCGCGGCTTGGGTATCATTGGCTCCGGCGAACAGATCCAGGTACCAAACCTGTGGGATGCTCGGCATAAACAGCTGGATGGCACGGGCCAGCAGCATCTTCTCCTCATTCTCTCCGAGGGCACTGAAGAACGTCGCATTCACCTGGTAGTAGGCAATTCTCTTACCATCCGGTCCGTATAAGGCCTTCACCCGGCCGCCTCGATGAGTGATGAGATCAATAAGCCCTTCAATCCGGTCGTTGCCCAATAGCCCTTTCATGTCCAACACAGGAATCCCGTCATGACAACCGAGCATACTGACCGTGGTGTAACCCTGTGATTGGATTTCACTTATCCAAGTGATCAATCTCTCTGCAGAACCGGATTCAATGGCGTCGATCACCAAACCGGGGAAGAAGAAATCATATATGGGATATCCGGCCTCAGCCAGTTTTCCATGGATGTTCTCCTCATGTCTTGAGTGGATTTCCGGCAGCAAGACGATGCTATGCTCATCGGCGATTTCCCGAATCTTCGCCAAGTATTCCCAGGTACCCGGTTCGTTGAAAAAATTACTGGAATCTACTTCCTTGTGCAGGTAGGCGAAGGCATCCAGGCGGACGATCCTGGTGCCATATCCAGCCAGCTTGCTGAAGGTATCGCGATAAAACCGCCACACGGTATCCGATTGGGCATTCAGGTCCATCTGCCCCTGATACTCCGTATGTTGACGTTCAACGAAGGTGACAATCTCGTCCCGGAGCTCCGAATACGTCCCGAAATCGGTGCCGCTGATGGGCGTGCCAGTGTCGGCGGCACTGCGAATCACTGCCAAGAGGGCCGATGTATTGGATTTATCGACGCCTTCCAGCGCTATTAATTCATCCTCCTCGGGGGGAATGATGGAAACGCTCTGGTAGAATGTGTTCCAATAGAATCGATAGGAGCCGTCCGGGAAGGGGATTCTCAGAATAGGAAGTCCGGGTTTCCTCATGAAGAGCTTGTCGAGATACCTCTTGTCCGGAATGACATAGCCTTTTTCACTCATTTCGCCGAAACCGTCCCAGAACTTGTTCCAATCGATAAAGGCATCAACGTAAGGAGACTCATCACCCTTTTCCAGCAGATCCTGGAATTGAGGGGACTGGACAGATAGATGATTCAATACAAGGTCAAGTTTAAGCTCCAAACCCAATTCCCCCAAGGCCTCCAGATCCTCACGGCTGGCCATCTGGGCATTTAGATCATAGGAGATGACGGAGAAACCTCTGTCCATATCCGATTGAAATAGAGATGGCAGGAGATAGCAATACCTGAAGATTCCATTGATCTCATCAATCTGTAGTAAATCGACAAGGCCGCTCAGATTTTGTCCACAGCTGTCGGGATAGGCGTTGAAGATGATGCCGTTGGGAATCATGCACGTTCTCCCGGAAATCGCCCCGGCGGAATCGGCGTACCGTCCTTTCCAACAACCAACGCTGACTTCGAGGCCTGTTCGCTCAACTTGCCTTGCTCTATATCCAGGACCAGCCGGGTAAACGCACTATCCACGTTGGCATCTCTGCCCCTGGAGCGCCTGTGCTCGAGTGTCTCCTCCGGCGAGCTGTAAAGAAAAATCGGGATATCAATGCCATGCAAGTAAGGGCTATTTCCGTGAGTCCATTCAAGAATCAGAACGTGAATACCACTGAAATCAACAACCTCGAAATACACCTCATTCCTGGTTCGGCCCATCCGTTTCAATGGAATCCGTTCGCTTCCGGACTTGAATTTATCGATGATGGAATTCACAAGATTGAAGTTGATTTCTCTTTCTGAACCCAGGTAATCCGTAAGGGCTCTTCGGCCTGCGTTCTGATACAGGGAAAATCCTTTGTGGTCTTTCGCTAAAGAGGGGTCAGAGTCGGACATGTCTTCCCAGTGGGCCTGTATATCCTCAATCCATGAATCTTCGAATCCGCTATCTGCCGATATGGCCGCCAGACCGAACGAACGGTAGGTGTTCAGCCGTTCATCTTCATTTTGTGCGGGATATCGGTGAGGATAATTATCACCGGACATCAGATAAGCAGGGCATCCTGCATCCCGGCAGTAGCTGGACAGAATCGAACCAATCTCCGATTTCCCTACTCCGGATCCGCCATAGACTGAGATAATTAGACGACTGTTCTCCACCGTTACCAGGCGTCCAAGTACCAGCGGAAACACGGTATTTGCCCTTTTGACGTGGGATTCATCAATCCTTATCTGGTCCCCGGGCATGTCACCTGCTTCAAGACGAGCAATATCCAATACTGGCGGTGTCCACATTTTTTCTTACTCCATTGTTCCCTTTGTTCTGACTTCCCAGGGCTCCCAGATGTTGTTCAATTCCGGCAATGGATAATTCCTCAGCAGGTGTTCTGACTCGGGAATCGGAAAGCGCAGAAAATCACGTGCGGTCCTCCTTTCAAACCCCATATTGGCGGCAACGATCAGCTCATGGATCGATGCATCAGAGAAACGGCGGTAGGCAATGAAACTCTTCCACGGCGCATCGATGAATTCTATATCACCCTCGGATATCAACAACTCGGACTTCCTGATCTGAATCAGCCGCCGATAAAAACTCAGTATCGGTTCATCAGTTTTCCTTTCGTTCTCAACACTGATGAAGCTGTACTCAGGAGGCACGGATATCCACGGATGTCCGGAGGAAAAATTCTCCGTTCATGCCGCCTGAGGGCTCGTCCCACTCCCATACTGAGCCAGAAAAGTACGACAAGCAGTCATTCGTGATTTGTTCTTATCCGAACCGTTCCGATGATACCAGTCCTTCTTTGGTGAGGTTCTCGAAGCTCTGGACTCTTTGAACCAGGCATGTTCATCTGAGGCATGGTTTAACACCATATTCATGATCAGCTTCAGATCCCGGCGATGCATCTCTTCGGCCAGATCGTCGAAGTCTTCCATGGCTCCGAAATCCGGATTGGCCACTCTGCTTGATTGTCGCGTTTCTCTGCTCCGCACCCATTTGTACTACCTCGGCCGATCCTCCGGGCCTTTCTCCTATTTTATCGAACCGGCCATCAGTCCGTCGACGATAAATCACTGCTGACGGGTAGAAGACTATCACGGAATAATCGGAAAGGTCTGGGCACGTCATCGCCAATTCCCAGTCGGAAGAGAATATCCCGAAGAAAAAGGCGATTTGCAGCAAAATGGTCCGGACTTCTCTCCTCTAAAGGACCAGGGACGGCAGCAGATAATCGTTCCAGATCCAGATCATGTTCAATACGATCACAGAAGTCGTGAGGGGCTTGAGCAGCGGGAACGCGGCCTACCATGCCACTACCACCTGCTAGCAATCTTTTCATTATCTCGCCGCTGCGTTTTCGCTCCGTTATTTTCCAGCGTTGGCAAGACTGAAATCATGTGATTTAATAAGTTCTTCACGTTTTGCTTCTTTGAAGTCTTCTCGCATCATTTCAGATACCAGCGCATCAAAGGTTGTGCGTGGTTCCCAACCAAGTTTTTCCTTTGCTTTTGAAGGATCCCCTAGAAGCGTTTCAACCTCTGTTGGTCTGAAATAACGTGGATCAACTTCAATGATAGGTTTATTCTCCTGCTCGGTGCTGCCAGTAATCCAATAGCCTTTTTCATCAACGCCTTTGCCCTCCCAATGGATTTTCATGGCAAGCTCACGGGCGGCAGCATCAACAAAGTCTCGAACACTGTATTGAACGCCAGTGGCAATGACAAAATCCTCCGGCTTATCTTGTTGAAGCATCAACCATTGCATTTCTACATAATCGCGCGCATGTCCCCAGTCACGCTTGGCATCCAGATTACCAAGATGAAGCCGTTCTTGAAGTCCAAGATTAATCCGAGCCATGGCGCGCGTGATTTTTCTAGTAACGAATGTCTCGCCTCGAATGGGACTTTCGTGATTAAAAAGGATTCCATTGCAAGCATAAATACCGTATGCCTCACGATAATTTACACTAATCCAGTGCGCGTACAATTTAGCAACCGCGTAGGGACTTCGCGGATAAAAGGGTGTCGTTTCTTTCTGTGGGATATCTTGGACTAAACCGTAAAGCTCACTAGTGCTAGCTTGATAAAAACGTGTTTTTTGCTCTAACTTCAGAATGCGAATAGCTTCTAATATCCTCAAAGCCCCGAGCGCGTCAGAATTTGCGGTATATTCCGGCTCTTCAAAGCTAACGGCAACGTGGCTTTGCGCGGCTAAGTTATATATTTCATCGGGCTGAACTTTTTGAATAATATGAATAAGACTCAATGAATCAGTCATATCGCCATGATGAAGGACAAAACGCCCATTCGAGAGGTGCTGGTCTTCAAAGAGGTGGTCAATACGCTTCGTATTAAAAATAGACGTACGTCTTTTGATTCCATGCACTATATAACCTTTTTCAAGCAAGAATTCCGCAAGATAAGCACCATCTTGCCCAGTGATGCCTGTAATAAGTGCCGTTTTAGTCATTTGTGCCTCTTCCTTCGCCCAGGTTCGATAAAGCGTTTTACGGCTATGGCTTGCCGCGTGTCCTGTCCTATCGTTTGAATGCATCCATAACCTGTTTCCGGCTGATCGGGCGTAATACCCAATATAGTGATTTCATTTTTTGCCGCCGGACGAATAGCGGCATGAATTGCCTTATGAAAAGCGTTTGCGTCGTCGACAAATTGATCTGCATGGGTGGCAATCATGACTGGATCGTCACCTGATTCAATGGGTGTTTGACGCTCTGATACGTCTTCAAAGGCGTGTATGATCTCAAGCACTCCATATATTGTAACAGCTCGCATGATTGTTTTTTCACTATGTCGCATAGCCTTTGTTCTCATTGCTTTCCAAAAAATTGTCTAGTAAGTGCTTTTCCCACGCTAAGGCATCTGAAATGATTTCATCAATACTATTGTACTGCGAAGTCCAACCGGTAGCGTCTTTCAGCGCTTGAGGGTTTGCAATTAGAACAGGAGGGTCTCCTGCACGGCGGTCAGTAAATTCGATATCCAAATCAACGCCTGATACACGTTGCACAGCATCTAGGATTTCCTTTACAGAGTATCCTCTTCCATTTCCACAGTTAAATATGGAAGAATTTTTATTTCGTGAAATGTAATCCAGCGTCTTGAGATGTGCCTGGGCAAGATCTGACACATGGATAAAATCTCTAATACATGTCCCGTCAGGTGTGTCGTAATCTGTCCCAAAAACTTTCATGACTGGATATTGGCTTAATACACTTTGACAGGCAACTTTGATTAGATGAGTGGCATTCGGGGTTGATTGCCCTGTTCTTAAGTCCTTATCCGCGCCAGCAACATTAAAATAACGCAGAGCGCTATACTTAAAATCATGTGCGGTAGCTGTATCAGCTAAAATCTGTTCGATCATTGATTTAGAATGACCATAGGGGTTAATAGGTTTTGCTGCGGAACGTTCTGTTACCTTATCTGTATCAGGTATTCCATAAACCGCCGCTGTTGAAGAAAAAATGAAATTTGACGTGTTTGTTTTGAGACAAGCTTCGATTAAATTCACGGCAGCTACGGTATTGTTATTGTAGTATTTAATTGGGTTTTCAATCGACTCCGGAACCACGATTGAGCCAGCAAAATGAATGACAGCATCAGGCTGAAACCCTTGAAGAATTTCTATAATTCTTTGACTGTTAGCTACATCCTCTTCATAAAAGGCAACTTTGTCTGGCACGGCTGATCGAATACCCGTTGACAAATTATCTATAACAGCGATGTCATGCCCCTCCTCAAGAGCCGCTAACACAGTATGGCTGCCGATATACCCGGCCCCTCCCGTAATGAGAATCTTTTTATACATTTTGGTTGGTTTCATCTGTTATCTTCATAATAAACCCCCTGTATTCATCCATATTACGCATGAATAGTTTAACTTTTTCAAAGCGATTATATCCATTTGGTGTATTCTATCGGAGTTATTATTGCCTTGTGCATAATCTGAAATGTTTTTTCAGTATTATTACTGGGCCATGAGATTATCGACCGTGATGGATGTACACGCTCGATCACTGAGGATGATGGTCTGGTGATCACCTCATACAACGTGCGGGTCAATTACCTGCGATCTTGCCTGAGAATGCCGAGATCGGCACCGTTGATAAGTTCCAAGGGCAGGAAGCGCCCATCGTCCTGATTTCCATGGTGACATCCAGCGCCAAGCATCTACCGCCAGCATTGAGTTTCTTTGCAGCAGGAATCGCCTGAATGCTGCGGTCTCCCCCGCAAAATGCTTAGCCGCTGTGATCGCTAATCCCAAACTGCTGGAAATCCCATGTGGCACAGTAGAACAGAGGAAGCTGATCAATACATTCTGCTGGTTGGAGGAACATGCTGAATCTGGTTGGCCATATTACCGGCCTCGACAAAATGGTTTCCGAAAAAAGGTATGCGACGAATAGCAGACTTAATCACCGCGTACTTTGCGGTGTCTTATTTTGACCTTGAGGATTGATTACTTCCATGAGGGCAAGCAGGATTCGAACCGGGAGAAATTCAATACACCGCCACTGACTTAAAACGAACCTCCATATGCTCCAGAGGGCATAACTTAAAAACGGGAGTTATACTTGATTCCACCTCGAGTCAATCGCGAAAGCGATCGGCTACACCCCCAACCTCATCATTGCGTATCTTATCCTCATTCTCGTCTATGATCTCCTGGCCATCTGCAGAACCGTTGGATTCTTGATCCCTCTGCTTGCCGCAAAGGTTGTTCTTGGCAGGCCAACGGATGCTACAATCTGCGTCCGACACAGCAGTCATAGCAGTCATCGATAGAATCAAAACCGGATTTGGAGCCCAATACGGCCTACGCCTTTCGTGAGGATACCTGGGATGGGATGGATTACGAACTGGGAAGCGGGAAGAGGCCCTGAAACTATTGGCAGGCTCCGGAAAGGGGAGAGACCGGTTATTGATGGGAATCCAACAGCCCGAGATTCAAGGCGATCCTTGAATTAATCCAAAATCCATAGTTTTTAGCTGAGAGGAAGGCGGCTTGCTTAGCCCCTTCAATTCGCATATTATCTTTGGACACTTGTGCCCTTAGCTCAGCTGGACAGAGCGTTAGGTTGCGGACCTAAAGGTCGGAGGTTCGAGTCCTCTAGGGCATACTTCGGAGAGATGCGAGAGCGGTTTAATCGGGCGGACTCGAAATCCGTTGTGCCGGTTTCCGGCACCCAGGGTTCGAATCCCTGTCTCTCCGAATGACTGGGTTTTAAGAATCGAACATGGAGTGGTGACCGAGTGGCCGAAGGTGTGCGCTTGGAAAGCGTATGTATCCTAACCGGGTACCGAGGGTTCGAATCCCTCCCGCTCCGTATTCCCCCTGTTGATCCTGGAGCCCTGTGTTAAGGGCTATCGCCCAACCCCGTAAGACCGGGAGGGAGCGCGAGGTAAGCGATTTGTTCCTGTTCACATGAGGTTCCCTGGTTGCGGGGGGTTAAATCCTTTTGACACCTCAAGCTTGCGGCCGCTCGTCTTGACTCAGAATAAAAACTATCGCCTCCCCAATAAGCCGGGATGCGTTATCTGCGAACGGAGGATGTCATTGCCTGCGTTTCAATTTGCAGTAGATTCCATAAAGGAAACGGAAAAACCCATACTTCTTTATAAGCGATCTCAAGAATTTTCTGACGGGGTGCACGTATTTGGGGCCAAATAGCGTATGAAATTTCTGATGACCAAATGGCAGCATTTCTCCATTGTAGGTTTCTGGCGGCCTGGTACTGCCATATTTTCCGGCCTCAATGCCATTGATGATATTGATTATCATTGGGAGGAAATTGTGCTTCTGCATGGCAAGATCGCGAGCCGTTCGCAGCGCCCTTCGATTTCTTTTGTCGAGTGCTCGCCTGATTGCATCATCAATAATCCTGATGCACGAGGCAAATCTATTGATGTTGATTCGAACAAAGGAATCCCGGGGGAAGTATTCTTTCAGGTTGGGGCAGCCATAATAAATCGGATAAGCGCCGGCGATGACGCAGTCGGTGAGCTTTTCCGAAAAATAGTGGTTGAAACTTGAGTTTTCCAAGGCAACATGGAAGCGATATTCCTTTAAGGCAGTCAGTTTATCTTCTATAGGTGCGTGGCCCCGCCCATATAAGTCTATTTTTTCTCCGTAGTGCGCTTTAAGTTTTTTCACAAATTCAAAGCGCTTCAGATGATCGGAACTAATTGTCTTGTTCGACGAAATTACGGAAATAAGCTTTGTTTTAGGCACATCGAACAGGGCTTCCAATTCCTTATAACTCATTACACCGTTAGGATTAGCAGAATTTGGCTGCCAGCCTATGAACCATGCTAATCCCGGTTGGTGCAGAATACGGCCTGGATGTCTTATGCGGGTATCCTGTGTTATTACCCATGCGAATTGCCTAAGAAAACTTGGACGATATCTATGAACCGACGGCGGCTCTCCCCCCGCGTGTATAGTTCTCTCCGGAGCACACCTCAATTTGATGGGAGCGTGGAGATCGTCAGCCACAACGAGATAATCATAATCTTCTTTATCCCCATTGATGATGAAGCGCCAACCATTCCATCCCAGGTTTGCTTCAGGGGAGTGGCGAGTCCATGGGATGCGGTGTACTGGGCTAGTATCGTGGTGTATTGTGCTAATATTTATGATTCTCATCTTGAAAACACGTGATTATGATAGGGAAGCTGTTGTAAGCACATGTGCTTGATTGTCAACACAGAAGTTAATTTGCAGATTTCCACCGGAATGGAAGGACCTGGGCGAAAGTCAACACGTTTCATCCTGTTCCTCATCCGGTATGAACCTCCTTGAAGACTAAAGGGCATGGTGGAGGAGGCGGTCCATGGCCGCCACAGCCGCAGCACCGCCAGCCATGAGTTCCCCCATTCCTCGAAGGTCTTGTTGGTCGTCTGAATGTCAAAATTAGTCCTACTTCACTCCAACTAAATCACGGCTGATAGCAACAAGCTTTCTAGCCTTATCCATGTCATTTGCATTGGGATTTGGAGATGTCATCGGCCAGCCGCCTTTTTTGCATTCTTCGTCACTATACAAGACGCTGTGCTGGCTGAAATATGAACCCGAGTGATTAGGCGCGTCATCTGAAAGCAGCACATGCAATGATGCTTGTGCAGAGTCTTCGCTGCTATCCGTTCGCGAGGTTAGATTGTAGGTAAATAGTCGCATAGCACCCATAATTATGCGCATGACAAGACCACCACCACTGCCGAAGTTAGATCGCGCCCAGCCAGGATGAACCGAGGCCGTTGTTACGTCTGTTCCTTTTAGGCGCTCGCCCAGCTCCATCGCATATAATGTACAGGCAAGCTTGGCTTCACCATAAGCCGCAAAATTGCTAAACTTACGTGTCTTGTAATTCAAATCATCAAAGTGCAGATCATGACGCTTTTCAGGGCTGCCCGCATGCACGACAGAAGAAAGTATGAGCATGCGTGAGGGTGCGCTTTTTTTCAAAATATCCAGCAGCAATTCTGTCAGCAGGAAATGCCCAAAGTAACTCGCCGCCATCGTGCTTTCCAGCCCGTCTTTGGTGTATTCGGCCTTATTGCTCATATTCACCATACCCGCATTACAGGATAGGCCATCAAGACGATTATGTTTTCCCAAGAAAGTACTTACAAAATCGCGCACAGATTGCAGATCGGCTAAATCACAGCGTATAACTTCACAACTACCCCTTAGTCCATCAAATGATTTCGCGGCATTTTCTGCCGCATCGATGCGACGGCAAGCCATCACAACATGCGCACCCTGCTTAACGAGTTGGCGCGTTGTTTCAAGGCCCACGCCAGAGTTCGCACCTGTTACTATGTAAGTCTTGCCGCTTAAATCCTTTGAGAGCACCGCTTCATCACAGCGTATAAGATTCTTATTTGCCTTTGGCATAGTTTTTATCCCTCATTGTTTTGTATCATTTACTTGCTCCAGTGTATAGAGACAACCGCTGCCCTCAATCGACAGAACCGCGGAGAGAGCCTCTTTCGGCCCAGTGGGAAGAAGCAGCAATTGTCGCCTTTCAGAAGGTACGCGCTTTTACCACCTGGCGATTGTCTCTATACCCTGCAACCAATCACAGCGCATCTGAGGCGTTCCTCCCTCTATCGCTGCTTTCAACGACGCGGCATATCCAGATTGCCAGATGTGGAAAGAAGCAAACCTGCCAGGAAGAGATTCAAGCTATATCGCCTTCGAAAACAAACCGTCGAACCAGTATTCAGTATCATCAAACATGTCATGGGATTCAGGCAATTCTTTTCACACGGGCTGATGAAAGTTGAAAACGAATGGACCCTCGTGGCCTTGGCTTACAATCTGAAGGGGCTCCATTCGCTGAAGATGGCATAGAGGATACCAGTATCGACAACCTGCGTTGCTTCAGTGAAGCGATATCGGACCAATTTGCAGCAGCAGATGTACTGACAGCACTTCATTTGCAATTTCTAATAAGCCTATTTGAGGAAACCGGGAGACTCACTCAATTACATCATGCTTTGCAGGTAAGCTCGACAAACTCTTAAGGACTGGCCGTGATTTTCATAGAATGCCACACCCGGCAGATCAACGCCTTGCAGGTTCAGGCTGCGCTCGGTGGTGCTGACCTCGGCCTTATCCATGTTCTCGCTCAACGCCTTCACATCAAGAAAGCTCGCATGGTGACAGCCCAAAAAGGTTACCAAGTCTGATGGCGAGTAGAGAATCTGATTGTTACCGTATTGCTACATGGTCCTGTCTTATAACTTGATTTCCTCGACAACTTACTTGATTATTCATCCATTTTCCACTATTCTGAATCCACATATCCCGAGGAGGACATTAAAGCTATGCCTAATGATGACATTATGACCGTTAAAGAACTCACCGTTTACCTCAAGATTGCTGAGAAGACGGCCTATCGATTTGCATCTGAGGGTAAGGTTCCGGGCTTCAAAGTGGGGAGCGCGTGGCGGTTTCGTAAAAGCGAGATAGACCGCTGGATAGTGGAACGAGAAAGAAAAGAAAAAAAAAGGTAAAGCTGGTAAGTAAAAAGCTAACGCTGCCGATCAGCACCCCATTCAAATTCCAAAGGGATGCCGCTGGAGTGATGTACTCGCAACCACAAAGGATGTGGGAAAAGCCTTGCAAGGCGCGTTCCGTTGCGTCGAAAAAGCAAACCCGCGCCTATACGGCATATTTGGTGATGCCCGTGGACCAATAAAGATCGCTTGCCCGATAGCCTGGTCACAGAATTGCTCAACCACTTCCATCAGATTCCGATGGGCGTGAAAGATGTTCGTGATGATGACATGGGCCAAGCCTATGAATTTCTAATCAAGAAGTTTGCTGACAACGCCAATAAGAAAGCAGGTGAATTTTATACCCCGCGTACCGTTGTAAGACTGATGGTCAATTTCCTTGATCCTGAAGCGGATGAAGTGGTTTATGACCCGGCTTGCGGTACTGGCGGCATGCTGCTTGAAACAATCCACCATGTGCAGGAGCGCGGCGAAGACCTGCGGCTTTTGAAGCTCAAAGGCCAGGAGAAAAACCTCACGACCGAAGCCATCGCCCGCATGAACCTGTTCCTGCATGGCAAGGAAGATTTCCAAATCATTCGCGGCGATACATTGCAAGATCCGAAATTTACCGATGGTGACAAGCTGCCTCATGCTCCAAGCCTTTTTTCCGCAGTAACTGGCCAGTGGTGCTGGCCTCGGCCTTATCCATGTTCTCGCTCAACGCCTTCACATCAAAAAAGCTCGCATGGTGACACCCCAAAAAGGTGACCAAGCCCGATGGCGAGTAGAGAATCTGATTGCTACCGTATTGCTGCATGGCCCTGTCTTATAACTTGATTTCCTCGACAATTTACTTGATTATTCAATATCCCGAGGAGGACATTGAAGCTATGCCTAATGATGACATTATGACCGTCAAAGAACTCACCGCTTACCTCAAGATTGCTGAGAAGACGGCCTATCGATTTGCATCTGAGGGTAAGGTTCCGAGCTTCAAAGTGGGAGGAGCGTGGCGATTCCGTAAGAGCGCGATAGACCGCTGGATATCTGAGCAAGAACAGAACAAAGGGGAATAAGCGTGACAAGCAATGAACAACGCAAAGCTCTTCAGCGTCAAATCTGGCAAATCGCCAATGATGTGCGGGGTGCAGTCGACGGCTGGGATTTTAAGCAATATGTGCTTGGCACGTTGTTCTATCGTTTTATCAGTGAAAACTTTGCCAGCTACATCGAGGCCGATGATGATAGCATTAACTATGCCGAGCTTTCTGGTGATGTCGTTACGCCTGGGATTAAAAACGATGCCATCAAAACCAAAGGCTACTTCATCTACCCCAGTCAGCTATTTGTGAATGTTACAAAAACTGCAAACACCAATGAAAGCCTTAACACAGACCTAGCGAAGATATTTTCTGATATTGAAGCCTCTGCCAGCGGTTACCCTTCTGAGGATGACATCAAAGGGCTCTTTGCGGATTTTGACACTACCAGCAACCGCCTTGGTAGCACCGTTAAAGATAAAAATGACCGATTAGCAAAAGTTCTCAAAGGCATCGCAGGGTTAGAGTTTGGTGATTTTCATGGCATCCAGATTGATCTGTTCGGTGATGCTTACGAGTTCCTTATCTCCAGCTATGCTGCCAATGCAGGTAAATCAGGGGGCGAATTTTTCACGCCCCAGCATGTGTCGAAGTTGATTGCGCAACTTGCCATGCATAAGCAAACCACCGTCAATAAAATCTACGACCCTGCTGCTGGCTCCGGTTTACTGCTTCTTCAGGCTAAAAAGCATTTTGATGCACACATCATCGAAGATGGTTTCTTTGGGCAGGAGATCAACCACACCACCTACAACCTTGCTCGTATGAACATGTTTCTGCACAACATCAACTACGACAAGTTCAATATCCAGTTGGGCAATACGCTGATTGATCCGCATTTTGGAGATGATAAACCCTTTGATGCGATTGTTTCCAATCCGCCATATTCGGTGAAGTGGATTGGATCGGACGATCCAACGCTAATTAATGATGACCGCTTTGCACCAGCCGGTGTGCTTGCGCCAAAGTCGAAAGCTGATTTTGCCTTTGTGATGCACGCGCTTAGCTATCTCTCTAGCAAAGGCCGCGCTGCGATTGTCTGCTTTCCGGGGATTTTTTACCGTGGCGGGGTGGAACAGAAAATCCGCAAGTATTTGGTAGATAATAACTTTGTGGAAACGGTGATTTCACTCGCGCCAAACCTCTTTTACGGTACGAGCATCGCGGTGACCATTCTGGTGCTGGCAAAAAACAAACCCGATACCAACATCCAGTTTATTGATGCCAGTGGTGAAGATTTCTTCAAAAAAGAAACCAACAATAACGTGATGTACGATGATCATATTCAGCACATCATGGATATGTTTGATAGCAAGGAGAATGTTGAGCATGTAGCCCAGTCCGTGCCTTATGAA
>Ga0209364_1000147_pt1 | contig 15735 bp, 16 predicted proteins | sample WorMetHERISLAND2_3_FD_187387 | JGI IMG/M metagenome (GOLD analysis project Ga0209364, IMG submission 187387) | Marine gutless worms symbiont microbial communities from Max Planck institute for Marine Microbiology, Germany - Olavius albidus HERON... | ecosystem: Host-associated > Annelida >... | reverse complement strand
CGACACGCGCACGGCTCATCCGCTACGATGCCGAACTCTACAAGGAAAGGCATGTCGTCGAATGCTTCATCAACAAAATCAAACACTTCCGACGTATTGCGACGCGCTACGAAAAGACCGCCACAGTCTACTTGGCCATGCTACACCTCGTTGGCACCATGATATGGTTGCGTTAACTGTCAACAGGACCTAGGGCACGGACCAGAAAACTCGGCCGAAACATAAACCCAATGGCGAGGGCTGCCGCAAAAAGGCCGTTGCCGACGGTCGGTTTGATCTTGATGAAGACCTCGTCGTGGAAGTAAAGACTGGCGCCGCCGAGGGTCAAAACGATGACCAGGGTAACGATCGCGATCGTCGGCACCCGCCTGTCGACGACCAGCCCGATACCGACGACGGTTGTGGCAATCATCACGGCAGCCGTGGCCGGGATCAATCCCCAGCCGAAGTTGACGGTGAAAAACACGAGGGTCGGCGAGAGTTCGAGAACCACGTGGCGATTGACGTAGCGTTCGATCATCGGCGGCCTCACCGGGCGCCGGCGGATTTCCATAGGCGTATCGCTGTCTTCCCCCATCGGTCAGGACCAGGCCGTACAATCATAAACGGCCTCGATTGGCAAATCGGTTGGCGGGAACCCCCGTCGACAGTCGTTTTGATGACCGCCCTGTGGCCGGGGCGTTATGGATTTGTTAATCTGAGCGGACCAGACTCCTGGCCCTTTTGACCGTCTTGGATGGGAAACCGGCAGTGGCCGCTTCGAGCACCGATCCCGGCGAAAACGGCAATATCAAGCCGATCCCGAAGACTCGCGACGCCATCGCCGTGGCGATCAAACAGGACGACGGACCCGAATCGGTGCCCAAAGTCGTCGCCGGCGGCAAAGGAAAGGTCGCGGAACAGATCCTGGAAATCGCCTTTTCGCAAGGCATCAAAGTCCGCGAAGACGCGGATTTGGCTGAACTTCTGGCCTCGATCGATATCGACAGCGACATTCCCGTTGACGCCTTCGCCACGGTCGCAGAGATTCTTAACTACCTCTATCAGGTGAACAACGAGATGCGCGTCGAAGGCGGGTCTGGTGACGAACCTGAAGAGGCGCCGAGTGCCGCGGAGTTGGTCCGCATGTGGGCTCGGAAGGAAGGCGATGAGTAATACGATCAACCAGCTGGCTGACATCCAACCAGCTGGCTGACATCGCCTCGATGATCGAGGAAGCCCGTGACGCCGTCGCCGACGGCGAGTTGGTCGACCTGACGGAAATCCAAGGACTGGTCCAGGACGCCTGCCTCGCCATCCAGGCCAACCCGCCGACGGATGCCGATACCGTCCACGAGGTGATCGGCGGCATCATCGAGGACCTCAATCGATTGGCCGAGGAACTGAAGGCGCAGCAAGAGAAACTGGGATCGGCCGTCGTCCGCCGGGCGGCGCGTTCGGCCTACAAGACCCGCGGAGAGGACAACTGATGGACCCGGGCGGGTATCTCCGCTTCCTCTTGGCCCTTGCTGATCGGAGTCCTGGCGGTCCTGGCGCGGCGTATCGGCTTCGGCTATCCGGCGTCGGCCGTCGGCCGCAACCGGCACAAACGCCTTTCCATCGTCGAGGTCGCGCCGGTCGACGGGCGCCGTCGTCTGGTTCTGGTACGGCGCGATGCGGTCGAACACCTCCTGCTTCTCGGCCCCAACTCGGAAACCGTTGTTGAGACCAACATCGAACCGCCTTCGGGATCTTTGGAGAACGTGTCGGCGGCGCCGGATGGCGATGGACGGTCCGGCAAATCGGAGGGCACCGGTGGGCACTGAGCAACGGGCCCGCCTATCGCCCGGTCTCTCGAGGAAACGCCGGGTTCGCGGCCGCTTGGGAGACCCGCCCCTTTGGTTGAAGCTCGCCGCTTCCGCTGCGCTTGGCGTCGTCGTCTGTGCGTTTTTCGCACCCGAAGCCCTGGCCCAATCGATCGCACTGGACCTGGGCGATGGCGGCGAGGCGACCGGGCGGCTCGTCCAGATGGTGGCCCTGATCACGGTCCTCAGCCTGGCCCCCTCGATCCTGATCATGATGACGTCATTCATCCGCATCATGGTCGTCCTCTCGTTCCTGCGCTCGGCCATGGGAACCCAGCAAACGCCGCCGACCCAGGTGCTGATCAGCCTCGCCCTGTTCCTGACCCTGTTCGTCATGATGCCGACCTTCGAGGCCGCATACGACCAGGGCATCAAACCAATGATCGAAGACCGGATCGACGAGTTCGAGGGTTTCGAGCGGGCCCTGAAACCGTTCCAGACTTTCATGATGAGCCACGTCCGCGAGCGTGACCTCAACCTGTTCGCCGACATCTCGGGACTGCCCGATGAACAACTGGCCGGCGATCAGATGCCGATGCGGGTCCTGATCCCGGCCTTCATGATCTCCGAACTGCGCCGTGCCTTCGAAATCGGCTTTCTCATATTCGTGCCGTTCCTGATCATCGACATGGTGGTCGCTTCGGTGCTGATGGCCATGGGCATGATGATGCTGCCGCCGATTATCATCGCCCTGCCGTTCAAGGTCATCTTCTTCGTCCTGGTCGACGGTTGGTACATGATCGTCGGCTCCCTGGTCCGCAGTTTCGGCGGCTGACGCGACCGCTGCCATGTCGATACGCTCAACGGTCAAGGCGCTCCTGCTTCCAAACGGCGTAGCCCCCAGACGGATTCTCCTCGGACTCGCCTCCGGCGTCGTCATGGAAATCGATTTTTCCTTTCAGGCGCGGCTCTATTTCGGCCTCTACGAAACCGAAATCGCCGCTCGCGTCCGCGCCCTCGCACGCCCCGGAATGCGGCGTTTCGATATCGGCAGCGGCGTCGGTTATTACAGTCTGGCCCTGGCCCGGCGCTGCGGCGCAGAGGTCGTCGCCGTCGACGCCAGTCCACAGGTGACGGAGCAGTTGCGCCGCAACGTCGCCGGAAACGACCTCCCGGTCACGATCATCGAGGGGCGCGTCGCTGAAGACGAGGCGGACGGTTCACTCACCATCGACGGGCTGGCCGACGCCTATTTCCCGCCCGATTTCATTAAGATGGACATCGAAGGCGCGGAAACGGCCGCGCTTCGCGGCGCCACCGGCGTTCTCGCCAAACACGCCCCCTCCCTGGTGATCGAAGTCCATGGCGAAGACATCGAGACCGAATGCCGCGCGTTGCTCGAGGCCCAAGGGTATGCACCCTACACCGTGGCGCTTCGATCTTGGTTCGCCGAAGAACGGCCCGCCGAATACAACGGCTGGCTGATCTGTCCGAGTCCCGGACCGGCCCGACCCGCTTAGCGGCAATCCCCGACCCCGGGATCGACCAATACGTAATCGACACGCGCCTGGCGCCCGTCGGTACGGTCGAGGGGAAAGGGGAAGGCGGTGCCGAGCATGCGGTTGGCCTGGTTGTCCATGCCGTCGCCGGTCATCACACCCATGGGCTTGGGAAACCAGATAAGAAGGCATTGCCCCGAACCGCTGCCGGCCGGCGGCGCCACGGTCGGGAATTTCGTCGACACGATCCGTGTTTCGGCGAAATACGGTCGCAGGTTCCCGGCGAGGTCGTGCGGGAAGTAGTAGGCGAAGATGGTGCCTCCGGTGAACCCGCCGGCACGCACCTGGCGGGCGATATCATCGAAGGGAACCAGCAGCTGGCAGCGCTTGCAGCGAAGCGGTTCTGACACATACTTCGCCGCCATGCCGCCGACGACGAGGATGGCGATGGCGCTGAGACAAGCCGCGAAGATCCGTCTCGTCCGCAGTTCGGCGGCTCCGGGGCCGAGCCACTGATAAAACAAAATCGGCGCGAAGACGAGGGCGAACATGTAATGGGTGCGCACCTTAGTGACGCCGAACAACGGAATGGCGACGATCAGTGTCAGCGCCAGGATCAGGAAATAGACAGTGAGGAAATGTTGGTGGCGGCCGGTCGGTCCCGTGTCGCGAAATCGGGAAACGATGGCGCGCCGGTAAACGACGAGCGCGATCAGCCACAACGGCGACAGGAAGCCGATGGCCGCCCCGAGGGCGCCGCCAAGGCCTCGGAGCGCGCCCCGCACAAGGCCGACACCGGTTTCCGTCTCGAAGCGGGCCTCCGCCGTTGCCGCCAATACCTCACGATGGTCCAGCAGCCACAGGAAATGGGGATAGAAGATCGCACCGCCGATGGCGATACTGAGCAGAATTCGGGCATCTAAAAGGCGCCTGCGCATGGATCGGTCGAAAAGCGCGGCGACGGCAAGGGCTCCAAGAAACAGGAAAAAGATGTACTTGGCCAAACCGCCAAGGCCGACGATCACGCCGAACAGGAGATAGTCGGTGACACCACCGCGCTCGTCCAAACGCAAGAGTGCCCACATCGTGGCGCCGTAAAACAGGGTGACCAGAACGGTATGGCTGTAGCCGAGGACCGCGTCCCAGGCGACGTAGTAGCAGGCAAATGGCGCCAGCGCCGCCAAGACGGCCAGGCTCTCGTCCTCCAGTAAGCGCCGGGCCGACAGATACAGGAAATAAAAGGCGGCGCCGAACAGGGCGAACTTGACGAGGACCACGGAGGCAATGGTAACGCCGAGGACCTGCTGGGCAGCGATGACCAGCCAGGTATAGAGAGGCGGGTTCGCGGCATCGTAGCCGAGCCTCATAACCTGCGAGAAATAGAGCTGTTCGACATCGTCCGTGGTCGCGCCGGAATAACCGAAGGCGCGCAGGCCGGCGAGGAATACGATCACCACGGCGACAAAGGTCCCGAAACCGCGCCCATCCGCAAGAAACGCCGCGTTGCGATCGATCAGGCGGGAAAAAGGGCTGCCAGGGGTCTCACTCATGATCTTTCCGGAACCGGCGATGGGTGCAACCTTTTATCCCGGTCCGCCGGAAAAGGGAACGCTCGCCGCTCCCGACCGAGCCCAAGATCGGTGAGGAAAATCTGTCATGGCCGTTAAAGTACTGGCGACAGTCCGTTCATTTTCTCCACAAATGTACCGGATACGGTGTGAGCCTAGGCAATCGACTGTAATACACCATTCGATGGGGCAGGACCACCATGGCCGAAATCGACGATGCCTCCGCACGTATTCTTGCTCGTCTGCGCCAGGAATTCATCGAGACGGCCCGCGATCAGATCGAAGACATCGAGGTCGCGCTTGACCGTGTCGAGAACGGCGACAGCGACGCCGATGAAGACCTGCTCGGCATCCAACGAGAAATCCATAACATCAAGGGCCAGGGTCCGACCTTCGGGTTTCCGCTGACGGGCCGCGTCGCCCACATGCTGGAGGATTACCTGATAAACGCCGACGGCCTCAAAGCGGCAAACCTGTCGGATATCCGCGTCTACCTGGGCTTGATGGTCAATCTCATCTCGACGGACGAAGCCCTCGGTGATGACGACCCGCAAGACCTGCTCAACTCCCTGCCGACTGGTCAGGTGGTCACCTACAGCCACCAGAAACCCTATAACGTCAGCGTCCTGTTGGTCATGCCTTCCGGTTTGCAGCGCAAGATGGTGGCCTACGAACTGCTGTCCTGCGGCTTTCGCGTAATGCGCGCCTACGACAGCGTCGAGGCCATATCGGTCGCCGTCGACATCCAGCCCGAAATCGTTTTTATTAACTACGAGATGACGCCTTTCACCGGTTACGAGCTGTGCAAAGTGCTCGCCGCCATCAACGCTCTCAAGAACATTCATATCGTCCTCCTGACCAGCCACGACCAGGAAGACCCGCATTTGCAGGACCTGCCAGACAACGTGTCGGTGGCTCAGAAACACACCGACTTCACCGAGGCGATTGGTGAGTTGATGATCAGCTGGGAGGTCTTCGGCACCGTCTCCTGACGTTCAGGATAAACCGGCGGAGACCGGCCATTCCCTTTCGGGCGCGAACATGGGAAGATCGGGCGATGGAGCCGGTGCGCGCAAGTCTGATGATCCGGGACCGGGAAATCCACATGGAGTTCGACCCGGCCTCTCCGGTCCACCAAACCATTCTCGGCGAGCTCTCGTCCGGTGGCGCCTACGAACGGACATCGCAGTTCCTGATGATGCGGGTCCTGGGCGAGGGCGACATCTTTCTCGATATCGGCGCCCACATCGGCTATTTCACCTTGCTCGGCGGCGCCCTGGTCGGCGAAACCGGATCGGTCGTCGCCGTCGAACCCATCGACGAGAATTTTCGACAGCTCACACACCATATCGCATTGAACGGACTCACCAACGTCGCGGCGGTGCAGGCCGTGGTCGGCGTCGAAGACGGCGAGACGCAGATCTTCTTCAACGCCGACAACGACGGCGGCCACGCTCTTTGGGACCCGGCGCGACATCCCGCCAACGAAATGACCCGCAAAAGCCCCCGCGCTGACCGGGTGCGCTCATTGACCCTTGCCGCCCTTCTCGACTCGCACGGCATCGGTCACGTGCGTTTGGCCAAGATCGACACCGAGGGCGCCGAGGCGATGATCCTCAGTGCCGGCCGACAGGTGTTCCGCGCCGGACGCGTCGACTTCGTCGTCATGGAAGTCAACATCGGCGGGTTGAAACTCCTGGGGTCGGACATCGACCGTCTTTTCCGGCTCGCCGGCGACCTCGGCTACACTGTCCACCTGCCCCATCCGGAAGGCGGCCGACTCGAGCCTTTGACCGACGAAAACCGGCCCGACCCCCGCTACGTCTACAACGTCGTCCTGGCCCGCCCCGAGACCCTGGACGCGGTCTGGGGCTGACGGCCGCGCCGCTCCGCGACGCGGCGGACGCAATCGACCTCATCGTGGATCTACCATGACACTCGGGCGCCATAGGATTAGAATAGATGGTCAACTGAGACGCGGAGGGGGGCGCCTCAAACCCATGAATTCCAAACTCAAAATCTTGCACTTGCGGAGGATTGCTATGTTTCGGCTTATCATCGCGCCGCTTTCGGCGGCCGTTCTCATGGTTTCCAGCATTATCGGCTTTGACCCCGCACTTGCCGCCAGCGGCAAGCTCGTCATCGTCACTTCCTATCCGCCGGATACCACCGAGACCGTCAAAAAAGCGTTCGAGAAAAAACACCCGTCGATCCAGGTCGAGATGCTGAAGAAAAAAACCACAGCCGGCATCAAATACCTCCAGGAAACGGCGTCCAACAACACCTCTGATATGTTCTGGGCATCGGCCCCCGACGCCTTCGAGGTTCTCAAGGGCGACGGCCTGCTGGCCAAATACGACGTCAAGCAGGGCGGCATCCCGGCAAAGGTCGGCGCCTTTCCCATCAATGACCCGGACGGTTACTACAAGGGTTTCGCCGCTTCGGGCTACGGCATCATGTGGAACACGCGATACCTGAAGGCCAAGAAACTGCCGCCGGCACGCGAATGGGCCGACCTCAAGAAACCGGTCTATCACGGCCATGTCGGCATGAGCGCTCCGTCGCGGTCGGGAACCACCCACCTGACGGTGGAAACGGTGCTCCAAGGTATGGGCTGGGAAGCCGGCTGGGCCGAATGGAAAGCCATTGCCGGTAACTTCAAGACCGTAACCGAACGCAGTTTCGGCGTGCCGGACGGCGTCAACTCGGGCCAATTCGGCCTCGGCATCGTCATCGACTTTTTCGGACTTTCATCGCAGGCCTCCGGGTTCCCGGTCGAGTTTGCCTATCCGACGGTGACGACCCTGGTCCCCGCCAACTTCGCCATCGTCAAGAACGCGCCGAACGCTGAGACGGCCGCCACCTTCATCGAGTACCTGCTGTCCCCGGAAGGCCAGGAGGTTCTGCTTGATCCGAAGATCCGCCGCCTGCCGGTCAACCCGGCGACTTACGCCAAGGCGCCCGAAGGTTTCCCCAACCCGTTCAAGGACTCGTCGATCGGCGCCGCGGTCAAGTTCGACCTGGGGCTGTCGAAGGGCCGCTACAACGTCGTCAATTCCCTTTTCGACGTCATGGTCACCTATCGCCTCGATGACCTGCGCGCCGCAACGAAGGCGATCCAGGAAGCGGAAGCCAAGGGGAACCCGGCGGCCGCGAAGCTGATCGCCGAAGCCAAGGCCCTGGTCGCTGCGGTGCCGATCACCGCCGAGCAGGCGTCCGAGAAGGACTTCAACGCGATCTTCAAGACCAAGCGCAAAAAGGCAACGACCAAGGTCAAGGGCCGCCAGGCTGAAATCGAGAAAGAATGGGACGCCAAGATCGTGGCCAATTACGCCAAGGCCAAGGCACTGGCCGAAAAGGCTGCGGGCATGTAATGCCTTTGTCGGATCCGGCAGGCTGAACCGGCCTGCCGGTTTCTCTTTAAACGCCTAGGGACGGATTTCATTGATGCCGTCATTTATGCGCGGACACGCGAATGCGACCTGGATCGCCGTCGGACTGGTGGCGTTTCTGTTCGCCTTCCTGGTGCTGCCGATCCTGAAGGTGATCTATGTCGCCTTCCAGGACCCCCATACCGGTGACCTGACCCTGGTCAACTTCGCCGATTTTTTCGGCGCCGCGCTGTTCCAGCAGAGCTTTTTCAATTCCTTCTACGTCGCTGGCATGTCGGTGCTGGTGGCCACCGTGATCGCCATCCCGCTCGCCTACTACACGACGCGCTTCAACTTCGAAGGTGCGATCCTGATCCAGACGCTTGGCATTATCCCGCTGATCATGCCGCCCTTCGTCGGCGCCGTCGCCATAGTGCTCCTGTTGGGCGAGAACGGATCGCTGAACTTATTGTTGGATGAGTGGTTCGGTTTCACCATCCCGTTCATGTCCGGCCTCAACGGCGTCATCCTGGTCGAGAGCATCCACTACTTTCCGTTCATCCTGATCAACCTGTCTGCGGCGCTGAACAACATCGACCGGGCGATGGAGGAGTCGGCGCAGAACCTCGGCGCCCACGGCACGCGGCTGTTCCGTAGGATCGTCTTCCCGCTGGCCATGCCCGGCTACATCGCCGGCGCTTCGCTGGTCTTCATCAAGGTCTTCGATGACATCGGCACGCCGCTGCTCCTCAACATCAACAACATGTTGGCACCGCAAGCCTACTTGCGCATTTCTTCGATCGGCATCTCGGATCCCATGGGCTACGTCATCTCGGTGATCCTCGTCGTCTTCTCCATCTTCTCGTTGTGGGTGTCGTTTCTGGCCATGCGCGGCAAGGACTATGCGACCGTGCAGAAGGGCGGCGGCGGCCTCGCCAAGCGCGACATGCGGCCGTGGGAAAAGGTGATATGTTACGGGATCATCGTCCTGATCCTGCTGTTCGTGCTGTCGCCGCACTTCGGCCTGATGCTGTTGTCGTTTGGCACCGTGTGGTCGTTCAGCGTCCTGCCCGACGCCTTTACCCTCGCGCACTACGTATCCGTCTTCGAAAACGCGACCAGCTACATCACCAATACGCTGCTCTACGCCGGCATCGCCGGCGTCGCCGACGTCATGATCGGCACCGCCATCGCCTACATCGTCTGGCGCACGGGTCTCTGGGGCCGCAAGTGGCTCGACTACACGGCCATGGGCGCGCTCGCCATCCCCGGCGTCGTCCTCGGCATCGGCTACCTGCGCACCTTCCACGATTTTCAGGTGCCGCTCGTCGACAAGCCGCTGGCCACCTGGTGGGTGATCATCGTCATCGCGCTCACCATACGCCGCCTGCCCTATGCCCTTCGCGCCTGCGTCGCCGCCCTACAGCAGGTCAGCGTCATGCTCGAGGAAGCCGCCGAGAACCTGGGCGCGACCAAGGCGACGACCGTGCGCCGCATCGTCGTGCCCCTGATGAGCGGCGGCATCATGGCCGGCCTCATCACCAGCTTCGCCACCGCATCGGTCGAACTGTCGGCGACCATCATGCTGGTGTCGAACGAATCCGATGCCCCGCTCGCCGCCGGAATTTACGAGTTCATGCAATCCTCGGCGGGACGCGGGCCGGGAGCCGCGCTCGGCATGATCGCGGTCCTCATCGTTGGAATCGCCACCTACCTGTCACATCGTCTCATCGAACGCGGCAAACAGGAACGCGAAGCCGTCGCCGTCGTCGCCGAGGAAGTCAAAGCCCATGCCTGATCAAAACGCCCCCAAACCGGCACCCGTCGAGGTCCGCATCGACGACCTGACCATCGCCTTCGACGAAACCGAAGTGTTGAAGGGCATCAATCTGGTCATCGAACCGGGCGAGTTCTTCGCCTTCCTCGGCCCCTCGGGTTCGGGCAAGTCGACCCTGCTGCGCGCCATCGCCGGTTTCGGCCCCATGCCGGGCGGATCGATCCGGATCGACGGCGAGGACGTGACCAATTTGCCGCCCCACCGGCGCAACGTCGGCATGGTGTTCCAGAGTTACGCCCTATGGCCGCATATGACGGTCCGCAAGAACGTCGCCTTCGGGCTCGAGGAGAGGAATGTCCCGGCGGTCGAAATCCGCGCCCGTGTCGACGAGGCCCTGTCCACCGTCGGCCTCCTGGAATACGCCGAGCGCCGTCCGTCGCAGCTTTCCGGCGGACAGCAACAACGGGTGGCGCTTGCCCGCACGATCGTTGTCCGACCGCGGGTGTTGTTGCTCGACGAGCCGCTTTCCAATCTCGATGCCAACCTGCGTATCCAGATGCGTCACGAAATCCGCGCCCTGCAACGCCAACTGGGCCTGACCACCATATTCGTTACCCACGACCAGGAGGAGGCCAATACCATGGCCGACCGTATGGCGGTCCTCGACGAGGGCATCCTCCAGCAGGTCGGAGCACCGATCGAACTTTATGACCGGCCGGCCAACCTGTTCGTCGCCGATTTCCTGGGCACCGCCAACGTCATTCCCGGCACCGTCGACGGCGGCCTGTTCAAAGCCGCCGGGAACGTCTCCATCCCGGTGAGTGGCGCCTCGCCTGACGGCCGCGCCCTGGTCTTTCGCCCGCAAAACGTGGTCCTGCGACCGGCGGGCGAGCCGGTGATTGATAACAACCAACGCTTCGAGGGACGGGTCGTCCACATGGAGTTCCTGGGCGGCATCGTTCGCTACGCCGTCGAGGTCGGTCCACACCGTGTCCTGGTCGACGAATCCCACCAGATCGGCATCGCGACGGTCGGAGAAGGCGAACCGGTGGCGTTATACCTGAACCCCGCACAAACGGTGGTCCTGGCGGCCTGACCTTAATCCCGGCTTATTCGGCAGGAATGCAACGGATCACTGCGGCTTCGCACGTGAACCCGCGGCTACATCCGGTGTGGCGACCGCCGACCGGGCGCTGCCCTTCTGCACCTGGATCAGCAGCAGGTCGGCCGTGGTCAGATGTTCGAAGACGGTGCCGGCGCCCTTATGATGAAGGCGGACGACGCCGTTCTTGACGTCCGGCGGGGCCGACCAGCGCAGGTCGTCGATCTCGCGGATCTCGAGGACCATACCCGGGCCGCTGATATCCTTGGCATGCCAGCGCAGCGTCTTGTTGAAACGCTTCGGTTCGCCCAGAAGCGTCGCCCACACATCAGGGGTTTCATGCGGCGGCCCGAAGCGTTCGGTGAAATGGGCGGAAACCTGGTTGTAGGCCTGGGTCGGAAAGACGACATGGTATTGGCTGGCGACGCCGCCGATGTAGCGCACGATCGCCTTGCCGGCGCCGAAAACGCCGCGCCCGCCCCGGAACACCGCCTGCATGGATTCCGGCCAATCGATCTCCTCGATGCAGAAACGGCTTTTCCAGGCCGCCTTCTCGACGCAGGCGGCAGCCGCCGCTTCGTCGTAGACCAGCCGCTTGCCGAGCCAACCGGTACTGCCGAGGACCATGTCTTGGATGCCGACGGGCCTCACCGGCTGGGGCAGCACGCTTTCCGGTTGCGACAACCCCGGCGCCGCCGGCGCCTCGCCCGTGGTTCGTGCCGCGACTTCCGGGGCCGCCGACCTGGGTGGCGGCAGCTCTTCGGGCTCGTCTTCCTTGGCGGCGGGAGCCGTCGCGCGTTCCGTCGCCACAACCCGAGCACCGGTCCCGGCTCCATCATCGCCGTCATCGTCCACTCCGCTTACCCTTGCGATACCGGCGTTCTCGTCGGTCACCGTTGCCGGCGGCAGCTCCGGCTTTTCCATGATGCCTTCGGTAAAGAAATCGCCCACCTTGCCGAACATCTCGCCAAGATCCGCCAATCCCTCGTTTAACGACTTCGTTGCCTCGTCCGCGATGTCCGTTTCCGCAGCCTCGACCGGTTTGGCCGGTGCCGGCTCGGCCGCGCGGGGTTGGGCCATTAGGGGTTCGGCCGCTACGGGTTCGGGTGCGACGGGTTCCTTCGGTGCGGTCTCGACCGGCGATTTCATGGCCTCCGTCTTGGTCGCGGCGGGTGCTGTCGCAGGGTCCGAAGAGGGCCTATCCTCCTGAATGGCCAGCGGCGGTGGAGCCGTGCCCGCCGGTTCACCGTCCGGTGCCGGTTGATCGGCGTCAGCGCTTGCCGTTTCCTTCTCGATTGGCCGCGAAGCGACGGCTTCGGGCGGCGGCGAAGCGACGGCTTTGGTTGGCGGCGACACAACGGCCTTAGGCGGATCCGGCGTTTGCTTTGCCCGATCCTCCTCGGGCGCGGCGGGCCGGGGCGGCGCCGATTGCGGTTCGGCCTCCGTCACCGGCGCCGGTTCTTGCCGGGGTGCGGATTTGCGCCTGACCAACACGGTTTCCTCGCGAACGGCCGTTGCCGCACGGTCGGGCGCCGGTTGCGCGTCCTTGGTCTCCGTGCCGGAAGCCGTTTGGTCGTCATCCGATCCGAATAGGTTGGTAAACCGCTGAAACAGGTTCGGCGTTTCCACCTCGGCCGGCGGTAACGCCGTCGGTTGCGGCGCCGGTTCTGCCGCCGCCGGCGATTCGACGGCTCGATGGCTGCCCGTTTCGGCGGTGGCCGGTTCTGCGGGGTCGGTCGTTTTTTCCTTGAGGAACTCGTCGGGATTGATGAACTCGACTTTTTCCTCGGTCAGGAAATCGGGCAACGCCGGGTCGACAACGACATTTTGTTGTGCCGAGGGCGGCGCGGCGGGGACATCGGGGTCGGCGGGCGATGCCTCGACCGGCGCCGCAACGACGACGGGGGCCGGTGCCGGCGCGGGCGCCGGTTGTGGCGGGGCCGGAAGGGCGGCGGGCGGCGCGGGTAGGCGGGGGACAACGGACGGCACCGATGTTGGCGCCGGATCGTCGCTCGTGTAACGGCGCTGGTTCTGTACCGCCAGAAGGTAGTGCGCGATTTCGAAGTAGCCACGGTCTACGGCGACGTCGACAGCCGACATACCATTATCGTCGGCGGCAGCCGGGTTGGCGCCTTCGGCGAGAACACGGCGCACCGCCGCCATGTCGTTGGCCCAGACCGCATCGAACAGGCGTTTGTCGGCGGCCGTCAATTCGGCGGCGGCGGAGGGCGACGGTCCCGCACTCAGGCTCGCGCCCAGACTCAGGATCAGGGCGAGGACCAAAAACAGGGCGGAAGGCGCCGACTTGGTTGTGGCCATGGTCACGGTCCGATTGACGACGAGACCGGTAAAATAGCAGGTCGTGCGGCCGGCGCAAAACCTCCGTCCACACGCGCAACGACCGGGGAGAAGACCGCGGAATGCCGTTCACCCCCGTTAACATCGAGTCCAAGCCCCGGCAAGACGCCGGTGACGAAGTTGCGCTAGGCTCGGGTGCAAGAGCGGGAAACACCCGGCGTTGACAAGCCGGGGCCCGATGGTCCTCTGGGAGGGATTATGAAAAAGACACTGATCGCGTTCGCCTTGATGTCGATGCTGGGCGGCTGCATGGCACTGCCGGTGCCGGTCCAGATGGCATCGTTCGCCCTCGACGGCATTTCCATGATCGCCACCGAGAAGTCCTTGACCGATCACGGCCTGTCGCTCCTCGCCGGCCAGGATTGCGCCGTGTGGCGAGGTTTCACCGAAGGTGAGATCTGCCAGACAACGGGGGATGGAGATGACGATGCGTTCACCTTGAGCGAGGCCGGCGGCACCGTAAATCCGGGCGCGGATTTCCAAGGCAAGACCGAACGGGGATCACCTCCCCCATTGCTGGAGACGGCGATGGCCGATGCGAAACCCCGGGGCCAGGGCTTCGAGCTGCCGCCCGGCATGGCCCGACCGGTTCTGATGCCGCACTTACAGATCATGTAGACTGCGGCACCCGACGCTTGACCGGGTCCGGTGCGGCTGCGACAAGAAATTCGTGGCCCGCTTCCTGACCCTCAACACTTTTCTTCTCGAAGTCCGCCTGTTCGGGCGGGTGCCGGTCTATCCGGCAGCACCGTTCATCGAGCCGCGCCTCCACGCCCTGCCGGCGGCGCTCGCCGCAACCGGGGCCGACGTCATAGCGCTCCAGGAGGTGTTCCGCCGGCCGCACCGGCTTTTCCTGGCGAACGAATTGAAGGTGGATTACCCCTTCGTCGCCGGACTCCGGCACAGCGGACTCCCCCTTGGTACGGGGCTCATGGTTCTCTCCCGCCATCCGATCGGCAACGCCGACCCGCATGAGTTCCGCGCCGCTTTGGTCGAGGAGCGCATCGCGATCCGCATGGGGATGCTCGATTGTCGGATCGATCTGCCCGACCTGGGCGAGGTTCGTTTCGTCGACTTCCATCTCGTCGCCGGCGGTCTCGGCGGCCATCCGGAAGGGCGGCGTGGTGAAACCTGCCGGGCCCGACAAATCGACGAATTGATCGCCCTCGCCCGGGCGCCCGGACCGCCGACCACAATCATGGCCGGCGACCTGAATGCCGGGCGCGAGGCCTCACCCGCCAATTACCACCAGCTCCTGAACGCGGGTTTCAGGGACTGCGTCACCGAAGCTGCGGAAGGGCGCGGCGCCGCCATGACGTGGGATCCGGAAAACCCACTGATCACGGGTGAACTCAACCGTTCGCTGCCGCCGCAACGTATGGATCAGGTGTTTCTCCGGGAAGCCGGATCCGAACACCTGAGTGTCGACGCGGCAAAGGTCGTTCTATCCGAACGAACGATCGACGTCGGCGAGGCGGCGCCGGTGCCGGTTTCTGACCACTACGGGGTCGCCGTCGATATTGTCATTCGGGAAGCGGCGGTGGAGGCGACGGTATAGGCGACGTCAGTTCCCATCTGAGAGCACGCGGTTGGCGATGGTCGCCACCTTGCGCCGGACCTGGTCCTGGGTGAAGGGCTTGGCGAGGTAGGCATCGACGTCCAGGCCCTTGGCTTCGTTGACGGCGTCCTCCGTTCGCTTGGCGGTCAGCATGATGAATGGCAGTTCATAGTCATGCTTGCGGACGGCGCGCAGCAGGTCGATCCCCGACATCTCCGGCATCATCCAATCGCAGATGACGAAGTCGAACGGCCGCTGGACGATGAAACTGTCGTGGATCATCGCCAGCGCATTCGTCGGGTCACGGGTGATCTCCACATTGACGATGCCCATGTCCCTGAGGATCAACTCGATGGCGCGGAGGATGTAGAGATCGTCGTCGATGACGAGGGCGTCCATCTCCTTGTAGGCCTTTTTACGCACGTTTTTTGGCATCCTTAGATAGTAATCCCAGGGAGACCAATTGTCATGATGAACGGAACGCCCGTCGACAATCGGGTAGGCGGGTTCCTTACGGTTCCCGCCTCCCACACCACCGGGCATACGGATCACGTACCACGGCGGTTTCCGCTCCGTTGTAACGCAAGGTGCCTGTCGGTCAGGGGAGTGAGCCCTTGGGCCATGAACCAATCCAGGTTCATGGCTTCGGTGGCCTGGTAGCTCAACGCCTTGCGCCACCAGCCCTTTCCGGACATTGCCATGATCCGGGCCCGCCATG
>Ga0209364_1000146_pt1 | contig 15739 bp, 14 predicted proteins | sample WorMetHERISLAND2_3_FD_187387 | JGI IMG/M metagenome (GOLD analysis project Ga0209364, IMG submission 187387) | Marine gutless worms symbiont microbial communities from Max Planck institute for Marine Microbiology, Germany - Olavius albidus HERON... | ecosystem: Host-associated > Annelida >... | reverse complement strand
AGACAGGTGGCGATGCGCCGTTGTAAGCTAACTGGCTCTCGTCTACTTATGGGGAGTGCCACCCCCTCCCTCGAAGCCTGGCGGTTCATAAAGTCAGGTAGATTAAAATCACTCAAGCTTGGTGGAAAACCTGCCGGCGGCGCCACTCCAGTGAGCAGCGTTGTGGACCTCAGAAAGGAGAAGAATGTTTTCTCAGGACAGCTTATGGATGCTATTTCCCGGGTTTTGGGGGAGGGCAGGCAGGTTTTACTCTTCCTCAATCGGAGAGGCTTCTCCTTTCACTTCTCCTGTCGTAGCTGCGGGGAGGTATTGCTATGCCGTAACTGCAGTATCCCCCTTGTCTTCCACAAATCCACTGACACCATGATCTGTCATTACTGCGGTTTTAAAAGGAAACCGATTCGGATTTGTCCCAGCTGCGGTTCCTTGGAAATGGGATTCACCGGCTTCGGCACGGAACGGATAGAGGAAGAAATCAGAAGACTCTTCCCGGGAAAGCGGGTGCTGCGTTTGGATAGCGATGTGGCCCGAAAGGGGAGAGTGCTGGAAGGAATCCTGCGAGGTTTCAGAGAGGGTGAAATCGATGTCCTGCTAGGAACACAGATGATTGTCAAGGGACTCAATGCCCCTGGCTTGAAGCTAGTTGGGGTTCTTTTTGCCGATAGTTCTCTTAATTTACCGGATTTTCGTGCTGCCGAACGAACCTTTGCGCTGATAGTTCAGGTTTCAGGCAGAGCGGGGCGATTTCTGCCGGATGGGGAGGTTATTGTGCAAACCCTTAGGCCCGATGCCGCTGCGATTCGAATGGCCGTCGAGGGGCGTATCGAAGATTTTTATAATTTTGAACTTAGCGTTCGGAAAACTCTTCATTTCCCCCCGTTTTGCCGCATTTTCAGAATTCTGTTCGAGGGGAAGAATGAGTCCAGGGTGCAAGAGACCTCCGAAAGATTTGCGTACACACTTGGAAAGCTTGCAGGCGGGGACCTCCTAGGACCCGCCGTATGCGCCATCGCTCGCCTATCAGGTCGACATAGACATCATCTCCTGATGCGATCAGATAGCTTTGATATAAGTCATGCCGCCCTTGTCTCTGTCCTTTCGAATTTTCCCCGGCAGAATGGAGTACGAATAAGGGTGGATGTTGATCCTGGCAATCTGCTCTAGCGGTGATTGGGATAGACGCTAATCATCGGCCACGTAGATGCTAATCAGTTCGGACGCCCTGATTGCGGAAATTTGATTTGAGATTGCCAAGCGTCCTATTCTTGTGTAGGCGTCGAAGAATCTGATGATACGCGGATTTTGGGGAATTGTCACGGCATTTTCGGGGGCTGCTAAGTCGGCAAGAAGAATCGCATCTCCCAAAACTAGTCTGGCAACTTCCTCCTGTTCACTGCTGATATCGGTGGGGACTGCAGCGTAGATATATCTGATGATATTTGTGGCATCATCTGGCGGCTCTGCTGTCATGAAGCCCGCGTTTATTTCCCCTTCCTGTGACGATGGGAGGCGCACAGCTCCTGTTATCCGGTCATCGGCAGGGTTCATAAGGCTGGCTATAGGGAGGGCAGATACAACCAAACCGTTAGACACGCTAACTTGATTTAGGAAGGCGGTGAGCGAAACGGGAAGGCGGTTGCGCCGATCGAATAAGTTGGGATCGTCGGCCAGAAGGTAGAGGAGGGCAGATTCAGGATTGTATGCGTCGATGGCTATCCGCTTCTTGGAATCGTTTGAGGGAACTGAGTACCATTGAGAGGATATTGCCATGATAGGGGAGGGGGAATCCAGCAGGAGGCCTAGTCGGAGCATGTCCAGTTGATCGGCAATAACCAGATGGGGCATGCCTTCAGGGGGCGGGTTTTCAAGTCGATTGGTCAGTTTGCCTACATCCTTCCATTTAACTTCCACATCCCTGAGGGTGAGAGCTGCCAGCAGATTGGATTTATACTGCGGAATTTGGATTGAAGACCAGATCTGAATCGAGTCAATTGGTTTCCGAACGCCGTGGACACTGATACGCTGTGGGTCTAAGAATCTGTCTGCTCCCACATGAAGTTCCGGAGTTTGATTGCGAAATACCAGAAGAACATCATCCCACCCGGTTAAATTCAGGCTTTTTGCATCCCAGGATACGCTGTCCCGGCCGGATTTTGATTCCAGGTATTCCACGGTTTCGAGATAGGGAAACAGGGATTGGAGGGGAATACTTTCTGCATCCGGAATCTCCAAATCAACGATTGCATGGGTGAGATTGTTCAATCTCAGCACAAGGCTTGCGTTTTGCGCAGCAGTGGGGGTGGAGCCCAGCAGCAGGGTTAGAAGGAGGACTATAGGAAAGGCCACAGCAGAAGTGGCTGACACGGCAGATGTCACATAGCTTCTCTGCCTGCAGACGCCCTCTTGAACTGCATTATACTGTCCTGGCTGGGGGATTCGAGTTCTATCGCCTAGCATATTTGCTGCAGCAATTTTTGCACCTCCATTTTGAGTGCTGTGAGGAATTTCTCAAGTTCTTCACGAGTGGTGTCTGACCCAAATGAAACGCGTATCGTCGAATCGATAATCTCTCTTGACAGGGGCAATGCTTCAAGGGCCTCCGAGGTTTTTTCCCCTCTGTTACCATGGCAGGCGGAACCTGTTGAAACTGCGAACCCTCTTTTTGCGAGCACTCGTGCCAGCACTTCCCCAGGGATAGGGGGGAAGCCAACGGCGACTATCCCGGGAGTGTAGTTCTCATCTTTTTTGGGCGTATGCACTCGACTTTCAGGTACGATTTTGGCCAATCTAGCCAGGGGGGAATTGCCTGATAACTGGGAAAGCAGCCAAGTCCCATTCTTCTTGACAGCTTGCGAGGGCTGTCCGTGTTTCCTAAGGGCAGATGCTAACGCGATGGCTCCCGCCACGTTTTCAGTGCCCGGTCTGATGCCGTGTTCCTGACCTCCACCGCGAAACAGTGCTTGAAAATTCGGGTTTCGATGATAAAGCAGTCCTATACCCCTGGGGCCTCGAAATTTGTGAGCACTAAAGGAGGCACTATCGATGTCTAACGCACTCAGATTGATTGCAATTTTTCCCACCGCCTGGACAAAATCAGCGTGGAAATGAACTCTTCTTTTTAATGATGAGCTTCGAACTGCGACAGCAAGTTCTTCCAAGGGTTGAATTGCTCCAGTCTCATTGTTAACGGCCATTATTGCTATTAGTCGGGCATCCCTGTCCTCCTTGAGCATCGCTGCTAACTTCCCGGCATCCAGCCGGCCGTCGGGATTTGGTGCTATTTCCTTGAGATTCCATCCCAGACTCCTGAGCACGGTTACAGGCTGAGAAATGGAAGCATGTTCAATGCTGCTTATGATTATCGAGGTGGGTTCACGGCTGCCAAGAACCGAGAGCAGGGCGATGATGTTCGATTCGGTTCCACCGGAGGTGAAGGCGAGTTGATTGCTGCTGCAGTTCAATATCTTTGCGCATTCAAGTCTCGCTGCTTCAAGGGCCGCCTTAGCGGCCCTGCCAGCACCATGAAATGAGGAAGGATTTCCGAAATACTTGACGTTATCGCGTGTCATCTCCTCCAAGATTCCAAAATCCGGCGGTGCACTAGCCGCCCAGTCCAAGTAAACCATACTTGAAATCTACCGTTGAATGTCATTTATTTAAAGGCTTAATCGGTTTTTTCAAAGTCGGGACTCCAATCATGCCGTGAAAGGCTCAGGATATCTGCCATTTTATGTCGAGAAGTTTTTAGTCAATTTGACCGAACTGTGATACATTAGCCGTTGATTCAGGAAGAACTTCAATAGCCTAGGAATTCAAATGACAAGGAATAAAGTTTTTAAAGGCCTGCTTTTCTACTTAATCGTTGCAATAAAAGGGATTAATGCCATTACTATTGAGGAAGCACTGTCTGGGGTGCCCGAGGAGGTCATAGACGAATTACTGGAATCCGGGGAGGTTTTTCGCCTGGATAGGAGATCTGAAGGATTTAAATTGCTTCCCGACATCCCAATGACGCGGGAACTTGTGAAACGTGCGAACAAAATTCAACCTGATGTATTAACCGAGGGCCTATATATCATCCCCTACTCCGGAAGCGTTGATGAGATTGATATCGAGCTTTACAACATCGCCAGAAAAGTCAGTTTTCTTTCTGAAGTAACCTACCTATCGGCCAGAGAAAAAAAGGTAATACCTCTTTTTGACGATGTTTATGCAATATCCGATTTGAACAGAAAAAAGCCCATGGACATTCCCCCGGTTGCTTCCATTCCGCCTTCCGAGAGCTTACTGCTGCACATGAAGGAGGTAAATCTTGGTAAGGGATACTACCAAATAGACTATGTCTGGGATGGGCAAAGTCTGGGATTCTTCATGAAGAACCGAAGCAATCTACGTTCGATAGTGAAGATTGTTGGAAAAGAGGAGATGCAAAATGCCTTGCTCATCCTGCCCAGCGATGAGGGTTTCCTGATTCATGGTTCCTCTGTAATCGAGCTCAGTAATTCGAAGCTGGTTTTTGCTATGATGGATCCATACACGAGTTTTTACCGCCGCGTTTACGCCATTGTTACTTGGATTTATAACACCATGCACAGCACCAATCGCGTTCCGGACTTTGATGAACCCCTGGAAATGTAGATCAAGCGAAGGAGATTCGTTCCCTGCGGGGAGGGGATTATCCGGACGCTCTTTTCATGCCGCCATACGCTTGCTTAGGGAATGCTTTATGGAGATAATGCGGGAAATACGACTTCAATTAGACTTTTCGATGCCTATGACAAGAGGCTAGCTGCTGGTGAGAGAGAATCGCCTCGGAGAGCTCATCAAGATCACCCCCGCAAGCTCAGGCATTGATTGACATTCCCCTCGCCTGCTCTGCCTCTTCGAGAAAGGGGGTGTGTCTGCGTCGGAATTATGAGCAATTTCTTGCTGATAAGAGGCAGCTATGGATTAGCGTCTCATCTACTTCAAGAGGGAAAAGACCTTGGTCTCTATGAAGCAGACATCGCATACATCGGATTATCATGGGATTATCGGGGTATGACCCGCGATTTCGCTGCCTCGATTTTGGAACTAATCGACTTTCATATCGCAGTACTGGCGTCGAGGGGATTACATGCCGTTGCCACGTAGGGTAGAGGTATCGGTTCGAAGAATTACTAATCATGGAGGCAGTGTATACACGCTTGAATTTGGAATTCCTGCCGCCTACACCCGGTTTAAACCCGGGCAGTTTACTCATTTAACGATTGAGCCCCATAATCCCTCGGATGGTTATTGGCCGGAATCCAGAGTATTTTCGATTGCATCTCCCCCGAATGTCGATTTTGTTCGTGTGGTTTACAGTGTTAAGGGCAAATATACGAGCAGGATTCGGGATGAGCTTAGGCCGGGTTCGAAATGCTGGTTAAAGCTCCCCTATGGGGAATTCGTTATCGATAGTAGGTCAATATCGGGAGATTTCATTGCCCTTGTGGCGGGCGGAACAGGAATTTCACCATTTATTCCGTTTCTGCTGGATAAGAGTGGCAGGCAATTTAAGAAGGATATCCTTCTTTTTTATGGAATCCGAAATCCGGCCCTGGTGATATTTGATCGGGAATTGAAACTGGCATTGGCTGATCTCCCGAATCTGGAGATTATGCTGTTTTCCGAAGAGCAGACCACTGACAAGAGATTCCATCTCGGGAAACTCAATTTTGAAGTGATTTGGAGGATAATTGAACAGCATGGAGGAATCCCGGTTTTTTTTCTATCTGGTCCTCCAAAGATGATTGACAGTTTCAGAAGAAGTCTAATCCATGTCGGACTACCGGAAACCTGCATTCGCATTGACCAGTGGGAGTGAGGGCTCGGCATTCACCGGAGGACTGCTGGTAGACATTGTTCTTCAGCCTGGTGGGAATCCCATATCAGTATACAAAACTGTCGAAGAGGGTGATATTATCATCGGTGGAATTGAATTCAAATTCAATCTGGTTTATGAAACGTCAGGAGGATAGGGAATTGAAGGGAGTTCGTTATTACTGGCTGCCTGCCTTGTTTTTTGTAGGAATGGCCTTGCTCCCGGTGGCGATTATAATTGGCGATATTCACTCTTCAGTATCGTTTATATCCGTTTTGGTATTGGAAGCAATCCTGCTGGTTCTTTTTACATCCATATTGCTTTTGATGGGCGGAAGATGGCGGCTGTCATTGATAGCCTTCACATTGCCGGTGCTTTTCTTGCATGGATATCTGATTTTTCGTACGCCGTCCTTTGTGGGGCTATACAAGTCTCATATGTTCTTGCTGCTCGCACAGGTTCCCCTACTGCTGTATCTTGGGATGCACGCATGCAGCTGGCCCTTTCGGAAAACCATAGAGAATTTATACCTCAGGCAAAAGAAATTGATAGATCTTGCTACGGTGTTCTCACTCCTTTTGCTCAATGGTCTTCTCTTTCTATGGAACCCCCTTTCCCTGCATATCACAGATCTAAATTCCATGCCCTTCCCCTTTCTACCGCTGTTATCCTGGCATTTCTTATATTTCATAGCGGCCTTCACGATATCATTTGTGATGTATAGACTCTCTATCCGTTTGATTAGGCCCGTTTTTCTGTGTGTTTTCTTTACGGTGGCAGTCATGGCTTGGTTTTATGCCTACCTACTACCGGGGGACTACGGAGTATTGGATGTCACGGTTTTTACCAACCCCGGGCATCTAAGAGTATCTACCGACGGTGTAAATCCGGAATACCTTAGGCTTGCTGCTCTGGAATGTGCCGGATTGCTGCTGCTCTTCTCCCTCTCTGTTATGGCGATTTTCCGATTCACTCGGATTGTTCTTCCAGTTGCCGTTATTCTTAACCTAATGAGCGGGGGGCAAACCCTTTTCGATCTCGGGACGAGCAAGGGCCTATTGAAGGCAGGATACTCAGGGAATGACGAGGCATTCCTCCCCAAGCACTCAAGGCAGGCCTTCCGATTTTCAAATCAAGGCAACGTAGTCATCTTCATGCTGGACCAGTTCGGCGCCGATCTCTTGCCGGATATTCTGGAGCAGTATCCCGAAATCCGGGATTCGCTGAGAGGTTTTACATGGTATCCATCCACCCTGAGCACCGGTTATTCAACCTATGGCAGCCTGCCTTCAATACTTGCGGGGCCTGAGTATACCCCGGATCGTGTCAATGCCTCCGAAGGTGCCCCGCTGAAAGAGAGAATCCGCAAGGCCTATGACTATTACCCTGCCGTTAGCCATGAGCGCGGCTACGATTTCACCTTCGTCCACCCCGATATTTTCTCTCTTGATGAATATGACAATGATGAGCAGGTAACGGTGGTAGACCCCAGAAATTATGTAGAGTACTGGCTGAGTACCAGTGATGAGGCAGCAGATCTGGACTTCAACATGAGCCCTGAGCAATATGTGAGATTGTTCTCAGCTATTGGTTTTTTCGAGATTAGTCCCCATTTTGTTAGGCCTTACATCTACTTAGATAGTCGTTGGCTGCTGGTAAGGCAGAGTTATCAGGATGTAAAACATGCCGTAATCCACCTTGGATTTCTGGATCTTCTGGATTCTCACTCCTACATCGACGAGGGATTGCCGACATTCAAATTCATCAACAACGAATTGCCGCACAGACCTTGGGCCATAGGCTCTGATTTGAAACTGGAGGCTAGTAGAATTGAGGACTATGCAGTTGATCCGCAATATGGTATTGGAGTAATAAACTTTGATGCTGTTCTTTTTTCCGCGATGAGAACAATGAAAGAAATTGTCTTGTTCACTAAGTGGCTTGAAGATGAAAATCTAACTGATGCTACCAAGATTGTAATTGTATCGGATCACGGTTATAGCGGAATACATCGGCAATGGACCAAGGTTCCGGTGCTAAGAGACGAGGTCGGTGATATAATTTCAGGTTCTTCGGCGATTAATTCGCTGCTCCTAGTGAAGGACTACAACAGTCGGTCGGAGTTCAATGTTGACAGTAGATTGATGTCCATTGCCGATGTACCCTCGATTGCCCTTTCCGAGCCGGATGATCCAACTCTTAATAGCGCAGTAGATAGGGAAGTGGTGATAAGTCTTGTAACAGTCCATCCACGTGATCACCATCCATACAAATACAACTTCGCTCATCAGTTTGTAGTCAGTGGTGATCCCGCCGAACCCGAGAATTGGAGGTATGTCCGGCAGTGATATCGAAGAATCTGCTTTTCGTTCTGCTTCTAGTTACTTCAAATCGCTTCCTTTGGTCGGAGAACTGGCTTGGATTTGGATTTTGCGATGCTCCGGGCAATGAGATTGAGGTAGAAATATTCGATAGGCTGGGTGCAGACTATGTTCGCATGGGTGTCAACTGGAATCTGTTGGAGGATATTGGCGGTAATTGGGATTTCAGTCGCTATGATTTGCTAATCACCGAGGCCGCAAAGAGTAAGCTTAAGATCATCCTGATGCTGTGCTACGATCATCCGCGGGTTCGCCGCCGAGGTGATGGGAGTCCTCATATCAGAGCTGAGTATATTCCGGATTTCCTTACGTACGTGGGCAAGGTATATGATCGCTGGGGAGATCTAATAGCAGGCTTTGAAATATGGAACGAGCCCAATATGCGCTTGTTTTGGGGAGGTGGCGACGACGAATTTTTCCAATTATGCCGTGAAACCGTTTCTTATCTGAAAACCATCGCCCCTGAAAAACCGGTAGCAGTTGGCTCTGTCATGCTAAATCCATGGGTTGGAGGAAGGGGCTATGTTAGAAAACTGCTTGATGCCGGGATACTCAAGAAGGCTGATGCTCTTTCAATCCACCCCTATGCATACTGGGTTCCGAGTCAGGCGAGGCGGGTTGCCGGCGTTAGAAGGGATATGGATGAAAGGGGTTACGATTCCAAGGAGCTTTGGATAACCGAGGTGGGATTCCCCACGAAGTCTCTTTATCCCTACAGAGTTACGGTAGAAGCACTCCCTCTTAAAATAGCCGAGAGTTTGATTCGATTAAGTTCCGCAGGAGCGAACATAATAACCTGGTATCAACTGTATACCACAATGAAGGACGAGAAGGAGTCCAGGAATTTCGAGGTTGCTTCCTTTGCCCTTCTCTACAGGGAACCGGATGGGACTTACATTTCTAAGGATGGTTTGGAAACCTGGGGTCGGGTTGCGAACGCATTGGGTGGACTAGAGTACATTGAGGATTTTGTGACCCTTGAACCTCCTACTGATAAAACCGTTCATGCATTTGGCTATGGAAACAGCGAGGGAAGGCGGGTGGTCTTCCTCTGGTCGAAGATTGGGATTCAGGAACTGAACATCTCCGGCAGCAGACCTGATATCACGATCCAGAATGTCGTAACCGGTGATTTCGAGTCTCAGAAGGCAGGGATCTTGCTTGGGAAAGAGCCTATTCTGCTCTCCTACTACTCGGATTCACCGAAGGGCAGAATAACCATTCGTGGGGATGACGCAATCAGGATAATTCGAGTTGAGGGATTCTAAGCGGCGGGTTCTGCTTGTTTCCCCGTATCCATTTTCTCACACGAGCAGGGGCATGGATATATTGACAGAGTCCTTTGAACGTGAGGGCTGGGATGTGGATCATCTGAACTTTCCACGAGTGTTCTACACACCCAAAATACCGCCTCCGGCAGGCACCAAAGTTAGGTGCCTGCAGCCCTCGCTAACATGGCTCCCATATATTGATAGATTTATGTGGTGGATTCCTCGCGGTCTCTTCGAGATAGTCCGCCGGATCAATATTCGATCATTAGGCCGCGTAGTCAACCTTTCGTCGTATGACTTTGCTGTGCTTGAGAGCGGCAAACCTCTCTTGCTGCTGCCCGAGATATCGAAAACCGTGAGAATAATTTACCGTCAATCGGACTCCGTGAACCTCGTCTTAGGCAGAGGGCATTGGTATCGCGAGCTCGAAAATGCTGCCTTCAGAATTTCATCGCTGATTATTCTGAAGAAGGGCATATACAAAAACTATATCCCGAAGGATTGCTGGGAGCGGGCTGTCGTTGTGGAGAACGGAATGGCACTCCCTGATGAATTATCGGCTGGAAATCCATTTAGGAGGGGCAGTTTGAACGCCATCTACGTTGGCCTCCATCCCCTGGATACGAGGACTCTCTTATTGCTGCTAAGAAGATTGAGGAATGTAGATTTCCATATTATAGGGCCCTGCTTGAATACATTTCAGAGACGGATTCTGAGCTTCTTACCCAATTTTATCTACGCGAAATTCTTACCCAAGGAAATTTACATGCCCATGTTAAAGCACTCAAGTGTTGCGATTTTCCCTTTCATAAGAACGAAGAAGATGAAATGGTATGGCCTAACTTCCAAGTTTTTGCATTCCATGTATTTCAAATTGCCGATAGTCTCCTATGCCACCGGGCTGCCGGGAGAGTTCGAAAGACTCCCTGTCAAGTTTGCAAAAAACAGGAGCGATTTTGTCGACAAAGTTGCGGATTCGCTTATGGAGAAACCGATAACATATGCGGTTGATTTTGATTATTATTCTCCTCGGGTACGAATGAGCGAATACCGCAAAATAGTACGAGATTTGCAAGTATCCGGCAGTTGAAGAATTTCATGCTAAAAGCCCTTCGTCACCTTAAGCAGTTTCACGGATTACCCGGGGAATATCGTGAAATAGTTTTTTTTTCCGAGGGCGGCAGCTATTGGAATACCATGGCTCCGATAATTGAATCACTGCTTGAGAAAGGTAGGGTGCTTACCTATCTCACGATGGACAGTACCGATTTGGGGCTGCGGCAGCATTCAGACAGTGTCGTTAGTTTCTGCCTGGGGCGCGGAATAAATCTGATGTACTTCATGAGCATGCTCAGAGCAAATCTTGTGATTATGACAACACCGGGACTTCAAACGCTCACAATAAAGCGCTCCCCTGCCGTCAGACATTATGTTCACGTGGTTCATTCACCTACGGGCGTGTCATTCTATCGTAAGTTTTCCTTCGATCATTTTGATACGGTGATGTGCTCGGGGGAACATCAGATTGAGGAGATTAGGAGACTCGAAAAAATTAGAAATAGTAAACCGAAAAATTTGCTGAAAACAGGTCTGCCCTACATGGATATGCTAAGCACCCAGCTGAAGGAGCCGGGAGGAGAGGGCCGGAGAGAAGAGGCAAGCATCCTATTGGCTCCCACCTGGGGCCCCAACGGCGCGCTTAGCCGATATCGCATGAGATTAATAGAAGTTCTGGCGAGTACAGGGCTGGATACCATCATCCGCCCTCATCCTCAGCAGTTGAAATCGGAGGCTTCACTGCTGACAGAACTGAAATCGGCGGGTGCGGGTATCAACAATGTTAGCTGGGATTTCGAGCCATCCGGTCATGATAGCATGCTGCTCTCGGATATTATGATTTCAGATCTTTCGGGTGTTATTTTTGATTATGCATTCGTGTATGAGAAACCGGTGATTACATTGGACTATAAGCTCAATATCAAGGGTTTCGAGCAGGAGGACCTTGGGGGGACTGTCTGGGAAAGGGAAATAGCTCAGTCCCTCGGGGCTGTTGTAAAGGATGATAATTTGAGTATACTTCCGAAAATAATCGCGAGCACTCTATCGCGAAGACACTTGAGAAATGAAATAGGAAAACTGCGGGCAGCATCAATATTCAACTTTGGCAATGCAGGGAGAGTTGCAGCAAGTCAGTTGATTGAGCTGCTGTGATGTTTCTTCGTAGCTACCTGCTCTTCTATAATATTCAGTGGAGGTGAGAAATTGCGCATCTTGTATTTCTGCTTTTTTTTCCTGATAATTCCTGCGCTGCCCGTCTTTGCCTACCTTGATCCGGGCACCGGGAGCATAGTTGTTTCGGCTATCATAGGGGCCGTTGCAACGGCGGTGTTTGTCTTCAAGGGATGGTTCTTCAAGCTCTTTGGAATGCTGAAGAAGGGCAAGAAAATAGAAGACAGGAAAGGGGCCGACAGCAAATAACCGCTGCAAGCATGGGTGTCCTTGAATTAATCTTTGTCGCGCCTCTCAGGTTCCTTATGAATCTGGTGCTTCAGGGTACCGATTCTCTGGTGAACAATGTTGGAATCAGTATTATCGTGCTCAGTCTTGTTGTTAATACGGCGCTCCTGCCCCTGTACCGCCTCGCGGAGAAGTGGCAGAATGCCGAAAGGCGCATGCAGCGTGCCCTGGCGCCGCGGCTGGCGGCGATAAAGGAAGTCTACAGGGGAGAACAGCGCCATAAGAAAACGGTGGAGCTGTATAGGGAGTTCAACTACCATCCGGTAAAGAGCCTTCGAACCAGTTTTGGTTTTCTGATACAAATCCCCTTTTTCCTGGCGGCATACACTCTTCTGTCCCATAATCCTATGCTGGAAGGCGTCTCGTTTTTGTTCATGATGAACCTGGCGCTTCCCGATGCCGCTTTCGGGGTCAAGAGCTTATCGGTTAACATGCTGCCTCTTGTAATGACATTCCTCAACGTTATATCGTCCTTTGTGTACGCAAGGAATTTCGGGGTTGGCGAAAGAATCAGGCTTCTTGTGGTTGCGGCAGTGTTCCTGCTTCTGCTTTATAACTCTGCCTCCGGTCTTGTACTGTACTGGGCTACGAGCAACTTCTATTCACTGATAAAGAATCTGTTAGAAGTCTTTGCCCAAGGAAGGAATGGCTAATGCAGGCAATGATTCTTGCCGCCGGGATGGGGAAGCGGCTCGGGAAGTATACCAACGATAACACAAAATGCATGGTTCGGGTTGGTGGAACCACCCTAATAGACAGGGCGCTTAACAACCTGATTCGGCATAAGCCCAGTCGGATTATCTTGGTAGTTGGATACAGGGGTGACAAAGTTAAATCCCATGTTGGTTCTTCATGGAAGGGTGTGAGGATCATCTATGTTGAAAACCCGTTTTACAGCAAAACCAACAACATCTATTCCCTATATCTTGCCAGGCACCTATTGCTTGAAGAGGATACCCTGCTCCTGGAAAGTGATCTGATCTTTGATGACAGTGCACTTTCAAGAATAATCGACGATCCTCGGGATTCCCTGGTTCTAGTTTCTAAATTCCAACCATGGATGAATGGAACGGTAGTCAGAATTGATAAGCACGGGCGCATCAAGGAATTTATATCGGGGGAGAATTTAAACCTTCTCAGGACGGGGAAATATTTCAAAACCGTCAACATATACAAATTTTCCGCAGATTTCTCCAAGAACATGTATTTACCCTTTCTCGAGGCCTACATCAAAGCCGTGGGCTACAATGAGTATTATGAACAGGTTCTAAGTGTGATTAACTTCCTTGATAACAGCGAATTGCGTGCATGTGTTCTGGACGAGGAGGAACTCTGGTATGAAATAGATGACAAGCAGGATTTGGATGACGCAGAGGTACTCTTCTCAAGCGAAGAGGAAAGACTGGAGAAGATACAGAATCGCTTCGGCGGATATTGGCGCTATCCCGGATTAATAGATTTCTGCTACCTTGTGAATCCCTTCTTCCCGAATCGCAGACTTCTAAAAGAACTTAAGGCTAACTTCGATACACTGCTCTCCGAATATCCATCAGGTATTGATGTTCAGAACCTTCTAGCCTCCAGACTCTTCAATATCAGCAGGAAGTACATTGTCACAGGGAACGGCGCCGCCGAGTTAATCAATGCCATGATGAGTGAACCCGGCACAGCAACCGGATTCGTTATACCGACATTCAGCGAGTACTTCCAACGCGCTGAGAGGGAAAACGCAAGATTCTATGAACCTGGGAATATGGATTTCAGATACGGCATTGAGGAATTAAAGGAATTTTCAAGAGATCTCGACAGACTAGTGTTGATTAACCCGGATAACCCAAGCGGCAATTTCATACAAAAGGATGATGTACTAGGGCTGCTTAAGCATCTTGCGACGGAGGGAGTCCAACTTATACTCGACGAATCTTTTGTGGATTTCTCATCTGAGGGTGAGGAGAATACGCTGATTGCGAGTGAGATCCTCCAATCGTTTCCGAATCTGATGGTGATGAAGAGCATAAGCAAGAGCTATGGGATTCCGGGCCTAAGACTGGGAGTGGCGGCGAGTTCTGACACTGCCAGTTTAGAAAGAATTAAGGGCAGGCTCCCAATATGGAACATCAATTCCCTAGCGGAATTCTTCCTCCAAATAACTGTTAAGCACAAGGACAAGTATACAAGTGCATGCAAAAAAATCGCCGCAGAAAACAGGAGATTTCACAGTGAGCTCTCTGCGATTCCTCAAATCAGACCAATACCGTCGCAGGCAAATTTTATTACCTGTGAGATTGTTGGAAATTTGACGGCTACAGAGCTAACAAGGATACTTCTGACTAAGTATGGGATGTTTGTCAAAGATCTTACAGGGAAGCTTGGCATCCCAGACATCAGGCAGTATATCAGACTCGCAATCAGGGATGAGCCGGATAATAACAAGCTTCTGGCCGCGATAAAGGAGATTTGCGATTGAGACTGACAATTATTGTCCCCTGCTACAACGAGGAGCAGGTTATAAGGACAGCACACAGCCGCCTACTTAAGGTAATAGACGGCGTCAACTGGGATGGTGAAATACTCTATGTCAATGACGGAAGCGTTGATGGCACAGGATCCATACTGAGGAAGTTTTCCAGTAGGGATTCAAGGGTTTCCCTTATTTCCTTCTCCCGAAATTTTGGACATCAAGCGGCAGTTAGTGCCGGGATGCATCACTGCCGAGGTGACTATGCTGTCATCATCGATGCCGATCTCCAGGATCCTCCCGAGCTTATCCCCGAAATGCTGGCTCTATGCCTCAGCGAGAAGGCGAACATGGTCTACGGCCGCAGGAGGAGCAGGAAGGGGGAAAGTCGATTCAAAAAATGGACGGCCAATCTCTATTACAGACTGTTGAATAGGCTTTCGAACTACCCCATTCCGCTTGACACTGGCGATTTTCGGCTTATCGACAGGAAGGTGATAAGGGCCTTCCGATCCTTGTCGGAAAGAAGGAAGTATATACGAGGACTCTTTGCCTGGATGGGATTCAAGCAGGTTGAGTTCCTCTATGACAGGGATGCCAGGGTTGCTGGAGAAACAAAGTATTCCCTTGTTAGAATGATGCATCTGGGCATTGATGGTTTGATTACAGTTAGCCGCAGGCCGCTTAGCGTGGCACTCAGTGTTGGGCTTATAACTGTGATTGCCGCATTGTTTCTGGCAATTTATGTATTTATTGCTTATTTTGCCAGGCAAATAACCGTTATACCAGGTTGGGCCTCCGTAACTCTGGTCATTGTATTTTTTAGCGGAGTTCAGCTTCTAGTTATAGGAGTTTTAGGGCTTTATCTTGGCAACCTGTTTGATGAGGTTAAAGGGAGGCCCGAGTACATAATTGTGAACGATGATGAAGGGTGACGATTCAATGGAAACCGCTCGTACTCACAATGAGCCTTATCCTCATCGTGTGGAGCAGCGTTATTTCTGGTTATCAATAATACTTATTGGTTCCTGGTATCTTTATCTAAATTTCTGCATTCCTCTTTACGCGGACGACTACACGTACTCCATGGGTTTCCATGCATCCCGGCAACTTGAATCATTGACGGACATATTAGCATCGGCGGGGGCTCACTATCGGTTTTGGGGAGGCCGCCTGGCGGCCGTGATCATAGGCCATTTAGCACTATTGGGGAAATGGCAGACAGGGATCTTCCGGGTTCTGAACACCTGTGTGTTTTTGGGATTAA
>Ga0209364_1000143_pt1 | contig 15791 bp, 9 predicted proteins | sample WorMetHERISLAND2_3_FD_187387 | JGI IMG/M metagenome (GOLD analysis project Ga0209364, IMG submission 187387) | Marine gutless worms symbiont microbial communities from Max Planck institute for Marine Microbiology, Germany - Olavius albidus HERON... | ecosystem: Host-associated > Annelida >... | reverse complement strand
GTCTGTCTGTCATACTAGTGGACTGTGCCCACATGATTTAACCGACGATAGTGATAGTTACCATTGTGAAATTGGCCACACCCTGTAACATTTGTCCAGCACAAGTAAAGCTACAGACTTTACATTTAGCACTCAGATACATATGAACAATGTAACCCAAATGAACAAATAGAAACCCAGAATGGGGCCTGGCCTTGGACACGTGACCCTTATGTAATTTGTCAGACAGTCAAACATGCCGATAAAAAGATAAAAGCTATCGACTTGAAATTTGGCCGATGGATGCAGATTGACATAGTGTTCGAAATTGAAGGAAAAAAAATCAGACAATGGGCGTGGCTTAGGTCATTCGATCTTTCTAAATTTCAGCATACCGTCCGAAAAATCTGCAAAATGTGTATACGTTTAAAATGTACATTTGTCACACAGATGCATCTGGACAACTTCTCCAAAACAAATAAATAAAAATCTGGTAAAGGTGCATGGTGTGTTTCACGTCATACTTATGACATTTTGCACAAACCTTTCTGTACAATTGAAAAGTATACAGTTGACATATGAAATACGGATGCAGAATGACAGTGTATCACAAGTGCACAAATACAAATTCAGAAAAGGGGAGTAGCGTAGATCCCGTGACCGTTGAAAAGTTGGGCACACAGTCCAACATATATCCCAAACGTGTAAATCTAAGTACCTGAATTGTGGCATGCGGATGTGTGTGGACAATTTCTGCAAAACGGATAAATGAAAACGTTTAGAAGGTGCATGGTATGTAACGTGACCCTTATGAAATTTGGCACACCGTCGAACATGTCTTCCAATTATCGGCAGCTACAGAAATGAAAGTTGTCACTTGTAAGCATATGGATAATTGCTCCAAAAAGGAATAATTAACTTTCTTAAATGGGGCATTGCATTGGCCCTATGACATTTATAAATTCGGCAATCCCTCAAACATAGCTCTAAAAAGAAGAAGCTCAGCTATTGATGGCAGACCGTGCGACGCAAAAGCATGCCAAAGATTGCTGAAATGGACGTGGAAATGACAAAGTAGGCTGAAATGACCTTGCAGTGTAATTCAAGGTCATCGAAAGTGGCACCAATCGAAAGCTAGTGTCTGATTTCCTATTAGCAGTCTATAGTAACTTTTTCCGTATCACACACCGTTTTTGAGAAATTTGTGATGTGAAGCAGTCAAAAGACCTTGAAATATGCCCAAGGTCATTCACAGTCGTATCACCTGACAGCTGTCCTGTGGCCATGTATGTGAAATGTTCTGAAGACAGTGACCGAATGAACCGAAAATCGCCATTTTCTAGGACCCCACTCTCATTTGACACCCCCTCTCCATCGAACCCCCCGCGAATATCTGCATAAACCTTATACTGCCAGTAAGTACGTTCCCTGGGCTACATTTTTTCTCGCTGACAGTACATGGGTAGCTGTGCAAATAATCGAACAGTTTTGTCCCATACCCGGAGACGCCAACCCATTAGTTGCCGAGCGGGAAAAATATTTTAATGCAAAATGGCCATTCAAGGTCGTCTATTTCGGTGTCATTGAATAGCCACTAATGGGCTACATAGCACAGTATAATAAATGTGGTCTTAGATGAATGTGAAGGTTCGGAACATACAGCGAGCGAAAGAAGTGAAAATTGCCAATTTTGAACACCCCACTCTCATTTGACGCCCCCACTACAGCAAACCCCCGCAAATATCCCCATAAAACTTACCTTGCTAGAAAATAGGATCCCTGGGCTACATTTTTGCCGCTGATAGTACGGGTCTATCTTCATGCAAATTTTAGTGGTTTGCTGACAAGCACTTGTGTGCAATGCAGCGGAGTGCATCATTGCCGTCCAAGGTTATTTCAGGGTCAACCAAGGTCGTTGATTTTGGTAACAATCGAAAGCACATATGTGATTTCCTATTACTGATTAATACTAACCTTTGTCGTTTCTCGCACCGTCCCGGATATACAGCGGCTTATTGGTCGAAAATCGCCAATTCGTAACCAAACCACCCCCATTCAACGCCCTCGCTCGGGGTGATCCCCTTCGAATTTTTTGGATGAGCTTGATATCCCCAGAAACTAAAATGATGGGTCTATCATATGGTGAATAAATCATGATCGTATGTTGAACCATGTGGACACAGTCCACAAGTGTGACAGACGGACGGACGGACGGATGGACAGACAGACAGACAGACAGAATTACGATCACAAAGACCGTGCAACGCATAGCGTCGCACGGTAAAAATTTTATGCTACCGACATGAAATATGGCAACGGATGCACATGAATAATGTCTACAAAGTGGACCAAGAAAAGTACACAAAATGGGCATGGCCTGGGTTATGTGACCCTTAAAAATTTCTGCAGACCCTGAAACATCTCCCAAACGTGTAAAGCTATCGACTAGAAATTTAACACATGGATGAGTGTCGATAATTTTTCATCTACAGACAAATCAACATCCAGGAAAAAGGTTCGTGGCATAGATCACGTGACCCTGATAAGTGACACACCCTCAAACACATCTACAAAACGAATAAAGCTTGAGCTTTTGCACACGGATGCATATGGACATTTTTTTCGCAATGGACAAATGAAAAGTCTGGAAAGGGGCGTAGCCCTGGTCACATGACTCTTAGCCCTGGTCACATGACTCTTAAACATTGTGCCATAATGTGAAACATACGTACACAATAAAGCCTAGCTAACGCGAGGTAAGCACGCGCCAGCAGTGCGCATACAAAAGCCCATAGGTAATAAATCTGTTTGGCACAGGTAACCGCACACGTCTACTTTATAACAGAATCCCAAAAAACAATACAACAGCGGAAAAAATTTCGGAATTGAGTGAAAAAGAATGTAACACGTTTGCCATCAGAACGAGTGAAGAGATGTGCCTGAGTACCACTCAGCACTGATGGAGCTGCCTTTCTGCGAATGAAACGAGATGTCGACGCATACAGCTCGAAACTGGCCTTTTTTTCACTAACCACCCTTGTCCGATGCCCCCGCTCGGGGGGATCCCGTTAGAATTTCTGTATGAAACTTATCCAACAAAAACTATAGGGATGGGGCTACTGATCCTAACTTCATGATCCTAACTTCAACCGTTTTTGACTGAACACCTTTTTGACAGTCAGAGGGACGTATGGGCAATAGCATATAGCGCACTCAGTATACTGTCGCGCGCTAAAAACGACTAATGCCATTAAGTTTAGAAATCATTCCTGCGCAATGGGCAGCTGCTTCCAAATGTCCCGTTAGCACAGACTAATTCCAGTCGTTCATTCAAGAGATGCGAGTTCTTAATCTGTCACTTCAGGCTCACTAAGTATGGAAGTAAGCGAATAAGGTTAAACATATCAATGTGCTACAAAGAAGTCAACTATGTAGGTTCAGTATGCCGAATTCAAATCATGTTCCAGTTGACAAACTTTCTACAACACCATGCACTGCTTATGCCATGCAGTGATTACCCCACAATATCCTTCGGAAGCAAACAGAGAGCACATGGAGAAAAGGCAGCTTTTTAGTTGATAACGGAGAACACCATAACAGAGCTTGACAGAAGTTTGAAGTTATGTCGCACCATTTGCTTGGAGTCCACGTCACATTGCACCAAAGGTGCCAAGCTTCTATAAGAAATAGATGTGGTAACTGACATTCACAGAAAAATCATGAACTGGGCATAACTGTTAAGTAAGTAAGTAAGTAAAACGTGGAATTATATAGCGCATACCATTTAGAAGACCTGTAATGCGCTGGTCACATTAGTAAAGACTAAACAGGATTGTCTTAAGAAACTGCTTAAAACTGTCATAACCACACACCGGATCTCTGAGATCGTCGGGCAGCGATTTCCATACCGTCGGACCAGCGATCGAAAACGCCCGACGGCCAGCTGTAGATCTTATTGTCATAAATTGCAATATTTCAAGTACAATACTGAGTTACCAGATTAATTTCTGTATTTTAAAAATTGCTGTTGTTTCAGAAATTTATTTCACTTAAGTAGTGCTTTGCGAATATTCAACATTTCGATTCGAAGCGAATACTTACTTCAGTATTCAATGCGATTGGAAATGAGCATAATTCTTCCAAATTTTCGAATACTTATCGTCAACGATTTCTTACTTCTGTAACAAAATGACACCAATTTCTCACCTTAACAGCTGTGCCTAGCAACCAACAAAATCTGCTGTTAACAAAGGTCCAGGTCCTGTATCTCCTTGCAGTCTTTATATTGGACCATTATTAGGGTTGGGACGATTGTGTGAAAATCCGACAGTGTGATAGTTGATAGTATCGGTCCAAAAAATCGGCCAATACGATAGCGCTCCGATACTTTCAGAAGGTCGAGATGACAGAAGATCGCATTAATGTATCCCACTAGGACACAACCCTACAGCCGACCTCTCACAGTTTCTACAGCCAATGCTCTATCCCACGCAGACCACAGTGAACGGCAGAGCAGTGTTTATTACGCATGGACGGTGAACCCCTTAGATACGTCAGGTTTCAGGGTCCATGGATTAAGTTTCATGACTATCAGCTGGATGGGGCGACCAGCTGCCAACGATCTGTCAGCGCATCACAGTAACAGTAAGACAGCAGCAAAATCGCAGATCGCACTATCGGAAAACTAACGGTCTGAAACAATGGGCCGGAGCGATTGGCGTCCGATAGTCCGACTGTCGGCCGATACCATAGTACGATGGGCTTGTCGTCCTAACCATACCCATTATAGCCCGAAAACAGTTAATTTATTTAACAACTACTTACTACTGGTGACTTTTGAGACTAACGATAACTATTCGATTCGATTCAAAATTACAAATAATAGCTGTGATATTCGATTCAATTCAAAATGAAAAAAACAGTATTCGCACAGCACTACACTTAACCATTGGTGTAACTCAACACGAGTACTGAAACTATTAGTCAGCAACGTTCACTGCCGATCAAACACTGTAGATGTTGATCAAATTAAACGCTGCAGATTGGTGTACAGTGCCACTGCATCAGGTACGGACGTGGGTGGCTGCCACCCATGTGCCTGACACAGAAACATTAAGTAGTTGCCAAAGTCTGAGTCATTACAGATGGTTGGCTGACAAATGTCAGCAACAATCTGAGGATGTAGTGGCTGTAGGTTTCGGTGCAGGCAGTCAACTGCAGGTGGTTGTGCGCAGAAGTACAGTTCGTCTGGAATACCAGGCGGACATCGTGCTCCTCTGCTGGGGCGGATCCTGTGCGTGTTCCAGTGCCATACGACCTCCTTCAAGTCTTTGCGTATGACAGACATAAAGCAGAAACGCAGACAATCTGTTTCCTTCCAACTGCCAACATGGAAAATTCCGTTGTCGACAAACGATGAAAACAAATCCCTCCACCATTGTGACCGGTTGCATCGCAGAAACGACCACCACGCCTCGATTCTTTGATTAGAAGGCGATGTTCCGTACACGTGAGCTCGATGATCCTGTCTTAGGAACGCCTGAATTGCTGCGAGCTGCACATTCTCGGTTCCGCAGTCAGTGCGTACAATGTCAGGACAACCACCGTACTTCTGTATAGTGTCATTAAAGTAGTGAGCAATGACACCTGCAGCATAAACATTGAGAATTAACACACACACACGCACACTAAGCACTTTAACTCCATAACATGCACCTAGGTTTTCTGACGTTTATTGACAAACGGTTGTAAAGTTGTAGTCCAAATTACACACGCCTATTACACGTACCTATGTAAGCTATACTACAACTTTTTCTTCACTGTCTGTAACTGTGATGAATTTAAGCGACATTTTGCACGACCACCCATTTCACATCATGTGATCCAAATGTCCACAAGCGGCCGATATGCACACTGTTGTTCGCAATTAATATAGCATCACTTCGTCACAGTTAAAGATAGTTGATTAAGAATATATTAGGTGCCTAAGTATTGGGCTAAAAATTCCTAACCGTTCCGCAACAATGAGCAAATATGTCCCGGAGGGGTACTTTTGGTTGAAAAACACTAATCCCAATACCATGCTCTGCACTGAAGTGCATTGCGTAGGAAAGAAGTCGGCCAGATTCAAAACAACAACATACTGAAATGTCACAATGACTGTGGCCAGTTAGCAGATAGTGAGTGATGCAACCTTTTTTTTCGGGACGACGTGCACTAAGCTACTACTGGGGCACAGAAATACATCAACCTGGCTGATGATTGGAAGAAGCACATTCCATCCAAATTATGCGCCGCGAGTAACCATCAATGCAGCTGAAGCAAACAACAACATTACATCAGTGTTTTAATGCACTGGACAGAGTAATAAGCACTGCAGTACACAACTGAACAGAAGAACAAGACAGCAAAGCTACTTTGTGGTTGAACTTGAGTACAATTTGTGACAAATTGTATCGATGAAACTCGAGGAACTTGTCTAAATCTTTTTCACAACACTGCAACCACATACAAGGGACGTTGCAAACTTTTAGCCTGCCGTAGATGGACTCAAGAGACTCAAATGAGATTATTTCACAGGTTAATACTAACCATCAATACTTACTTGCGAAATTATTGCAGGTGACTTTATAGCCAAATGCTGATGCTACAGCCGTATGGATAGCCAGAGTACATGATACATTTAATTTAAGCAATCTTTGGCAGGCTTTCGCATTGTTTTGTCTGTAAGGTTATTGCTGTACTGGCATTCCTGCACATGGTTTAAAACTTGTGTAATTAAGTTCAATTGATCTTTGAACTGCACAGGGTTAAGAACTGTATGTGAGATGCATTGTAATAAGCTGTACATTTTCCACGGCACGTGGATGTGCTAAGTAACAAAATCACAGTTACTAACCCACTGATACTGAATCCATACTGAATAAGTTTGTCGTAGCCATCCACGTGCCATGTGTGATTGGGACCACGGGACCAATACGTCCTTCGTGTCAGACGATGTCTCCGGCGTAGACTGACTGACACTGGATCCAACTGTTTCAGAACAGTCCGAACTGTTTCTCGTGGTACATACATGTGGTACTTGCGACGAAGGACAGACGTCATGTTCCGGTATCCACCACATCTGCCTATATAGCACATTACACACTTTGTCCACTAATGCATCGCAAGGCAATAAGCTTTGTTCTGTGTATGTATGAAGTCGTTGCCGTTTGGGAAAAGTAGAGAACAATGCGCATAACGTTGTAAATGTTCATTGCAACATTGGAGTCAGAAAATTGGAGTCATTGCAATGTAGCATTGCGGTAAAAGGACGTCGTTAGTGATGCCACCATTTTGGCAACAGTGAGAGGTTTTCTTGTATGTAGTCCTGCAAACTGGCCATTTTCCAGTCGTCACTCACATGGACAACTTTTCTGTCAGTATAACAATTATTTTCGACAAATACATTAATATTTATAATTATTAAAGGAACGGAGTTATACAGACTGGCATAGATGTACTAAATCATGGGTCGGCAAACTTGTTGGGGTCGAGGGCCGGATGAGCCCCCAATGAACTTGCTGCGGGCTGGACAGGTCAATTTTACGTGAAAAAATTTAACGTTGACTAGCCCACCCCCCTCATCATGATGTCATTGTCATGTCATATATCTGCAAAAGCACTGAGAGGAAATGTTGAGATTTTTCGTATTTTGTTCAGGATTGTTTTAAGATCGATGTAATGTTCTTGCTGATACATCTTGTCTGCACTATCTACTCATCACATGAACGCTCACAGGAAATTGTTATGCGATTGCGCTCCTCACAAACTTACGAACATTATGCTGTGCGAAGTGGAAAGTTTATGAAATATTTTGTTCCGTTTTATGTTGTTAATTACCAGTAACATTTTATCCAGCGTTCTAAGTACTGACAATCCATGGGACGTTATCTAACATTTTATGTGATGTACACTGTCTGTATCATTGTTTTAGTGTAGCCTAGGCTTTTCATGATTGTCTTGTTGTAATCCAGCCTATGGCTGCAACACCATTAAACGTTCGTTCATTCATTCAACTCCAACAGTTTTCAGCTTTATACTATTTTTCAATATAGTGACCGAAGGGTCAAGTGTAAAGGAAGTCAGTCAGCGACTCAGCGTAAACGCGTCAAGGAGTGTAAGTAAGCCGATCAGCGTTGACTATCAGTGTGCGACTAAATCACGCTTGGCTGCTATGAAATATCCAAATCTGGAGAGAAAATTGTCGGACGTTCTGAGGAAGCACTGTTGACATTTTTTATCTTTGCTATAACACAATATTGGACCGAAATAAAAAAAATTCCTGGTACAGTAACTATTACTTAACTAGCACGAAAAATTTGAACACATTTGGCCCATAAATGGCTGAGATATATGAGTCTGAAATCCTTACAAACTAATACGCGCTCCACAAGAACCGGTTGACACCACCCCTGTAAAAATCTAATTATGTCAACAAGTATACGTGATAGAAGGCTAAAAATTTAGCACGGATGCTACAGACATGTTCCAGTACATGTGGTAATTTGTGGGGAAAATTGTGAGATGGTCGGGTTTAAAACTTCATCAATTTTGGTTGATTTGACACGGAATGACCCTGTAGGGCTTACCAAATGCAGTGGAACGGAAGACAAATCATTCGCTGGAAAGTCAGAAAACTACAGCACAGGCGAGTAACACAAAACACTGGTTATTCTATGTAAGTAAGTGCACAGGCACATGAATCCGTAGGCCTAATAGATGTAATGCATCTATGCACTGTACATGGCATCCAGTCGTAAATAATGTGCATTTCGCCATTTATGCAACAAATAAAGAATCAATGACCTTGAATGTCAGTCAGAGGTCATTCATAGTCGTAGATTTTTGCGGAAATCGAAAGTAAGCAATTACGTAAGTAAGTAAGTAAATGATTTATAAAGCGCCGAAGTCTGAATGAACAGAATCAGGGCGCGTCAAGTTTCAAGGCAGTGTTCGACTTTACATGTATGCAGTTAATATTAACTTTCGCTCTATCTTCAACCATTTCGTAGATAGTAACGTTTTACACCCCCAAAGCCAACTGTGTAAATAACTAAGCATGTAAGTGCACGAGCGCACAATTTTGTAAATAACATTAATAATCATAAACAGCATGAATGGGCATACCTGGACCGCGAAGCTCTTGCCGAACAGCATTGAACACGTCAACAATTTGAGGTGGCTGTTTTCGCCTGGAAAGGCCATAATCAGCAAGCCTACGATGCAGTGTACGTATACTGATGGAGATGTCGTGGTACTCCGCCAAGAATCGGACTATCGAGGAGTACTTAAATCCCGACCAGTAGTACGATGCTATTATTGCCTGTTCTTCACTGAAACACAGCAACATTGAAGTACTAAACCTTGCGATCAAAATAACGACATGGAATTCAACAGCCATGCTATTGCAAGGAAACCGTGTGAACACATGTAAATATTGACATGTAGAAAATGTACTGGTCAATGTTAAAGAAAATGAAAATTTATACAAACGCAGATTTATTTCACACCACCTGTGCAGCAAACCGCGACGAATATTGGCATAAGCCTTACATCGCCATAAAGTTCAGAATGTGGGCAACATATTTGCTGCCGAGAGCATATATGTGTAACTTTTTGTATAACAAGAGAGCTGTGCTATTGCAAAGATGACCGCGCAATGCGCCCTACATTATTTGTGCCTTGCAAATTTTCGGGACTCCCTAACTACGTCCACGGCCACTATTCCCCATATTTTCATGGGCTTTTGTTCAGGTCGACCCTATGAATGTTCCTACAAAATTTGAAGTCCGTAGCTTTACTGGTTGCTGAGATAATAGGGGGTACTCAAAAAATTTGGGCAGTCCCTGCATAAGCCTACGCTCCGTTTTCTGAAAATTTGGGAATGGGCTTTTATTCAGATAGGCCCTGCAAATATACCCGCCAAATTCGAAGTCCGTAGCTTTACCTGTTCCTGAGATAATAGGGGTACTCTAACAATTTGTATAGTCCCTGGATACGCCCACGATCCATTTTCGCCTAAATTTTAAATGGGCTTTTACTTGGATTGGCCATGTAAATGTACCCGCCAGATTTGAAGTCCGTAGCTTTACCTGATCCTGAGATAAGAGGGGGTAGCTAAGTTGCAAACCCGATTTTGCGGAAGGGGAGGCCGTAGGAGGTCGGAGATGGTACCATTTGAAAGAGCGTTGGTGAGTTTATGTAGGCCGTCCATAGTAACTTTTCCTCTATCTTTACGCGTTTCATAGATATTGTCACTTTTGTTCTGCATCATGCCACTTTTTCCCTAACCCACCTCTAGTCTTCCCAAAATTTCCCCATGTTCCCCTGGGATTAGGTGGATCGCCTTTTGGCTACAAGGAGCGAAGGTGTTGGGCTAGTTGTCCGTGTAATTAGTTTCCAATATTTACAACCTATGTGATCACAATCCACCAACGTTACAGACGGACGGACGGACGGACGACATGCGATCCCAACACCGCGCATATGCACTAAAATGCATTGCGCGGTAAAAACCATAAATGAAAACCAGAGAATCGACGCTGAATGATTCCAGTCAAAAAACAGTATTTAAGACAACATGCAAGGTTATCTCTTTGATTGTCGATGCAAATCCAACGGGGGGACTACATAATAACTCTGTTCTCATTTACAAATATTTCAAAAACATAAAGACCGCCGAAATCAAAACGTGCAATTTTTGATGACATTGCTGTCATCTCATGCCCCCTAGTCAGCAAACCAACAATAATATCGGCATAACCCTTATGTCTTCACAAAATAGTCTTTGCAGAAAATTACACCAATGATAGTATGTTTTTTCTTCATTCACATTCCATTGATGGACTGAAAAACGATGGGGCATAATGTAACAGAGTGAATTATTGACGTTCAAGGTGATACAAGGTGATCGATTTCGGTATCCAACAACAGTGCACGTACATATTCCTGTTGATGGTCCATATCAACTTGGACCCTATCTTGCAGCAATACAGAGATACGGAAGGTTAAGTGTCAAAAAAAATTAAATCTGTCATAACCCACTCATATTCCGGCTGAAATTTGCCGTGCTCCCTTTGGATTAAATGCGTCTCCCTGTGGATTAGATGCGTCAATAATGGGTCTGCAGAGACCAAATATGGCTTGGAATATGGCCAGAGCGTGACTTGGACTGATTTATGAAAAATGATTGGATTCCACAGTTGCCTTAGCCGAAGACAAAGTCCAGTACAACTAAAAAGACAAACATTTGGTACTAATTCACAGTGTATTATGAACGGAAAAAAATTCCTTAACAGTACGTCAAATTCCCGCACGTGTTTTGGGACCTTACACCTTGTGAACTGTACCTGACCGGCTTGAAGCTTGGCCTATGAAATATTCAGTGATGTTAAATGAGGACAAATTCTCGAGTCCGAGGCCGAGGAAAAACCTTCCAGGCAGAGGACGAGGCCAAAAACAATAATACCGAGGCCGAGGACAATTTTCCAAGACCAAAGATCAACTTTAATATTATTAGGTTTACGACACAAACAGTCCAGTACATCAATGTCTCATCCTTATTGTCATTTGTCATCAACTCATCATCATCATCAATCATAGCTCGAGTCACAACGTTTAACATGCATACAGGCTAGAGTCATAGCCTCGACAGTGTCAGACTAGCAGCTAGTGCTTACAAGTGAGAATTACATTACAAGAAGACTAGTGTCTCTAGAACAGCATTCGACATGTGCTCTGCGTGCCGACATCATATGCCACTGTGCAATAAAATTCTCTCAACCGTGGCAGAACTTGCTGGCACACAGAACACCCGATAAAAGAGTGGTTGCAGAAGACGAAAGTCAAGCACAAGCTTGTCCAGGTGAGAAGATGCGGCTGTCGGATAGAATGTTTCACTGTTGATGACAGTCAGGTATCTTGTGTAGTTACTGTGAATGAAGTTGGTAATTGTGAGTCAAAATTACCAATTTCAACATTACACACATTTTCACGAGGCCAAAATAAACAGTTCGAGGACAGGCCGAGGACAAATGCTCAAGGCAGAGTCCGAGGCCGAGGACAAATCTTCGAGGCCGAGGTCAAAATTTTGGCCTCGACGACAGCTTGGCCTCGAGGACTTAACATCAATGAAAATATTGAACACAGCCAGTAAACATGAGACAGAATAATCGGAATTCTGGGTACTGCTGCAAGTAATTTTGCCCCAAAGTTCGAAAGGACAGCGAAAGTAATGACGAAACATGCCATGGGTCAATTCACTATGGAGTAACTGGACAACTGTGACAGGAATGCCATATATTTTTGCTGCACATACCCACGACAGAAACACTCCATTTGCCGTTAATACTTTTACCCTGAATTCCTTATAGTACGCTTAGTGCACACATATTTGATACATATCACTCATATGGATAACTCACTGTTATACACAGACCAGACAGCACGTATAGCCTGTGGCCTCCATTTCTTTGTACAATAAGTGCACAAATTCATAAACGTGAAGATTTATGATTCATACTGTTGCAGTCAATTCGTGCAATAAACTTATGAATCCGTAAATTGTCAATGCTTTGTTAACATAACATGATTACATCAACTATAATGTACTCACTCAGCATCCATTACTGGAGTGCAGTGTATGACCAATTAGCGTGCCTTTGAATAGTTAAAAACGTCAAAGACAGCTCCTGCAACATTACACACACAGAAACAGGCAATATAACATTTTCAGCCAACTGTGGGAATACACAATAATCCACAGATGTGATAGTACGTTGGTAATGTGATACCCATCTCTGCTACCCTGTCGTCGATGCCTTTGCACTTCTAAAACTCAACATGCTGACGCCCCTTTTTCAGTTCACCCCGTGAACAGTTGACACCGAAGACGGACATTTTGCCCGCTGGACGTTTCGCCTCCAGGCAGTGAACGATACGCCCACCTGACTGGTAATGACTGCAGTAGTTTGATCACTAAATTCGGCCACATTTGGTTCTGTATGTCGAGCAAAGTCTGGGGCGATATTTTCCATATTTGAGCACAGTGTGCCATTCAGCCATTGTACGCCACTGTCGCCTTTTTGTTGATGATGCCACCAGCCATCAGCTGAGAATGTACGCCTATGTCCTTAGCTACTGTCCACGCCGGACAATAATTATTCGTTGAAACTGGTTAAACACTGGCCTGCCTACAGGATGTCGCGGATGGCGCAGAACAGTAACTTCAGTTCCCACTAACGCAAATGTGCTCTAGTCGTGTGATGTCGTGTGTCACGCCGCACTCGTCTCACGCTCAGCAAGCACAAGTAGGCCTACTTTAAAAGGAGATAAGCTCATGTACGTTAACTGCATCTAACAAGAGGAAGCAGTGAAACAAGAGAAAGGCATGGAAATCTGTTCACGTTGCCGTTGACGTGAAACATGCGGCCGTGCATGCAACAAGGACTTGATCTGAAGAATTGGCAAGCAGAACTGTACCCTGCAGGCCTAAGTCTTTGTAATCTCACATAGTCCACTCCAGCAGACATTCAACAACACTCATGTAAAATATGGTCTCGCCTAAAATCATTCCCAATGTACTCAGCAATTTCATAAGCATATATAAGCAGGCTCAGTTTACATTCGACAATAACACCTTCAAGCATTAATCCAAAACTGTAATTATGCGGAAAATTTACCAAATGCATCAAAAAACAACTGGTTTGATCACGGCGTTTTAGGAAACATAGTGGCTACGTTTACGCCTAGGAGTATCAATATCTCGAATTCTATGTTTACGCACAGCCCGCTATTGGCCAGCAGGCTCGCAGCAGGCAGGCGCAGTGCATCACAGGCCAGGTAGGTAGCCATTTGTTATTGTGCGTAGATTCGTTATTAAATCGTTGTTATTTACATGTAACTGGATCGGTTAGGGTCAGGAGGGGCGTCGTGGGTCGGTTAGGGTTAGGGTTAGTGTGAGTGTTACGGCTAGGGCTAGGGATAGCGCTAAGGTTACAGTTACGGATAGGGATAGGATTTAGGCGTAACCATAGCTGGTCGTCTACATTTACGCCGAGGCGTAACCATAGCCTCTGCCTTTAGGAAATCAAATTCAAGCACTTTCCAGGACCTCCAGACACAGATTTAATGACTTTCAAGGACCCGGAAGAACCATGAAACTATCAAATAAAACACCTTAAATTATTAACAATGTTTCATTCATTCCTTTTTGGGCCACAAACGCAGGTCCGCAACATTAAAGTCCGCAATTTACCCACAGGTCCGCACTTACGGTCCGCAACTTTTGGTCCGCAGTTTACCCGTCCGTCGGTCCGCAGGTCCGCAAGTCCGCATTTTACCCACGGAGTGTCTACGTTCACGCCTAAGAGTATCCCTATCTCGAATGCTATGTTTACACGCATCCTGCTCGCAGCCTGCTATTGGCCACCAGTCTAGCCAGCCTAGCCGCAGTGCAGTATGGGACGTACAGCAATGGCGCGTTTGTTTATTCGTCGATTCGTTTATAAATCGTTGTTATTTACTTGTAAGTGGGTCGGTTAGGGTCAGGATGGGCGTCATGGGTCGGTTAGGGTTAGGGTTAGGGTTAGTGTTAGTGTTACGGCTAGGGCTAGGGTTAGCGCTAGGGTTACAGTTAGGGATAGGGATAGGATTTAGGCGTAACCATAGCTGGTCGTCGACATTTACGCATAGGCGTAACCATAGCCTGTGCCTTTTACCCATACCCCACCCGTACGGAGGATGCCTTGATACGCAGTGTCTACGTTTACGCATAGGAGTAGCCATATCTTGATTTCTACGTTTACGCACAGCCCGCTATTGGCCAGCAGGCTCGCATCAGGCAGGCGCAGTGCATCGTGGGCCAGGTAGGTAGCCATTTGTGATTGTTCGTCGATTCGTTATTAAATCGTTGTTATTTACTTCTAAGTGGATCGCTTAGGGTCAGGAGGGGCGTCGTGGGTCGGTTACGGTTAGGGTTAGTGTTAGTGTTACGGCAAGGGCTAGGGTTAGCGCTAGGGTTACAGTTACGGATAGGGATAGGATTTATGCGTAACCATAGATGGTCGTCTACATTTACGCCTAGGCGTAACCATAGCCTCTGCCTACCTGATATAGACAATTCCACGCCTCACAATAATTCTGTTCTCCGTCATGTACACCGTTATTGTCACTGACGACACTTTCACTGTTTCATGTACACAATACGTTAATTTCTTGAACCAAAAATCATTAAGCATTGACAATTCCGTATAACAACAGTATTTTATACAACAGATACGAATACTGCATTGACTGACGAAAATGAAACTTTTCCATTTCCGGTGCGAATTTACGAGAGAGTGTTCTGGGGGAGAGTGGAGTGATCCAGGGGAGAGTGGATTGACTGACTCCACTCTCCCGTAAATTCGCACCGGAAATTGTAAGTTTCATTTTCGATATATTTCGCATCATCATATTTTTTAATATTCTGTGTTTGATTTCGTTTCGTTTCGTGGCAATAAATGCCAAAATGGCACTTTTTCGTTCATATGTTTTATTTTATTTGCATTATGTACCACAGTAGGCAGGCATGCCAATATTATTCTGATTGTTTGTGTTTGACAACTAAATGTTAGTTGAAATGTCCAACCCTCGATCTTATAACAGATAGGCAGAGGCTATGGTTACGCCTAGGCGTAAATGTAGACGACCAGCTATGGTTACGCCTAAATCCTATCCCTATCCCTAGCTGTAACCCTAGCGCTAACCCTAGCCCTAGCCGTAACACTAAC
>Ga0209364_1000142_pt1 | contig 15840 bp, 11 predicted proteins | sample WorMetHERISLAND2_3_FD_187387 | JGI IMG/M metagenome (GOLD analysis project Ga0209364, IMG submission 187387) | Marine gutless worms symbiont microbial communities from Max Planck institute for Marine Microbiology, Germany - Olavius albidus HERON... | ecosystem: Host-associated > Annelida >... | reverse complement strand
CTAGGATTTAAGGGACGTAATGGACTGGCAATCCTTCAGGGATTTGGATCGTGGATAGTGCTCGGGCACATTATCACAACCTACGCATTTGGGAGTGGGTATAGAAGGGCAGGAAAACCGATTGGCTGTCCACCCGAGTGCTGCAGGTGTATTGACGCGTGTCCAAATAAGGCCCTTTCTCCTCTCGGTTTTCTCAATGCGTCTCGATGTATTTCTTACATGACGATTGAGCATAAGGGGGCGCTGGAATATGGGGAAGCCCTGGGCGATAGAATTGTTGGCTGCGATGCCTGCCAGGAGGTATGTCCTTTCAATCAAGGTGCTGCGGAGACGGAGACGGAGGATTTTAGGCGCGATATTGCCGGGGCTAGTTTGAATTTGGCTGAAATTGCGGAGATTGGCAGTTACGATCAGATGGTAAAAAAATTCGCCGGCTCCGTTATTATGAGGGTAGGTTCGGCTAATCTGGCACGGAATGCCCTTGCGGCGGAGGTGAATTTCAAGCGCGGGCAGGCAGCGAATTTGCGGGCTACGAGACGGAGTGGTTATTACCCCGAAGCCGACTCGAACGGCTGACCCACTGCTTAGGAGGCAGTTGCTCTATCCACTGAGCTACCGGGGCCCTGTGCGGATGATATATAGAGCTGTAGACGACAGTCAAGCTGAGGGAGAAGGGGGAGCTGTCATGACTTGCAGGCTTCCAAGAAGTCTCGAGGTATTGACCACGACCGGAGCGGGGTCTAGCTTTGTTAGATGAAACTGAGAAATGTGCTCAATAGAAATTTGGTGCGGGTTGGTTTGCCGGGTTCCACCAAGGATGAGATTATCCATGAGATGGTTGGAATAATTCTGGCAAACGCTAGAGGTCTTGTGAAGGATGATGTTTTGAATGCCGTTTTTCAGCGTGAGGCTCAAATGTCAACTGGGATGAAGAACGGTGTTGCGATTCCCCATGCCAAGTTGGATTCCGTCACTCGGCTGCATGCCGCTGTCGCGGTGAGCGTCGAGCCAGTCGATTTTGAAAGCCTAGACGGACTGCCGGCGCGGATTTTTGTTATGACTATTTCTCCGGCTGCCCAGACGGGACCTCATCTGCAGTTTCTGGCAGAGGTGAGTGCCCTCCTGGCTGATGAAAAAATCAGAAATCTAGTTCTGGCTGCCAGGAACGGGAGTGAGCTGCTAAGCACCCTTTGTAAGGACAGAACTGATGCATGAGGGAAACTCGCTGTCACATCTGATGATGATTTTGGTTTTACAACTGACGGCTATCCTGCTGGCGGCCAAAACTCTTGGATTTGTTTGTGTGCGATTTCTGAGGCAGCCCTCGGTGCTGGGGGAACTTGCTGCGGGAATTATTATCGGTCCCTTCGCCCTGGGAGGAATTCCCCTGTCTTTCCTGGGCGGCGAACCCTTATTTGCTATTCCTGCCGGTACAGTGCTGCCCATCACGCCCCAGCTTTATGGCTTTGCAACCGTGGGCTCTGTTGTCCTGCTTTTTGCTTCCGGTTTGAAAACCGATTTCAAAACCTTCCTTCGATTTGCGGGTTCGGGCTCGTTGGTTGGGCTCGGGGGTGTGGTCTGCTCCTATTTCCTGGGTGCCTTCTCAGCCTTGGTTCTTATTCCGGATGTTGCTTCGTTTTTTGATCCACAGGCGATGTTTATGGGCATTGTTGCAACCGCTACCAGTGTTGGCATAACCGCTCGCATTCTTTCTGAGCGGCGCAGACTCTCGAGCCCCGAGGGAGTTACCATTCTTTCGGCTGTGGTGCTGGATGATGTGCTGGGAATTGTCTTACTGGCGCTGGTGATTGGACTGGTGCGCATGGGCGGCGGCGAAGGCAATGAAGTGGATTGGAAACTTCTTGGACGAATCGCCCTGAAGGCCTTTGGTTTCTGGATTGGGAGTATGATAGTTGGGATAGTTTTGGCGCCGAGAATTACAAGGGGTTTGAAGGGATTGAAGGACTTGGAAGCTTTGGCGGCGATAGCCTTTGGTCTAGCTCTTCTGCTGGCGGGTCTGTCTGAGCTTGCGGGATTGGCGATGATTATCGGGGCCTATGTGATGGGCTTGGCCCTATCAAGTACTGATGTGGCGGAAGATATTCGGCGGCGTTTGGAGGGACTTCAAGTATTCATAGTGCCCGTTTTCTTCTGTGTGATGGGAATGCTTGTCGATTTTACGATACTTGGCGGAGTTCTTGTATATGGTTTGATTTATACGGGTTTTGGAATTCTCGGAAAATTTGTGGGATGCGGAATACCTGCTCTGATGCTTGGATTTAACGGCAGGGGAGCACTGCGAATTGGGGCGGGAATGCTGCCGAGAGGTGAGGTTACCCTGATTATGGCGGGTTTAGGACTATCTACCGGGGTTATTGGGCCCAGCCTTTTCGGGGTTGCCGTTATGTCGATGCTAATCTCGGGCTTGGTATCACCTCCGATTATTACGGTGCTGCTAAGGGGTGGAAGCGGTTTCAGGAAACCTCCGGGAAGGGGTAAAAGCACCGATCTCAGGGTTGTTTCCTTTTCCATGCCCACTGGTCATTTGGCGGATTTTGTTTTGATTCGATTGCTTGATGCCTTTCGACGAGCGGATTATTTCCCGAGGCGAGTGGGATATGGGAAACCGGTTTACGTAGCCCAAAAAAATGAGACACAGATTACCCTGCTGCGCAGCGATAGGTTGATTCAGGTAAACACTCCTCCAACACAGGAAAGATTCGTTCGCTTGCTGTTAGCGGAGGAAATTCTGGCATTGAAGGAGCTATTTCGGAATGCGGAAAAGATGGCGAATTCCGATGTTACGGAGCGCGATATGCTGGATGATTTGCTCGGATGAGAAATTACATGAAGGATCGAAATGGATCTGTATAATTTGATTAAAAGAGAATTTTCAGAGGAATTGCTTGATCGATTTCTGCGGTATGCGGCTATCGATACCACGAGCAATATGGCTGTTTCACAGAAAAGAATTCCTTCGACGGAGGGACAGTGGACACTGCTCCGACTCCTTGAGTCCGAGTTGCAGGCAATGGGTTTCAGCGATTCATTCTTGAATACCTCCGGTCATCTGATTACAAGAATCCCGGGGAATCCTGCGAATGGTGAAACCATCGGTTTCATAGCCCATGTGGATACGAGCTACGATGTACCGGGGAAGAATGTTCGGCCGCTGGTGCATAAAAACTACAGTGGGGGCGCAATTAGCCTTGCTGACGACATCATCCTGAGTCCGGCAAACTCGCCGCTGCTTAAGCGCTACAAGAACGAAACGATTATTACCAGTGACGGCAGTACCCTGCTTGGTGCTGACGATAAGGCCGGAATTGCAGAGATTATGACTGCACTATCCTGGATTAGCAAGAATAAATCGTGGACGCATAAACCTCTGGAAATTGTTTTTACCCCGGATGAGGAAACTGGTAATGGAATGAGCTGCTTTCCCCGCGAGAAGATCAGATCCAGCTATTGCTTTGCTGTGGATGGGAGCGAGGAAGGAGAGTTTGAAATCGAGTGCTTCAATGCCTGGATGGCGAAGATTTCCTTTAGCGGTTACTCGATTCATCCTGGTTCCGGGAGGGGACGCCTGGTGAATGCGGTTTCGATGGCGGCAATGTTTGTCAACATGCTGCCGAGGAATGAAAGCCCGGAGGCCACCGATGGATGCTATGGCAATTACTGGGCCCAGGAGGTTTGCGGCGGGATTGATGGCACTGAATTGACTGTTTTTTATCGCAGTTTTGACTCGGAGGATATCAAACGGCGTTCGAAGGCTCTTGAAAGTCTTGCTCGAGCAGTGGAGGCCGCGTTTCCGGGAGGACGGGTTACGGTCAGATTGAGGGAGCAATACAGAAATATGAAAGAGGCTCTCGGCAAATATCCGAACCTAATTGCCCACCTGCGCAAGGCGATACTTGACTCGGGAATTCAGCCTATTGAGAAATCAGTTCGGGGCGGCTCCGAAGCTGCCCTTCTTACCGCTATGGGTGTTCCAACACTCAATACCTTTGCCGGAGGAATCAATTTTCACAGCCGATCGGAGTGGATTGCGCTGCCGGCAATGGTTCGCGCAGTTGCCGTTATTTTGAATCTTATGAAATAGGTGAAAATTCTGCCGATATTTGTTACAATAGAAATTAGCTGGATAGGGTTTTAATGAACATACGCCTACTTCTGCTTCTATTCATTCTCTTCTCTTTCTCTTCGTGCGTTACCGACATAGAAATCGAAGATGAAGCACCCGAATGGACGCTTGAAATTCCCGAGAGCAGTGATTCCTATAGTACAGTTCGCGGTCGGGCAGCGGCGGAGAACCCTGCCGAAGCGCAGAGAGCCGCATTTGACAATTTGGAATCAACCCTTATTGAGATGATGGGGCTAGGCCGTGTGGAGTATTGGAGTGATGAGGCACTCAGCGAGTTTAAGATTCTGTTCGAAGAAATCCTTCATACAGTTGACACTGCGAAATCGAACGATTTCGGTGTCAGCCTTGGCGCTAAGGGAGCCTGGAGAGGCATGGATGGGCGAATTCATTACGCCGTGGAGATAAGCTGGGAAAGAGAGGCTCTTGAGGAACAGACGGCACGTTTCTCCGCAATGATAGAAGCGGCGAATCCTCGACTTCAAGATTATGTTCTGCGTGCCCAAGCGGCGGCGGAGAGGAATGAAGCCTACGAAGCGGCGCTGCTCTGGGCAGTCGTGGCGGGTATTTCCAGACTTTCCGACATCGAAGCCGGTTACAGAGTCGCGCTTGAGGAGGTGAGAAGCTCCCTAAACTCCCTTGAGATTAGCCTTATTGGGGTTCCGGATAGGGTTTTTGTTGGGATGAGGCCAGCTTTGCCGGTGGTTTTTGCCGTTAAATCCCAGGGCAGGCCTGTTGAAAATGCCGAATTCATTATCACTTATCCAAATAGGGCCCGCGACGGAAGCATATATGATGCAAGAGCCCGTGTGCTTTCGGATGCAGAGGGATTGATAAGTTTTCGTCCTCCCGAAGTGGTTCTTTCGGGATTGCAGGAACTTACAATTGCCTTCAGCGCAAAGCCATTTCTGGATTTTCTTGGCGAAGAGAGAGATGCTGCCATCGAAGAGTTCGAAGATAGACTGGAAGAGGTGCGTGCCGTAGCCGTATACGATGCCCAAGTAAGGCTTAGATCCATCCCCATGGGAATTCTGATTCTTGAAACGGATTTGGTTGGAAATGTTCTGGGCGAAACCGACGCGGCCGAAGGACTGCTTGCCGACTTAATCGTCGACAATTTCAATGTCTCCATTATGGAGTTGAATCCGATCGAAATACTGTCGTTATCGGAGAGCGCCCTGCTGCGAAATTTGAAGGCCGATTCTCGTTTTGGCGATAAGTATGAGAGGGTGATTCACGGCAGAGTGGGGTTGGAGAGTTTTGAGCAGGTGGGGGATACCTATACGGTCAGAGTTTCCGGTATTTTGACCATGTCGGATATTCGGAGACAGGTGACGCTTCTACGCTTGGAAATTACTAAAACCAGCCAGGGAACGGTTAGTCAACAGGCCATTGGCGCGGCCTTTAGGCAGTTCGGCCGTTCCTTTGCCGAGAAAATAATCGAATTAGCTCCCTGATGGAGTACCATCTAGACGAGCTCATTGCAGCCCTGGCAACTGTTAGGGGACGCTCCGCCATAGCCGTGATTCGCGCCTCGGGTTCCGGTTGTATAAATGCAATAGCCGGAATTTTTTCCAGGCCGAAAATACTTGTGAACAGTGAGGGCAATCGGGTTCATCATGGTTGGCTGCTTCGGGATGGATTTGAGAAGATTGATGAGGTTCTCCTGACGGTTTTTCGCGAGCCCTTCAGCTATACGGGGGAGGACTCCGTGGAAATTTCCTGCCATGGAGGGCCGGTGTTGACTGATGCTGTTATGGACCTACTGCGGTCAATAGGTTTCAGGGATGCGGCCCCCGGGGAATTCAGTTTTCGGGCTTTTTCCAACGGGAAGATGGATTTAACTCAGGCGGAGGCTGTACGGGAAATAATTGAAGCCCGGACCGATCGCGGAAGAGCTCTGGCCCTCTCCAGGTTGGGTGGATCGGTGCGATCGCTTGTCAGCAATGTGTTAGATAGGCTTAAGCAGCAGGCTGCCATCGCATCTCTGGCACTCGATTATCCCGAGGATGAGGGCGAAAAGGCTGATTTCGATTTGGAAGAGCTGCATTCTTGCCGGGAGAGCCTGGAACGACTCGTCGGTACCTGGGACACCGGACGACTTCATCAGGAGGGTATTAGAGTTGTCCTTGCCGGCCCGGTGAACACGGGTAAATCTTCGCTGTTCAACCTGTTCCTGCGCGAGGAACGCTCCATCGTCACTGAGAAACCCGGCACTACCCGAGATTGGGTTGAAGCCTGGCTGAATCACGATGGAATCCCAATACTGCTTTGTGATACGGCGGGTTTGAGAACTGATACGGCTGATGAGATTGAGACGGAGGGAATGCGGCGGACACGCGAGCTTATTGCCTCTTCGGATTTGGTTCTGGCGCTGGTGGACGGCGCGCGGGGGAATTTGGTGCTGAAAGAATTTGAGCGGATGAACCTCGATGTGGAAGATAGTCGTCTGATTCGCGTTTGGAACAAAGCTGATTTGGCCCCTGATGTTCCGTCCGGATGGATTGGGGTTAGCGCCAAAACAGGGGTAGGTTTCTCGGATTTGATAACTGAGATAGGTGCCAGAACCACCGGAGGCAGTCCGGAAGGGGATGCCCCGGTAATCAATTCCGCGCGTCAGAGGGCTTTGCTGCTGCAGGCCATAGAAGCCTTGAATAATTTCAGACTGAATTCGGGTATTCCGATAGACCTTTTGGCTGAGGACCTTAATGAAGCCCTGGACGTGCTTGGGGAATTGATTGGAGTGGTAAGGAAGACAGATATTCTCAATTTGGTTTTCTCGAACTTCTGTGTAGGGAAGTAGAGTTTTTATGTCTAACGCGCCGGATGAGCTGGAAAATGGCTTGAATCTTCCGGGAATAGAACTGAAAGGACACAGAATTGATTGATTGAGGCAATTTGTGGCCGAGCGCGAACTGTGGAACCCAAAGTATGGGCTGCTTGCCAGTACTTAGGATGCCACTCCTCGACATGTATTGGACAGTCTGACCGCCCTGAAGCATATTGAGTGATCTGAGCCGGAGAATTTGGCAGATATTGGTTCGGGAGCGGGATTTCCGGGAATTCCGCTGGCTATTAGGCTGGAGGATGCTGCGTTCACGCTAGTTGAACGCTCGGGCAAAAGGAACAGCGGCACCTGCTGACAATCCGACCCTCATGATTGCTTGCTAATGAATTCAGAATTAATAGTCTCCAAGTATTCTGTCAGCTTCTGCTTATCGATCAGCTTGATGGGGCGAGTCTTAGCGAAATGCTCCGCCGCCTGCGAATAGGTTCCTGGAGCAAAGCAGAGACTGCGGCTGGCATGACGTTCCTGTGAACGTGAATAAAGGCTTTGGAGGTATGACACCCCTACCTCGTCGTCCGTTCTCATATATCGAAATATGATGAGACTGTCCCGATGTGCTATCCTAACCGAAGCTATAAGATCAACGCATTGTTTCTGCTTGCTGTCTACTTCGATTATCGTAACCTTCGCGCCGGTGTAGGCCATTCGTACGAGTTTCTTGCAAAGGATGATAAATCTGTCCGGAGAAGCGGAAAGGTAGGTTTTCAGAGAGCCGTTTGCCTCCTGATAATGCTGCTTCATGCGGTTGGCGATATCTCGATATTCAGGGGCGATTTTGCTTATTTCACTAAGTAGGGTGAATGCGCGGCCGAATTGGTGGGTTTGGCTGAATATTTCGGCCAACCGGTATTTTGCCTCAAGCGCAATTTCCGATGGAGCGTCTCTGTAGTTTATAATTGCCTGGTAATCTGAGATAGAGTCGTTCCAATTCCTTGATTTCTCATGAATTAGTCCGGAGTACAGGTATGAGCTTAGTCCCCATTTCGGGTTGTTTTTAAGACGATTGAATATGCTGTGGGCTGCGGAGTAGCTGGATGCTTCATATAGGGATCGGGCCAGGGTGAAGAGAGTTTCCGTATCCCCGGGTGCCGCATCGGATGCAAATTTCAGGTATTTGATGCTCTTGGCATATTCTTCCAGCTGGAAGAGCGCCAAACCCAGGAGCTTTGCCGATTCTCCATGCCTTGGATTGAGCCGAAGCGTCTCCTGCAGGTGCCTGATTGCTTTAGAGTATTCTTTTTTCGCGAATTCAAGTTTCCCAAGCCCCGCGCGTATTTCAAAGTCATTAGGTTTTTTGATCTGAGCAGCCATCAGAGCAGTCTGGGCTTCGGGTAGAAAATTGCTCTGTATTGCGGAGAGACCATAGCGCAGGTTTAGCTCGGCCTCATCCAGCCTTGGATCATCACTGGCGTAGTCTACCAGAGTTTGGTAGGCACGCATGGCCTTCGCAAAGTTTCCTTCCTGATAGTGAAATCTTGCGATTGATTCGAGAGCTATGGGATCCTTCGGATTCGCCTCGAGTCTACGATTCACCTCTCTTATGATGAATTTTCGCCGTTTGGCGGGGGACTTAGTTCCAAACGATTCTCTTTTTTTATTGTTCTGTCGCAGAACCCAGAAGGTGCTTATTATTGCCGTAGTCGCCAGTATCACAATGGCGATTGCGGGAATCACCACTTGCATATCTTAAATATGATCGTTTCTCAGTAAATTGTCAAGGCGGAGTAGGCTTGACGATATATGGCGGCAATCCTAGGATTGTTTCTATGAGAGGGGATTTGGAAACTAGGTGGATTAGCATTCGTTTGGCCGATAGTGAGCATTATACTGTCTTCAAATGCGGAGGCTGGAATTCACGGCAACTTCTGCTGACACCAGCGTCAAAGAATCAGAATAAGGTGGACATCGAATTCTACTATCACGCTTCGGATGCTTCGAAGCCGCTTCTTCTCGGCACAATCAAATTTGAAAAACTCCCCGCTGGGGAAGTTGAACTTGCGCTTGAGGCTAAGCTCACTCCTGAAGGTATCCTGTCGGCGGCAGTGCGGCATAGTGGGAGAACGGAAAATTTGAAGGTACCAATTCCCGATATCGGAGTACAGCGCCTTCCGGCCAAGCAAGGTTTGCTGGTCCGGAGCGGAATGCGATGGTTTCTTGGAATCCTGTATGCGGCAATTGCTCTAACCATTGCATTCTGGCTTGTACGGATGGTAACCGATTGGGGCGAAAACGACTTACCTCCACCGCCGATTTCGCGTTCAGCGATCGAATTGCCGATAGCTTGAAAGGTATTCGATACTTATCCCTTTGTGTAATTGCTTCTCTTATCAATTGCGCCCCCCTGGCACCAACGGGGGGACTTGATTCCGGATCAGCCGCCTTGGAGCTTGAAAAACTGCTGCGAACGGCAGCGGAGGGATCGTCTGATGAACTCTACCGCCTTGCCAGGAATGGTGGGGAAGGAGCCTGGTTCGCGTTGGCGGCAGCAGCCGATCATTTGGGTTTCGACGAGTTGTCGAACGACTTGCAAATGCGTTCGGCACTTAAGGATGCGGCCCCGTATGGAGCTCGATCACTGGAAGCTATACTGATAGAGAATCCCGGAGCGCTGGCGAACCCCTTGAGGGTGTTGAATAGAGTTGAGAAGGGGGAGGATAAAGAACTTAGGCGGGCAAGGATTGCGGTACTGACCGCAGAGGGCAGATACAGACTGCTGGCCAGAGAAATGAAGGATTTTTCGGGAGCAAGCTGGGAGGCTCCGGTGCTCCTTGCGGCCCTGAATTTAGGAAAATTGAATGAAGACGGGATGGAGATACTCAAGCGATTCATCGCGGAGAGTTCTGATCCTGCTGCTTTGGCGCCGCTGAGGTATGAGAAAGGTCTTGATTCGCAATCCAGGCTCCTGCTGAATGCCAGATTGTATGCTTTGGCTGGAGAGGCCTCTCTAGGCCTGGATACTTTCCGAATTTGGCTGGAAAACGGTGCGTCGGGGCTAAGGGCAATGGATTATTCGGCACCTCCTCCAGTTTTCGCCGAGATTAGACGGGCTGCTGAAATTGTGGGCAGCGAGGAAGAGTGGGCAAATCGCCTTAGTCTAAAGGCGTCAAAACTCATGGGTTTCGAGTCTTATGCGGCGGTCTATCAGGCTGGCCTACTCTATTGGAGACTTCGGGAGTTCAAAGCCTCATCGGATTCCTTTTTCAAAGGAGCCTTGGGTGTCCCTAGGGGTCTGGATGCAGACAAAGCCCTATGGTTTGGACTTCGAGCACTCCAACGCGATTCGGATGCGGCGAAGAATGAAAAATTTTCGGCACTTTCGACTGTCTTTGAGTTGTGGGATAAGCCGAAGCGCTTTGAAGACCGTCTGGAATTATTCATTCATCAATGTGTACAAGATGGCGATTGGGAATTTTTGGAATCCGTCTATGGGAAATGGGGGGAGATATGGCCTTCGGCACCTAAAGCGGATGGGGCTTTGGTTTTGGCGAGTGCTGTTTTTGAGAATCGATTGGAGTCGGAAGTTCAGGTGGATGAGTATCTTGAGATAGCCGTGAATGCGGCGCCTTTTAGCTGGTCGGGGCTGCGGGCAGCCGGCCTGCTTAATCGGGATATTCCTACTCCTGTGGAAGAGGAGATAGAATTTGAGGATGGTGATGACGATCTGATTATTCAGCTCTTTCTCAAATGGGGTCTCTTTGATCTCTCGGCGAGTGAAATCTTGAAGAGTCCCCAGCGCTATTCCGGTGAAACCATAAGAATAACAGCCAGAGCGATTGCACACCTGCGGCCGAGAATGTCTATTAGGCTGGGGAATCTGCTTTGGAGCAATGAGAATTTCACCCCCACACGGAAAGATCTGCTAATTAAATACCCGCTCCCGTATGGGAAGCTGGTCTCGGATATAGCTGTTAGAGAAGGGGTACTACCGGAGATATTGACGGGCTTGGTGCGTACCGAGAGCGCGTGGGATACCAATGCAGTAAGCCGCTCCGGTGCTGTGGGTCTGGGGCAGTTCATGCCCGCTACATGGGAGGAGTGGATTAGTCGTCTCAGACTTCCCGAAAATTCAGATCCTACAAACCCCGAAATCAACCTCGTTCTATCTGCCGCGTACCTGAATTGGCTTGATGCCAGGGAATGGACTGATGGATGGACGGATGTTCTAGTCTCGTACAATGCCGGAGGTGGTAAGCTGCGAAGTTGGCGGCGCAATCGGCCCGACTTGGGTGAGGACCTTTTTAGAGTCAGTATCCCGATAGAAGAACCTCGCAGCTATGTCAGCAAGGTTCTTTCCGCCGCCACTATGTATGCGTATCTTTATGAGGGGAAAACTCCCCGGTTCCTGCACGACGCCTGGGGACTGACTTCTTTCGGATTAACTGAATGACCATATTTCAAGGTGTTCTGCTGGGATTGATCCAGGGTCTTACCGAGTTTCTCCCTGTTTCCTCGTCGGGTCACCTGGTACTTGCACGGACTCTGATGAATTTAAGCGAAGTACCGGTTCTTTTCGATGTGCTGCTTCACGTGGCGACACTGCTGGTGGTAATCTGGGTGTTCAGACGGAGACTTAAAGGGCTTTTTATGTCGGTTTTTCGGTTTTTCGGTTATCGAATGCGTGAAAATGACAGGGCTAACTTAAGACTGATTCTACGCCTGCTTGCGGCAACGATGATTACCGCGGGGATTGCCTACGCGTTATCCACCTTGAGGGTTTTTGAATCTCCGATAACAGTCTCGGCCCTCTTCATTCTTACTGCTCTGATACTTCTTTCCACGATCAAACTTAAGGGGGAAAAGAAAATTGAAGAGCTTTCCTGGGTTGGGGCACTTGTTACGGGTGCCGCTCAGGGTTTCGGTGTTCTCCCTGGGATCAGCCGCTCAGGCATTACGATTGCCTCGGGAATTATGGTGGGAATGGATAGAAAAGCTGCCGGTGAGTTTTCCTTCTTGCTTCTGATTCCAGCGGTAGGCGCGGCCTTCCTTCTCTCTCTGAAGGATGCCATGGAACTTTCGGGTACTGTGCATGCTGGATCTCTGGCGGCGGGATTCACCTCGGCGCTGATAGTCGGTTATGCGTCACTGAGAATTCTGATGTGGCTTATCGCCAGGGGGAGACTGTGGTTCTTCGCCATATATTTGATCCCGGTGGGTATAATGGGTTTGCTTCGCTTCGGTCTTGGAGTCTACTAGAGCTGCTGACCCGCATATAACTGTTCCTGAACTCCCTTTGAATGTAAGCCCCAAATAAGATATTCCGATAATCGGAGGAAGAGGTTTGTATTGATGTTTTCGGCTTCAAGCAAGTACGCCCGTCTGTCTGTGATTAGCTTCTTACTGACTCTGTATTTTTCTGTGGCGATAACTGTCTCCATGTTCGGAAGCGATGCCGTATTAATGAAGCCTGGAATATTCCTTGTCAGCCGTTTTAGCTTCTTGTCATTCTATATTCCGTTCCTATTGCTATATTGCGGCTTCCTTATCAGGGCGAACCGACTGCCCGGGAAAACGATGACCCTGCTGTGGATTTCTCCTATCCTCTTCATCACTTCGGCGATATTGCTTCAAGTCATTTTTGACAACACCACAATGCTCGCGCCAAGGGTTTTTATTATGGCATTTGACCGTTTCCCGGCGATTCTGCTGCTTTCTTTCTTCCTTGCGATTGAGATAATCGGGCTTGTTGGACTAGGCAAGCATCTTGACGGTCCTGGCCGCAGTCTGTTCACCGGAAAAGAAATAGGCAGAATTATAAGGGGGGTGATCAGTTTTTTTACTGCCGAAACCAGAGACAGCACCGCTTTTTCAACCAGGGAATCTGTCGATGAAATACTTGCGCCTTCATTTCCCGAGAGGCCGTTTGAAAATCACGGTCCTCCCCTGCAGGAGGTTCCCGAGCAGTTGGCCTTCCCCGGATCACCAGCGGCAGAACCGAGAGTCTCGGATCTTGTATCCCGTGTGCTGGATTCCAAATTGGAGCCGCAGGTGGCCGAGGCAGGCCCGTCTCCCTCCGGTAACTATGAAAGCATCTCAGAGAAACTAGATCCGAGGGGAGAGGAGAGTATTGATTCCGGAACGATTCCGAGGCCTGTAAATGCGCCTGTACATGGCGAAGAGAGTTATTATGTTCCGATTAAGGGAATTCTAACTGTGTATCCGGAGCCTTATGATACTGCGATTGATGAGGCAACCCGAAGGGCCGGAGATGTTCTGGAGCAGACACTGAGGGAATTCAGGATCAATGCGAAGGTTACCGGAATTCGCAAGGGTCCGGTGATTACCATGTTCGAACTTCTGCCATCGCCCGGGGTTAAGCTAAGCAGCATAGTAAATCTTCAGGACAATATAGCGCTGCGTTTAGCAGCAAGCAGGGTTCGGATTATCGCGCCGATTCCAGGAAAGCATGCGGTTGGTATTGAAGTGCCGAACAAGAAACGAGCGATTGTTTCATTTAGCTCTTTGGTGGAATCTGAGGAATTTCGGAACATTGACGCTGAAATTCCGGTGATACTGGGGAAGGATATCAGTGGTGGAAGTCAAATAATAGATATAACCCGCACTCCCCATTTGCTGATAGCGGGCGCTACCGGATCGGGGAAGTCTGTCTGTGTCAATTCCCTCATTGCCTCTGTGATCTATTCTTGTGATCCGCGGAAGGTTAAATTACTCATGGTGGATCCGAAAATTGTGGAACTGAAACTGTATAACGATATTCCTCACCTTCTGACTCCGGTTATCATTGATACGAAGAGGGCAATTCAGGCTCTCCAATGGTGCCTTTGTGAGATGGAGCGGCGTTATTCGATTCTGGATTCTCAGGGAGTTCGGGATATTAGATCTCTCAATGTGCGAATTAGAGAGAGAGAACTTGCGGCAGAACCGATGCCCTATATCCTGGTTGTTGTCGATGAATTTGCCGATTTGATGGCTACAAGCGGCAAAGATTTGGAGGTTATTGTTGCTCGATTGGCCGCCATGAGCCGGGCTGTCGGTATCCATCTTGTTCTTGCCACGCAAAGACCCTCAGTGGATGTGATTACGGGTTTAATCAAGGCGAATTTCCCGAGTCGGATTGCCTTTATGGTGGCAGGTAAAACCGATAGCCGTATTATTATTGATGCGGTGGGAGCGGAAAAACTGCTCGGGCGGGGGGATATGCTGTTCACCTCGGCCTGGGATCCATTTCCTTCCCGGATGCAGGGCGCCTACCTTGCCGAGGACGAAATAGAAAGAATGGCCGACTATGTTAAGTCCCTTGGCGAACCCGATTATATTGACCATGAAATGTTTACCGACGATGAGGACGAGGAATTGCTTCAAAGGGACGGTGATGGAAGCGATCCCGTGTACGAGAAGGCGGTTGAAATAGTTGTGAGTTCCCGCAAGGCCTCGGCATCATATCTTCAAAGGAGGCTGAAGCTAGGGTACAACAGAGCGGCAAGACTGGTTGAAGAAATGGAGCATCGGGGCATTGTTGGTCCGGCAAATGGTTCGAAACCTAGGGAGCTAATTCGTATTCCCTAGACGGACGAGCTATTCGTGATGGTTTTCTGGATATTTCCAGGTTTAAGGATTCGCTCCAGGGACCGCTTCCATACCTGTTCTTCCCACGAACGCGGTATGCAACCCTTCCAATCGGTGTTGGGGAGTCCACATAGACAGAACCTTCGATTGAGGAATCCATCAGTTCCCATCTAAGCTCCCCGGCCCTTATTCGTATCAGTTCGTAACTCTCCGCATCGTCCGTAGGCAACCAGCGGAGCTCAATGGCGTTGTTTCCCAAAGGGCTGTAGCTGGGAGATGAAGACTTATCGGGGCTCATGGATGTGGATTTGATTTGCTCAATGGTATTCATTTCCTCTACCGGAGGGACAGAATTTGGCCCTTCTCCTTTCCGCGATCCGCTAAGTCTTTTGATGGATTGTTCTTCAACGCTTTTCGCAAAAACCGGGTAGCGCTGGAGTATGTTATCGAAGGTCTCCTTATCAAGTACGTAGAGATCGCAGTAGCCCTTCGCTATAACGGTGGCATTTCTTGGGCTACTTCGCAGAAGGGCCGTTTCGCCAAAGAACTGTCCGGAGGAAAGGGTGGCATATGTAACCGTCTGTCCTTCGTTTAACACCTCCACCTCTCCCTGGCTGATGAAGTACATCTCATAGCCAATTTCGCCATAGGTGATTATTCGATCCCCCGGGGTGTAAATAACCGGACTAAGGTTTAGAATAATATCTCTTATAAATTCGTGACTGGCTTCCTTGAAAAGGGGTATCTTTTCGATTATGTCCCTGTTGAGAAAGAAGGCGATTTGAGTTTTCAGTGGTTTTGGCAGATCCAGTAATAGGTTCGATTCATCATAGCCCTTCCGACTTTCCCACAGATAATCGTAATAGTCGCGAATTCGGATTTGAAGTTGACTTGGTATGCTGCGATACTTCAAAAAGGTGTCAATGTTTTCCATCTTCTCCCTAAATCGACTCTTTGCTATGTCCAGGTTGGCAATAATATTGGCGATATTGCCGATTATAAATCCGTAAATGGCGGCACCCATCAGCATGACGATTATTACGTAGATAAACTGAATCGGATTATCCGGGGTAATATCGCCGTAGCCAATAGTCGTCAATGTGGTGATGGTCCAGTAGAAGGCTTCCAGGTAAACAGCCCCATTGGATGTGTAGTTTCCTGAGGATGTATATTCGCCAACACCTCCTATGTAAATCCATCCGCAGGCTACAAGATGGGCTGCCACCAGAATCCAGAATACCAGCATGAACAGGCGCATGAGGGAGGGATTAACGAAGCCCAATTTTCTCGCCCGGCGCAGGGTCTTTGAACTTCCAAAGAGTTTCAG
>Ga0209364_1000140_pt1 | contig 16087 bp, 19 predicted proteins | sample WorMetHERISLAND2_3_FD_187387 | JGI IMG/M metagenome (GOLD analysis project Ga0209364, IMG submission 187387) | Marine gutless worms symbiont microbial communities from Max Planck institute for Marine Microbiology, Germany - Olavius albidus HERON... | ecosystem: Host-associated > Annelida >... | reverse complement strand
TGTTTGGACGTCTCAAGGACTTCCGACGCATCGCAACCAGATACGACAAGAACGCCGACAACTTCATGGCCGCCTTATGCCTGGCCGCCCTCATCTGCTATTGGATTTAAATGAGTCTGGACCCTAGTCCCGGTAGCCATACGCCGCTGCGTAATCCAAAATATTCTCGATGCGTCCCTGCACTCGCTTGAGCGTGCGCACCATTGATGAGCGTGTTTGATATTTTTCCATCTGTTGCGATGCGCCAGAATGTACTGGGCCGCGCAACTGGTGAAGGTAGGCATCTTCTCCGGTTTGGCCTGGGCTTTGGCACGTGCTTCAATGGGATTGATACCGGCTTTTACCTTCCTTCGATGCTCGGCGTCCTTATCGCGGGCCTTAAATTATCCATTCGTTTGAAACAAGCCAAGGCCATATTTTTTCCGTATTCGCGGCTTAGCGGATGCGGAGCCTGACGTATAGGAATCTCTTAGCCGATCTTTCGGAGTAGCAACGTATGACATCATTTGAGGAACTGTTTTCGTTATCTGAGAAGCTGAACGAATCGGCAAGTTGGTTAGATATAGATGATGTAGCTAAGCCACTGAACAATCTTAAACAGGCTGCTCAGCAGGTCGAACTCTCTTTCTCGGGATCTTGGTTAGGATACCACTCACGCGTGTACTACTTGGGGTTTCAAAAACCCCCTCCAGGATATCACTTTAGTCAGGAGTTGGGACTGAAAGGAAATTACTTAATGGACGACTTCAGATCACATGGAGAATGGAAGGAGTATGATGCGGATATCGTTAAAGAGCATATCCAAAGGATATCTAAAAAATCTAATCTTGATGTAGCACGAAGGAGGGCTGAAGATACGTCGAAAATATTTAAATTCTCGCAATCAGATATAATCTCGATCCTACAGAATGAACTGAATCAGGATAACGACATACATCTGAAGAAACTCAAAGGTGAAATAGAAAATTTAAAACCGATATCTGCGCTTGAGATGGAAAAATACCTCTCGCCAAAGCGAAAGATTACGAGCCGCGATAGGATAGCCATTGGACAAGGAATACAAACCCCGCCGCATATGGTCTATCTGGCGGAAATTAGATCCATTCATCACCTGTTCGGAATTTGCAAGGATGCTAGGGATATAGCGAAAAAATCTGCTTCCCACCTAGGGCGCAAGAGTCGCGTAAAAAAGGCCGCCGACAGGGTAGGAACAAAAGTCTTTATCGGCCATGGTCGGTCGGATGTCTGGCTAAAGCTGAAAGACTTTTTGCAGGATCGGGTGAAGTTACCTTGGGATGAGTTCAATCGCGTACCTGTGGCTGGCACAACAAATACCGCAAGGCTGTCTGAAATGCTCGATGAGGCAGCAATTTCTTTCTTGGTCATGACTGCAGAGGACGAAAAGGCTGATGGTGCAGTCCAGGCTAGGATGAACGTTATCCATGAGTATGGATTATTTCAGGGGCGTCTCGGTTTCAGTAAGGCAATTGTGTTGCTCGAAGAGGGATGAGCAGTTCAGCAATATTGAGGGGTTGGGGCAGATCCGATTTCCTCCAGGGGACATCTCTGCTAAATTTGAAGAAATACGGCGCGTTTTGGAGCGCGAAGGACTGCTCGTTGGAGAGTGAGAAGTCTGGTTGGATACCACGTAGAGAAATGATGCTTTCGGTAGGCTACGCACGGTGGCGTGTCCCATTATCTAAAAAACAGGATCAATTGAACCTCTAAGGAGCTCGGAGAACCCAAAGGCGGGAGACAGCACAAACTATGCGCAGACAGAAGGCTTTTTCGCCTATCTCCTTACTGTAGACATCCTCGCTACGCTCGGACCGGGGGAAAACCCATTAGCAACCGGTTTCCTCAAACGAAACCAAGCTCCCGATCTACGGAAACTTCCAGGCAACCAGATTGCTCTTTGAACGTGCGGATTATGCATCAGGATTGAGGGTTCACTAAGGATAATAAATAAATTTCTTAATTAAGAATAATTATTTATTGCTCATGGCGTCTTTATTGGTTTATACTGTTAGCAGATTTTGGGGTATTACGGGCGCGCGAAAAGTTAGGTTAGAAAACCTTTACCGCAATTGGAAACCGCTACCGTTGTTGCGCTCCCAAACAGGTTTGGGTTGGCAACTATCCCAACGAAAGTGGAGGTCCTAGGCATGGCGGTCCCTGCACTTTCAGCAGCCCACACTATTTGTAAACTGCGCGACTGGTCGGTATCAAACCTTGAGTTGCAGAAGATTCTATACATTGCTCATATGATTCATTTGGGCGAAACTGATGGACACCCATTGATTAATGAGAAATTCGAGGCATGGGATTATGGTCCCGTGTCTCCAGAAGTATATCATTACGCGAAGGGTTTTGGTAATAACCCCATACCAAAGGTTTTTCACTGGATCAAAAGCGTGGTGCCTGGAGGAAAAGAATTCGATTTACTCAAGTGGTCGAGCGAAAAAACTCGAGATATGAAGGCGGCCAAATTAGTGTCGATCACGCATTGGAAGAAAGGGGCTTGGGCAAGATGCTATAAGCCAGATTCACTCGGCATCGAGATTCCTAATAATCTGATTCTCGAAGAATATTGTGAACGACAGACGAGACAAGACGCTTGAAAGCGGGAACCCAATAGAGCAAAAGGACGAAATAATTGCTCAGTTAGAAGGCAGGTTGACACGTCTTCAGAATGAATTTTACGAAGAACGGTTCATTTGGATTGTCATCTGCATCGTTCTTGTCGACGCATTCATATTCGTACATACGAACAATTGGACAGGTCCTGTTGTTATAGGAATCATTGAGCTTCTTGGAATTTATGTATCGGCTAAATATTTAAAAGTTGATTCCGTTGCTCCTTTTATTGATAAGCTCACTGGATTTATCCACCGTACAGTGAAAACAGGAAAGGATTGACGCCCTGCCTGACGGCCTCTCAGAGGATCAGGAAGGTAGTCTCTGTGGGTAGAATTTCCCGTAGATCTGGAGCTTTCTTCCCGTGGGTACTGGGCGGCTTGAATTTCCAAATACCCTGGAGGGTACTGCAGAAACCACCAATACTCACTTCCAAGTGGGTTTCTGTGGTTTCTGTAGTAGAGCAGGGTTTACCCGGTAGACAATGATGGGCCGCTCTCCTTTCCCTTGAGCGAGGCCCCGCTTGACCTGCTTCCGGTACTCGGCTAGCCCCACGTCGGCGAAGCTGCCCAGGCCCATCTCTCGGCGCTTGCCATGAAGGATGAAGCGCAACATCCACTTCCGGGCGCCGGTCCGGGACACCACTAGCCGCAGGCCACCGCCATCTTCGTGTTTCCCTGGACCGGCGGTCGCCACCTTACGCGGGGTCAGCTTGTGAATCGGCATTACTCTCCTCCCTGGAGGGGGTCTCCGAGCATAAAACCCCGAACAGACCCCCAATATTCACGGATTATACTGGATGGATAAGGACTTTACTGGACCATGTTTGTATGTTTATATGGAGATTTATTGGATTTCATCGGACGCCTTCGTACACCATTTTGGACGATCCCTGCTCCGCCATAGACCGTTCAAATCTAGCCACAGGCCCATGATCGATCCCCTCCGAGCCCGCATCGGAGGCGTTTGACTGCGCTCGATCAATAGTCCCTCATCCCGCGCCCCTCGCGGCTTCCCGCGCCCTCTTTTCTTCCGCACTCAACTAACCGGACACTTGCGGATCCGAGTCGAATTTTGGTTCGATCGGGGTCTAATTGGGGGTCCACTTGGTAGTGGAATCAACTAACAATTTGATTTATAAGAATTTTATTTTTCATTTGGGCGGAGCAGGGAGCTCCCATGAATCCATGCCCCGCAAGGGCGTTGGTCCTGCGACAAAACCGAGGCGGGCGGAATGCTGTGTGGGGGATAGGGAAGCGAGGCGCATGCCTCTGGGTGATCGCGCTTGCAGGGCCTTGCCAAGCGGATCTGCCGCTGATGATCGATGACCTGCTCACGCCGGAGGAATCGCTGCGGTTTGAGCTGGGCGTGGGTTATGCGAATCAGAACCGAGGCTACGACAACCAAGACGCCTTCGCCGTGCAGCTCGGCATCCGCTACGGCGTCCTGGCGAACACCGAATTATACGGAAAACTCACGGGCCGCGGCTCCCAGCTCCGCCAACCACTGTTAAGACCTAGGAACAGCGGGTGGCGGCTCCAGGGGCGCCATTTGACGCTCGGAGTCAATCACCGCTTCTCGCCGGATACCGATACGCCGGCGCTGTTGGGCTTCCTCGATGTCCTGGCGGTCGAGAACATCCGCGCATCCGGCGCTCCCAAACTCATCTATGCGCGGACATGGCAGGCCGGGGTCTCCACTTATCGCAGCATCGATCCGGTCGTCCTCTCGCTCACGGCCGTATACCGCTATGCCGGGAGTCGACGCGTCGATGGCAAGAAGATCGACCCCGGAGACCTTATATCCATCGCCCCAAATCTCAGTTTTGCAATCAACGACGTGGTATCGGTCTCGGGCGGCCTCGACTTCTCCTACCTAGGCAAAAGCGCAGAGCCATTTAGCATCCCCACGACGCAAACGGGGTTGACGCTTGGTGTTTCCACTGTGATCAGCCGGCATCTCGTCGCGCATCTGGCGATGTATACAGATATCAGTGGGGGCGGCGGCTCCCAGGTGAATTTGCAGTTCAGCTACGACCTCATGGAGTGAGCCGTTCCCAAACATTGAGATGCTTTTATTCATTCAACGACGAGGATAACCATGCGTGCGTTTAAATACATGCTCGCCGGCATTCTATTCGCCTGCGCCATCGCGCAACCGGCAGTTGCCGGGGCGTTGACCCAGGCGGACATCGACTTTGTTTTCGACCCCGCTGCGGGCTATACGATGGACAGTCTGATCCCACTCTCGCCAGAGGAGATGGATCAGATCGAAGGCCAGTATTGGGCGCTCTATTGGCGACGGATCGCCCGCGCTGTCCAGGGGTTTTATCATAGCATCCAGCGGGGCGTGACCTTTTCGGTTGGGAGATTCACCTACAAAATCAAGTATGACGAACGGCCCCACATGTTTGGGCGGGAGTGGGGTCCGCTCAAGGGGAACCGGCCCCATTGGCAAGTCACGCGCTGGGCAACGGGCGTCAAAAAGTCTCATCGCAAATTTCGACTCCCGTGGGGGGCGACGCAACCACCGGGCAGTATCCCGAGGGGTAGCCAAGGCGGGAGGAAAAAAGGCGAACCACGGCAAAAAAGTGAACCGTCTGCTTTGCTTGCGATGAACACCGATTCCGAAACGTCTACGCCATCTGACTGGCTGGTCCAGGCGCTTCTAAAGGAGATGCCCGACGATTCGGGAGCGTCTTCGGATTCGGGGGAAGCTATGACCGCATCCGAAGCGCCGGCGTATACTGGACCGATGCCAACCGAACGGTTACGCGGCCTTATCTTCCAATATACAGAGCCCACGCGAGCAGAAGTTTGCCGTTGGGTGGGTGGCCTCAACTGCTAAGGCGTAGGTGCGTTATGTCACTGTTCAAGTCTTTCTGGAGTATTGTTCTGGGGCGCGCGCCACCGCAAGAAAAAGAAGAGGAAGAAGAGACGTTTTGGCCGGGGCAGAACCCAGAGCTGGAAGAGTGGGAAGTAACCGTCCCGGTAACCCGTATCCGAACCATCGTTACTGGGATAGACGCCTTCCTGCGGGGAAGCGCCGGTCGCGCCAAGGTGTGCTACGCGGTTGGACAGGTGCAGCCGAGTAGCCGGGGGAGCTTAGAGCGCCTATATTTACTGTTCGATGGGCATCCGGGCATCGAGGTCCTGTGGTGTGGAGTCCCGAAGATTTGGCCATACCGGCTGGTCCCGTTCGCCGGAGCCACTCATTTTCTCGTTAAGCTCCAAGCCGGAACCCCACTCGACCTGCTGAGATACCTTCTCCGCGATTTCCACCCCGACCCCTCCCTTGAGTATGCGGTCTTCGATCAGGAGGGTTCCCGCGATTACGCGCTGGAAGCGGAGGCCTTGGTGAACGTCAAGGAGGGGAATTGGTTCAACGGGACGCGTGAACTAACCAGTCTGCTTGGCAAGCCTGAGCTCTTTCTATACTGCTGCGAACCCTTTATCTGCGCCCCCGATGTGCTAGACGCGGCAGGCGATTTGGATGTATCGGACGAAGACGGCACAGAGTGGATCCGATATGGCCCGGAGGCCCCAGAAGCCTTGAAACGTCTCGTGGCGCGGGAAAGCAGCGGGCGTTGAACCGGTGCCGATGGCTCCCGCTGCTACTCGGCGCGCTGGCCTTGGCGGCCGGAGAGATCCAGCTGCGCTATCCAACCGTGGCGGGCAGCGTCCCGATCAAGACCTGGAAGGACCGCTGGAACGAGGGCATCGTCAAGCAGACGTTGGATGCCTCCTGCGGCTCCGCCGCCACGGCGACGATCCTGCGCGCCTTTTACGGCCAGGACATCACTGCCCACTGGTGCCGGGTTGGCTGCGCAGTCAGGCTTCTTTACCAAGAAATCACGAAGACAGACCGCGCAGGCGTCACGCAGATTAGGGTTTGGGCGGGGCGAGATTAACTATAGCTGGCCTTGGTTATAGTACAGTGGGCTTTTTTTCAAACTTCGATTCACTCTCCAAAGAACCCCTCCAAAGCCCCTGACCCGCGTCGGAACATGGCGGGGAGAAGGTGCTCTTAACGTTTCGACAGCGCCACGGCAGGTGGTTAGTGTCTTGCCCTGGCTGCACGAAGGAACGCCTTCGGGAGGTGCTGAAAGCGCAGGGTTGGTGGGGAGAGATTGCCGCTGATCCTGCCCAGACGTCGGGTCAGGGGGTGCGCTGCGACCCGCAGGGGCGACGCTTGCAATAAAGCCTCAACCGCATTGGGCCAGCCCTGCGAGGCTTTGGGGGAGGGTGCCCCTAGTAAACACCCAGGGGCAATACCGATCAGGCAATCAACGTGCCTTTCAACGCTCCGCAGACCGGCTGATAGCTGCCATAGTCAGGCTCCGAATCCGCGAAGCCGCTAAAACGAATCTAACCAATTTTGGCATCATCCGCCATAATTTTCGATAAATTTATTACGAAAGAAAAGCCCACCAAACCGAATGGGAAAGGGTATTAAAAGTACGGCGCAATGCGCAATACTTAGGCGACCTGGGAAAGTATCGCTCGCGTAAACGAAAGCGGCTCAAGCAAGCTCTCGAAGTATTCCAGGCTGAGTGAAGGGCACATTACTCTTCCCTCGCCCAACGCTCACCAACCCCTTAGACGGCGATTGAGGGAGTTTGGCGGGCATCTTTGGAGTTTCACTTCGCTATCTTTCATGGCCTCCGGCCACGCCCGCGCCACGTAATCTCCGGCTTCCGAATCGTCCAGAACCCCGCCGGAGCCAAGCTCCCGTTCCTTCCCCGTTCGCGTGTCGCTCTCGATGCCGTCTAGTTCACAAGCAATTCCCTTGGTGAGACAAAGCGGCATTCCCTCGGAGCCGACACCTTGGAAGGCGCCTCGCAGGGGCCGTAAGGAGCGAAGCGACTGAAGGACGGATCCGCCGTTGACGGAGTAAACGCGCGCAGTACCTTCTTTGTCGGATCAGAGGGGAGATTTCTTAGTAGGGTCAGGCGAGAAAACGCCTCAGAGAGGCGTTCAGGGCCTCTCAGAAAACGTCAACCTGTGGACCCAAGCCTGAACCCTAGAACCGCGAGTAGGGAGGGAGACATAAACAGGCCAACAAGCGTCAAAACCCAAGCCAATGCATTAGCCAGGATGCCGCCCCAATGTGCGTTCTTCACAGCGATGATTGTCCCGATTAGCGCAGTGATCGCTGCCAACGGAACGAACAGAACACCAAAAAACGTGTAGATGCCAAGGACAGCCAAAACGCAGGAGATAATCCCAGGCGCCACGCCGGTTCTGGTGCTTTTTTGGCCCGATTCGTTACTCATGATTCCTCCCCCTTTTCGTTGTGGAAAACTCCCCACAATGGAGCCTAACTCCAAAATCCGTGGCGCTCCATGTTCTCTCTAAGCTGATCTGAAGGGTACGCGCATGCTCAGTAAAACTGAATGCATCAGCTCCGAGGGAATGTCACTCTGTCCCGCCAAGGAATGCTTTAGATCATCAGGGAGAGGTCCGTAGAGGCCGTTACGGGAGGGTAGGTGACAGTTCAGATCAGAGATCGCCTCAGAGAGGCTCTTAAGGCCTCCTGAGAAATCAGTGCTTCCCAGATGTAGAGGTGATCCACGAAACGATGATTAACACAGGCGACGGCTCGCATGGTTTGCGGGATACCGCCCTTTTGGAATCCGCCTTAGCGCGACAGAAATATCCAGCCTTCAGGCCGGGGAGGATATTAAGGCACAAACAAAGGCTGTAGACTGTTGTGTCGGAGACAGAGGGGCAGGTAGGACGCTGGCGTGTAAGCCTCTGGGAAGGAGGCTGACGGCAGCTTCTGCACGATCATTGGATGGCTGGGAAAACCACTGCGATGCGAATGGTCTTGCGCGGTTGGAGGCTACGGACTCATGTGATCCTTCAACATCTACGCCGTGCTCCGGTCGCTGCGCTCCTTATTGAGAACTGAATATCCATGAACAGATTTTATGGGCTACTAACATATTCATTACTGTTATCGCTTGTCTTGGAAGGGTGTGTTTCAACGCCACAACCAGTTACCGCCAGAAACTCACAATTAACGCAAGGCAATGTTCAACTTTCCATTCAGATAGGAAAAACCACTAAAGCACAAGTGCTGGAAAGATTTGGTTCTCCAAATATCACGACCAGGGATGGTAGTGGAAAAGAGGTTTGGACATATCAGAGAAGTTCTCAAATTACCCAATCCTCACATAAAGATGTCTATTGGACACTTTTATTGGCAGGTCAATCTGGAGGTAGCTCTGGCTTTGAAAATTCATCTAGAATGATAACTCTTATCATCAAATTCAACGAGAATGACGTTGTCTCGGACTTTAATAGCCGCACATCGAACTTCTAGGAGCATTAAATGAAAATTAAACGATTTGTTATTTCTTTTGTGTTGATAATTCTTGCCGGTTGCGCAACAATTGAAAAACAAACGATAACTCCTCTAGAGATACAATGGCTACAATCTCGTGAATATAATGAAACAAAAGAGATAGTTTTCAGAAGTATTGTATCAGTATTACAAGATCTTGGATACGCAATTAAAAATGCAGATATTCAAACAGGGTTGATTTCTGCTGAGAGCGCAGCAATCAGCGATCCCATTTCAAGGTTGTTTGGATCAAGTAAAATAACTCAAACAATGGTGACTGCATTTGTTGAGAAGATTGGAACAAAGACTAAGGCAAGATTGAGTTTTGTTGAGTCCGTTAATATGTCATCCACATATGGACAAACTGACAGGAGAGATACTCCTATCTTGGATGCGAGATTGTATGAGAATGCATTTGGAAAAATTGATAATGCTATCTTTATTAGAAGCGTTGACTTAAGATGAGATCATTGTCGTCACCCTTGGAATCAATTTTCTAAGCATAGCAAGATCCTCAAGATCCTGAACGTCACCATGGATCTGGTTCCGGTCACGGAAGTGATCGACGGGACTTGCACTGTGGGTACCACGACTGCCGGCCGTGGAGGGTATTTCTCTTCGCGATGCAAATCATCAACGACCTTACGGATCATCTCATTTTGCCGCGTAAGGAAATGTCGTTCTGTCCCACCAAGGGAATGCTTCTCCTTAGCAGGGAAAGGAGGCCTGTAGAAGCCGTTACGGGAGATGATTGATGGCACAAAGGGGTAGGCGGGAAATCGCCTGAGAGAGCCGCTCAGGGTCACTCTCAAACGTCATCGCCTTTTTTCGGCTTGGTTGTTGCCGAATCCGAAATCAACAGATCTTCAGCATGCGCCGCATCCTCACGGTTTCTACAGACCCCGGCATCGCCCTGCATGACATTACGCCACAGATCCGTACCTTGGTTGCGGATAGCGGCATGGCCCGCGGATTCCTGACCGTGACTTCCCGTCACACCACGACGGCCGTTACCATCAATGAGAACGAGGAACGACTGCTGGAGGATGTCAGACGCTTCTTCACGCGCCTGGTCCCGCCAGGGGAAGCTTATCTGCACAATGGCATCGGGCTGCGGGATTGCCCACCCCATGAGCCGGAGAATGCCCATTCCCATCTGCTGGCGATGCTGGTCGGGAGCTCGGAGGTAATATCGATCATTGCCGGGGCTCCGGATCTCGGCCGCTGGCAATCCGTCATGCTGGTGGAACTAGACGGGCCACGAGAGCGGACGGTCAGCCTGCAATTGTTTGGGGAGTAAGCGGTTGTGAAGCCTGGAAGAAAGAAATCGAAATGGAAAGGCCCTTGAGGCTGCGTATTCTGGTTGCACAACTGAATCTGCTCGTCGGTAACATCGACGGCAATCGGGATCGGGTGATTGCGGCAGAAAATGACGCGCGGAATGAGCGGAAACGGATCTGCTGGTATTCCCGGAGCTGGCTCTGACCGGTTATCCGCCGGAGGACCTGCTCCTGCGTCCCTAGCTTACCGAGCGCATCCAGGCGGCCTGTTTTTTATTATGCTGCGTTTATCCGGGCACAACCCTTGATTATTCAGCATTGGTTGTGGAATTCGACGTGTCGGGAAAATGATGCGGTTGTCCTTTGGGTTCGGACAGCATGCCTAACCCGACTAACCCCCAACGTAGGCTCCAGCGCGGCTATGAAATTTCATTTTCATCTAATTCTTATCGCAACCGTGGTTACGTCCGCCATGGTGGCGGATACTGTCCTTTCAGCCGAGTGCAAACCATCAAAGTGGGGTGCCGACGATGAGATTGGATCAGCCAATACCATTACACCGGCGCGCGTGTTGCATGCGACGAAGCTGGTGAAACTCGGCAAGACCCATCATCTCGGAATCGTTATCGACGAAGATCTGCCGGCATTTCCACCGCGCAGCCTCAACGTTACTTATACTTCAGCCCAACCAGATGTGGGGTAACCGGCCGTTTTCCAACGGCATGATCTACAACGACGACATCTTCATCGGCTGGCTCGGTATTGGGTCGCAGATCGATGGTCTAGGCCATATCGGCCACGCCCACGACGGCAAAGACGAGTTCTACAACTGCCTTCAGGGCCGAGACATTGCCAAAACTACTGGCATGGCCAAGCTCGGCATCGAAAAAATCCCACCTCTGGTAGCGCGCGGCGTAGTGCTGGATATGGCCGACCATTTTAGCGTCAAGCACATGAAGGCAGGTCAGTTCTTCACTGCCGCCGACGTGGATGCCGTGGCCAAAAAACAGGGCGTCTCCATCGGGGAAGGAGACGTGGTGTTATTTCATACAGGTTGGACTGACTACATCCTACCTGCCGATCCAAAGGCTTGGGTGAGCGGTGAACCAGGCATGGCTGAGGATGTAGCCGTAGCCTTGGCTAAGAAAGGCGTGTTAGCCGTCGGCTCCGACACTTGGGGTGTGGACGTGATCCCACCGGAGAAGAAAGACCGGCCATTTCAAGGCCACATAACCCTGATCAAGGAAAACGGTATTTATATGCTGGAGGTCATGAACACGGGGCCACTGGTCAAAGACAAGGCTTGGGAATTTCTATTCGTGCTCGGTCCACCCAGGCTGCGCGGCACCGTGCAGGCGATTATCAACCCCATTGCCATTTATTGATATCTATCCGTCAATACGCTCCCGGCATCCACTGAATCTGGGAAACTCTTAATACCCTATTCCGAATAGCCCATCTGACGAGCCAGTCTCGCAATGCGTGATCGACACTAATTTGGCCTCCATTATGTCACATATTTCGTCGCTCGCCGACTTGAGGTAACCGAATTCGGAGCTTCCAGGCATCATGCTACGGATGGGATTCTGTGGGAGGAGCGCCGTGGAGCGATGGGAAAGATTAGCGAGATGGATGCGGCCATCTGTGGAGCGTTGCGAACCTTCTGGAGACGGTGCTCACGCTGGAGCAGCCAATTCTGGAAGGTGAGTTGCGCTTGACGGCTCGCGCTTTGAGGGACTGCTGCAGCCCGTGGTGCCAAACGCTGCATATCACGATTCGCAAACGTGCGGCGCTGGTCTTCACACTGGCTGGCGTCACGAGTAGGCAGGAACACTCACTCCCTCTGAGCGTCCCTGGGCGATTCTCTGAGGCGTTTACCTGCCACCTTACTGGCCTTCCATAATGGTCTCTAGAGTGACATTCCCTTGGAGCCGATACTTACAGGTTTACGAGTGATCGGAACAAAAGTTACCCTGAAGGGGTCGAAAGAACGGCATAGCCGCTCTGAATGTGCGTAATTTGACGAGATTCAAGTGGAATTCGTGTCCCTCATCTTTGTTTCCAGGGGCCTTTTATGCTCCCGCAGCGTATACGATAGTTCGCGCAATAGCCTCCAAGCGCCTCTTTTGTAGGCGTTCCGGGACATCTCTGCCTTACCAGCCTTGATCTTAGGCCCAGTCGATTTCTCCCATGATCGCCATTTCCGAGTCAGCTCGGCCTGGCGTGCACGCCGCTCTGGGGTTTAGCTGTTCGCTATTTTTCTCCTCCAATAGTTTGTTTTGCAGTGTTGGATTTTTTCGCACGGGGCATTATCACTATGACTGATAACCTTCGTCGAGGGTAATAAATCGTTTTGGAGTGGCCGCCTGGCGGCCTTCTGTTCTCCGGAGTTCTTCGAGCAGTTGTATGTCGCGAGAAGATATCTTGGCAAATCTCTCTACCGACACCGTCGGATTGGGTTTTACCTTGAACTTTCGGAAGACCAAATGTCGCGCTTCGTAGCGGACGTGGTACCCCACTACATTCGGGATGCGGCCTCACCCACCACAGATGTACACTGGATACACTGATCGCTCGACTACCTTTGTGGCAAAGTTATGCCCCTACGCTCTCTACTCAATCCTAGGTCTGACTGGGATGGTTTCGGCCTAGTCCTAATTTGGGCTGTTACCTCATCTTTATTAGATATTCCTAATTTAGGAGCATTGGACGTCATCATCCTAATATATGGCGTTTTCTATTTCCTTGGGCTACCTTTATTGGTGCGTCCGTATTTAAGGAAGACAAAAGATGGGGCGACTCGCGACAAGGAACTTCCATATATCACAATACCAATTGTTCTGCTAGGTATTACACAGGTTAACTTTTTTTTGTTGTGCATTGTGGGTTCTTTTTATTATGCTATCCTTCTCCACAAGGTGTTTTACCATAGCTTCCATGAACGCTCGCTTATTAATCACCTATCCCCTCTTAAAACGGTGTTGTTTATTTTACCCGTGCCCGTGCTAATGATTGGTATTGCGTGGTATTTCGGATCTGTTTTCTTTCCTTTTTCTCAGTTTATGGAGGCGTCTTTTGCGTGAGTCAGTATGCCAGCATATTTGGTTATTCTGGAGCTATTGAATCGCGTTTGGTTGCGACCTTATCTAATACGAAAAAAGGGAGGGTTTCTCGCGACGATCAGCTTCTGTACTTTGTAATACCGACACTCCTTGTGGTGTTTTCGGTGTTCTTATTTGACACATACAGGTATAACCTTGGATCTATTCAGATTGAGAACCTGCGCTTTAGTTTTACGTTGTTTTTTTGTAGCGCAGTAATCCTGGTTTATTTAGGGTTCATTTTGCCACGTCTTTTTTATTTCCGGTTTCAGGAGATCGCCTTCGCCAAACAGCCTCCTTGGCACATGTTGTCTATCTGTCATGTGTCCACGATCGGTTTAGTTGCTTGGTGTTCTCTTGGCATGCCTTTGGCTCGGTTTTTCCCGTGAACCTGTGTAAATCGACGGTGGGCAATGGCGTCCTATTGCTCATACCCGTTACCGTAAACAGGACCTTATATGCGGGAGGTTTTAGCAACCCTTGGCTTTCGATCCGTTGCCGCTTCTATTCATTATGAGCAATTAGCCACGCTCGAAATGCCGGTGATTATTTATCTGAACCCCCGCGAACTCGGTCATCCCGGCCATTTTTCCGTGTTGCGTGGGGTGAATGCGTCAACGGTGTGGCTTGCCGATCCTTCGCTAGGCAATCGTACCTACAGCCGGGAACAATTTATCTCGCTGTGGGATACCGAAGCGAGGGCGCAAACAACCTCTGAAGCGCAAGGCCGGGTGTTGGCCATACTGCCTACGGGTGCCGGGTTGGCTGCGCAGTCAGGCTTCTTTACCAAGAAACCACGAAGACAGACCGCGCAAGCTATCGAGCAGATTCGGGTTTGGGCGGGGCGAGATTAAGGGTTACGGCTCTTATGACCACCGTACTTTGGTGGGGAGAGCTTGCCGCTGATCCTACCAAGACGCCGGGTCAGGGGGTGCGCTGCGACCCGCAGGGGTGATGCTTGCAATAATCCCATCCTTGAGTCGCAACCGCGTTGGGCCGGTCCTGCGAGGCTTTGGGGGAGGGTGCCCCTGGGCACCCTAGGGGCACCTCCGGGGCAATGCCGGTCAGGCCATCAGCGGCGCCTTCGAACCAAACTGTCGGAAAAATACATTGAACACGGGCAAACCCTGGTAGAGCAAGGCGAACCTGTGCAAGAAATTGCCGCCCTGTTCAATGTGCACCGGACCACGCTATACCGGGCACTCCCGCAGTAACGAAGCGTGCCGCCAAGGAAGGCACGCGCTCAAGCCGCTCACAGGCATCCCGCGTAACCGCCCTAAAAGGCGTTTAAGCCGCCCCCTTTAAAAGCCATATCTTCCCCTAGCTCAGCACTCACAAATCCCTTAGACGAGGGTTGTGGGCGTTTGAAGGGTGTCTTTGGGTTTCCTTGCCGTCTAGACTCCCGCATGAGTCAAGCTTCTATTCCTTCCCCGTTCGTGTGTCGTTGGAGGAGCACAGGGAAGGGAGGGAGCGTAAGCGACGAGCGGAGTGCGACGCCCCCCGGATAGGGGTAGGGCCGAGCGTTTGGTCGGAGTCTGGCGCGTAAGCGCCGGCGGAGATGAAATGCCAGGTCATGCGACACGGTGTCACATCATTGTAGGGGTCCCAACGCAGCGCGGAGTGCGTATTGGAACGACTGCAGGCTACCGAAGGCAATGGCGGTCACCTGATTGTTCGCACTTGAAGTCAGGCAGACCTCATTTCCGGTTTTGTGAAAAATGGTGATGTTCTGTTGGAGGGGACGGGTAGGGTTCTGGCGCGTGAGCCTCTGAGAGGCCTGTAGAGCGGTTTTTCTCTTTGCCTTGCCCCTTCCCTTTCAATCAGCCTGCAATCGCCTGAGAGAGGCTCTGAGGGCCTTTCCGAAGGCTTCTGTGCATCGTTTCTACTTTGAATTTGACGTTCCGCGCCAGTGAGCTGGAATTGGGTTCCTTGGCTTGATCTTTCGCTCCGAGCGTTTTCCTTGGTAGGGACTGCTCCCTGTAGACTTTTCCGTAGAGCTTTCCGCTGCTCTGTTCTTGTCAGGATGGCTGGTGACTAGCTGCTCTGTGCCGCAGATTTTGAGCTTAGGCTTGGTTGTGGGGAGTTTTCCATAGGTCGGGGCCAATAACTATAGATAGTTATAGGTATCTATAGGATTGTCCCCCCAAGTGCCCGTGGATAACTTCACCGAAAACCAGGTTTTTCTACAAAGATCACGCGGGCAGAAACTGGGGGTGGGCTGTTCCTCAGCGTTAATCCTCCATGGTCTACCTTAACTTTAGCCTTCGGGTAGCACAGAAAGACCTGTGACAGCGCGGCACGGAAGACGGTTTTGAATTTGTTCATCCGACTGTAGTCCACCCCGAACTGCCCTTTGATCACCGCCCACGTGATGAATTGTGGCTTCTCACGAGGGATACGGTGCAGGCGTTGGGTCAGCCATGTGTAGATATCCAGGGCCATAGGGGGAGTGCGGCACTCAGGTGATTTGCTAGATCGGCTACGGTTGGTAGTTCTGTCTCATAGAGCCGCTTTTCTAAATATCTCGTGCGTTCTTGACGAACTTCTTCTGTTAATTTGGATGGTCTCATTTCTTATTCTCCATGGTCGAGTGTAAAAACTCTCCTTGGCTATTTTAGCTCACTGGTAAGTGAGTGTAGAGAGGTCTACTGTATTGTCAATACCTGTTTGGTTTTTTTGTTTTCTTGAACGTGTCTGGTTGCAGCGAAGGACATTTGGTTT
>Ga0209364_1000132_pt1 | contig 16634 bp, 13 predicted proteins | sample WorMetHERISLAND2_3_FD_187387 | JGI IMG/M metagenome (GOLD analysis project Ga0209364, IMG submission 187387) | Marine gutless worms symbiont microbial communities from Max Planck institute for Marine Microbiology, Germany - Olavius albidus HERON... | ecosystem: Host-associated > Annelida >... | reverse complement strand
CTTTTTCCTCGTAGAGTTTGCAGAAAAGGACTTTTGACCTTTCGTCAAAGGCTTCTGTAGGGTCCAACCCTTCGTTATTGCGAATTTCATTGTGGCACGCGCACAGGGCATTCTTGAACGTTCGCACGTGGAGTAAAGTATATAATTCCCAAACCAAGAATCAGCTCCATGCGGCGCAACAGACTACGACGACACCCGACTTTCTGATCGCTAGCCGGCACCAGAGCATCGCCCACTTCGACGCTCAGATCGAGTACCTACGCCGCCAGGTCTTCGACCTCATTGCGGCGGATGAAGCGCTCCAGCAATCCTGCAAGCTGCTCGTCAGCGCCACCGGTATCGCCGCCGCCAGTGCCATCCAGCTCCTCGGCGAGCTGCTGGTCTTGCCCGACCGACATGCGCGCCAAGCAGTGGGGCGCCATGGCCGGCCTCGATCCACGCCAGCACCTGTCCGGCTCTAGCGTGAGCAAAAAGCTCCCCTGTCCAAGGCCGGGAACCGTTACTTGCGGATCGCTCTCTATATGCCCGCTCTTAGCGCCGCTCGCCATGACCCCAATGTCGGGGCCTTCTACCGCCATCTTATCGACACCCGCGGCCTCAAGGAGCTCTAGGCTGTCCGCGCGGTCATGCGCAAACTCTTGCTCGCCATCCATGCCATGCTTAGAACGAACTCTCCCTTCGACAGCCGCCGCTTCTTCTCATCCACTGAAATAACCACTTAATAAATCCAATTTATGGATCAGTGGTCACTTTTTGGGAATCAGGTGGCAAAATGATTTTGCACGGGAACAGAGTATCTACGTTTATAAATATAGGTAAATCTTGTGTAGCAATGAAAGACAGCCACTTTAAGAGTGTCACCGATTTGAATCACCTCGCGCACCTCCCAAATACCCCCTTCTGGGGATGTTGGGGAGCCGGTTATGCGCATCGGCAAGCTCGTTTTTTCTCGGGTCATTGACTCTTTACCGATGCCATACGTTTCGTCGAGGTGTTGCGTGGTACGACGGCAACCGCTACAAGAAGACATTTTCCTGTCTCGACCAATGCCTGCGCATGACCTTCGCACAGTTAACCTATCGCGAGAGCCTGCGCGATATTAAAGTTTGCCTGCGCGCTCGGAAGGACAAGTTGTACCACAGGGGTATCCGGGGCAACGTTTCCAGAAGCGCCGTGGCCGATGCGAATGGACGCCGAGATTGGCGTATCTATGCAGATCTCGTCAGACATTGATTCGCACCGCTCGCCCCTGTATGCGACGAGGACTTGGGGCGTGATCTTGACAACGCGGTTTATGCGCCCGATGCCTCTACCATCGACTTGCGCTATCCGTCTTTCCATGGGTACTATTTTGCTCAACCGAATCTGCGGTCAAGCTCCAGACCCTGCTCGATCTTCAAGGCAACATCCCAACCTTCATCCACATCTCCGACGGCAAGCTACACGACGTCAATGTCCTTGATCTGCTGATCCCGGAGCCCGGCGCCTTCTACATCATGGATCGTGGCTACGTGGACTTCGAGCGCCTGTTCACGTTATATAGGCGTCGCTACTTTCATCCCGGGGACGAATCCGGTGGTGTTCGATGCGATCGGACCATTGCGCTGAGCAGAGTCAAGTCCGTGCGTGACTACCCCCTGCCATTACGCTGTATCCGCTACCACGATGTTCAGACCAGCAAGACATTTAACTTCTTGACCAACAACTTCGCCATTTCAGCGCAGACGGTGGCGGATCTCTACCGATACCGCTGGCAAGTTGAATTGTTCTTCAAGTGGATCAAGCAACACCTGCGCATCAAATCGTTCTTCGGGACCTCCGAGAACGCGGTCAAAAGCCAGATTTGGATTGCTATCTCGGTTTACATCCTCGTCGCTATCATCAAGAATCGCCTTGACAGCAATTCGGATCTCTACACAATTTTACAGATTCTAAGCCTGACCTTACTCGAAAACACTCTTCTAGCTCTGTTGGTTACTAGAATGGAATCCATAAGCGATGCTGCCTATGCCCATAACCAACTGAATCTGTTTGATAATTTCCCCGGACAGTAGTGAAGTTAAGTTTTAAATGTAAACATCGCCAATAGCAGTGTGTTGGGCACATCACCGGCTGCATACCCTCTCCCTCCGGGAGGGCGTCGCAAAAGCCCCTGGCCGGGAGCGCCGCCTTCCAGGCGGCAAGCATCGCTGAGGCACCGATCCGGGGGTACCGCCTTGTCCTCCCGTCGGTCGGTACTTGCGGATGCCGGCAAGATACCGGTGCTCCCAGAGGGTTGGAGGGGTCATAGGGCGCGGTCCGGTGCCTTTTGCGACACCCTCCCTCCAGGAAAGGGCCGGGGAGAGGGGATCAAATGAAGCAATCGGGCGTGGTGAATGAACCACTCTACGCTAACCATTTAAAAATTTACCACTACGCGCCACAAGTGCCGTTTGCATCGAGGAATCTTTGCGTCCCGGTCACCGCCGGGTGGTGCGCAGGATCGTCTCAGAGCGATCCTGGTCCGCGTGCGGCCGGCTGCATGCCCAGGCAAGACTGCCGTGACGGTGGATAAGCCCTGCTTTCTGATCAGCGATCTGTGCGCCTTTCTCGGCTCCTATCTGTCCGCAGAGCAGGTCCGGGAGGTCTATCGCGCCTATCTGTTCGGTGCCAAGGCCCACGAGGGGCAGCAGCGTAAGTCCGGCGAGCCCTACATCCATCACCCCCTCGCGGTCGCCCGCTTGTTGGCGGAGATGCACATGGACCACAAGTGCGTCATGGCCGCCCTGCTCCACGATGTGATCGAGGACACGACTACGGCGCGGGACCAGCTCGCCACGGTCTTCGACGAGGAGATCGCAGATCTAGTCGATGGTGTCAGCAAGCTCACCCAGATCGATTTCAGGTCGCGGGAGGAGGCGCAGGCGGCCAGCTTTCGCAAGATGATGCTGGCCATGACCAAGGACATTCGGGTCATCCTGGTCAAGCTCACGGACCGCCTGCACAACATGCGCACCCTGGGGGTCATGGTGCCCGCGACCTGCCGCCGCGTGTCCCGGGAGACCCTGGAGGTCTACGCTCCCATCGCCAACCGACTGGGACTCTACGACATCCGCGTGGAGCTCGAGGATCTGAGCTTTGCCCACTATTGGCCATGGCGCCATCGCATCCTGGAGCGGGCCGTGAGCCGTGCACGTAGCGCCCGTACCGAGCTGATAAAGAACGTGGAGACGGCGCTGCGGGAACGGTTGGCGCAGGAAGGCATCGCGGGCACCGTGACCGGCCGCTGCAAGCACATCTACAGCATCTACCGTAAGATGCGGGACAAAAAGAGCTCCTTCTCCCAGGTAGTGGATATCTTCGCCTTTCGGGTAATCGTCGATAAGGTGGACATCTGCTATCGGGTGCTGGGTTCGGTACACAACCTGTACAAACCAGTGCCGGGACGGTTCAAAGACTACATTGCCGTGCCCAAGTCCAACGGCTACCAATCCCTGCATACGGTGCTTGTGGGACCCCAGGGGTTGCCGATCGAGCTCCAGATCCGCACCGAGGACATGCAGCATATCGCCGACAGCGGTATCGCCGCCCATTGGATGTACAAGTCGGACCAGGGTGCCGGCGACAATCCCCAGGCCCTGGCGGCGGACTGGTTACAGAACCTGCTGGAAATGCAACGCGGGTACGGGGATTCGGTGGAATTTCTCGAGCACGTCAAGATCGACCTGTTTCCGGATGAGGTCTATGTCTTTACGCCCCGCGGGCGCATCCTGGTGTTGCCGAAGGGAGCGACGGTGGTGGACTTCGCCTATGCCATCCATTCCGATGTGGGCAACACCTGCGTCGCGGCACGCATCGAGCGGCATCTCGTACCCTTACGCACTGTGCTGCACAACGGCCAGACGGTGGAGATCATCAATGCCCCTGCGGCGACGCCGAACCCGGCCTGGCTCAAGTTCGTAGTTACCGGCAAGGCACGCGCAAACGTGCGCGCCTACCTCAAGAACCTGCAGCGCCAAGAGGCCGAAGCGCTGGGACAACGCCTGCTCGACGGCGAGCTGCAGGGCTTTGGCTTGGACTGGCAACACCTGCCTCGGGAGCGCCTGCAGGCCTATCTAAGTGCCGCCAATCTGACCTCCACCGCCCAGCTGCTCGTCGATATCGGGCTCGGCAACCGGATGCCGGCCCTGGTGGCACGCCGTCTTGCCGCGGACGGCGGCGATGAGATCGCCAGGAAAGCACAACCGGGACAGGAGCCGGGGCAGCCGCACCGGTTCCCCATCAAGGGCACGGAAGGCATCGTAGTCAATTTTGCCCGTTGCTGCCGGCCCATCCCGGGCGACGGCATTGTGGGACTACTCAATCCCGGCAAGGGAATCGTGGTCCATCGCCAGGAGTGCGGCAACCTGGGAGATTTCCAAAGTCGGGGGGACAAATGGCTGGATGTGGAGTGGGCAGCCGAGCCCGGCATCGACTTCTCCACCGGGATCCGGGTCGAAGTGGACAACCGCCGCGGCATCCTGGCCACGGTTGCCGCCGCCGTGGCCGAGATGGGCTCCAACATCGAGAACATCCGGTCCTCCGAAAAAGACGGCATGAGTGCCGCCCTGGATTTCCTGCTCACGGTGCGCGATCGACAGCACCTGGCCTGGATTATTCGCCGTCTGCGGGCGATTCCGCTGGTCATGCGGATCTTTCGGGTCCCGCGCTAGTACCCGGTTTCGATTGATGCTGCGAGCGTTCCCGCAACTGACCCTCCCTGGCGTTGGCAGATCCCGGCTATCCCTGCCGGAATGACGGGCTGGTACTTCACCGTCGTTCCGGGTGAGACCCCGGAACCCAGTCGTCCAGGGGTGGTAGGCGATTTATCCGCTCCCTTACCATCCGGGTCATGTAGCGCGGCAACGGAGGCAGGTTCGCTGTGGGATATCCGCAATTTCAAGAGAAATGATGTACTAGGAGTCTGTCCGACGTGCGCATTCGTAGCGAGGAGGGACCGCGGGGCCGAGGCAGATTATGCGCATGATCGAGGCGAATAGTGGGCCTATTTAACGAGGGTCTAGATAGCTTTAGAGAGGATTTTCGCTCAGCGGAAGAGTATTTTATCATAGAGATTTTCCTCTCGATGATGAAATCTGAATTCACATTCTTTGAGGTATAGATGAAACGTATGTCTGGGAACACCATTGAGTTTTGTAAGCCTCGTGCAAATTCGTTACGGATGGACGCGAAGATGCTTCTGATAATCCATATCCACCAGCCCATTGTAGCCCCTCCAGCCATCCGAGTGGATGATGCTATCGAGGGCTACCTGGCCCCGAATCACGGCCTGTAGCGGCTTCTTGGATGCATCCGAGACGATCTCCGTGTAGACCTTTCCCTGCCGTTCCAGGATTCCGAAGACGATTGTTTTACCCCCTCCCCCGCTCCACGCCCCTTTTCCCCCGAACACGACGGGCGCCAAAAGAGGATTCGCCCACTTCAACCTCGCTGGAAAAAGGCGATGAGACGTTCACAAGGCTGGGCGATTCTAGATCGTAGCTTGAAGAACCGTTGATTGATCGTCGGGCGGCTTACATCACTCAGCGCGGCGATTTTCAAGGCCGGTAGATCATGCAAAAATAGCGCATGATCATTCTGAATTTGGCTTCCGAAAGGCGTGAACGCATGAAATATCTATTTTTCCTTGCAATAACATAACCTTAGCATGCAGTTGCAGATCTTAAAGTTATCTAGACCCTCCTGAATTATTCGGCGCGGCTTGGGGGACCGGACGTGTTGCGTTGCGACGCATAAAGGCTCGCTGGGCGTCTGCCAGGCCAGTGCCGGCGTCTTAACGCAACCTACACCCATATTACCCCCGTGCAACCTGCGCGCGCGGACCTTGCGTCAGGTGTAGGATGCGATGAGCGCGGCAGGCCTTACAGGATGGTACTGCGAAGAGACGCGAACCGCATCAATGGATGCCCGCAGCGAACCGCATCACCCTGCTATTCATGCTTGGACAGTAGCACCATTCCGGTGTCGAGGCGCCCATGCACCGGCGGGGGACGGTCTGATGGAGGCATTTCTGCGCCGGGCGGTAGCCCAAGGCATGTTGAGGGCGCTGGATCTCCATTTCGCGCGCCGGATGGAGGCCTTGGCCGGCGGCGACGCCCCCGAGCTATTGTTGGCCGCGGCCCTGGTTAGCCACCGGGTGGGAGAGGGTGATGTCTGCCTGGATCTGGAGCGATGCCGGGAGCTCCCACTGCTGCATGACGCTGGGGACAGGGGCGGGCCGTGGGTGCCGACTCCGGAGGTCTGGATCGACGCCTTAGGCACCCGATCCGTGGTCGGTAAGCCCGGCGGACGTGCTCCACTCATTCTCGACCGACACGGCAGACTCTACCTCGGGCGCTACTGGTGGTTCGAACGGCAGGTAACGGCTGCCTTGCTCACGCGCGTCCGTTCCCCCCCCCCACCGACGGTGGACCACGATCGGCTACGGGCAGGGCTCGGGCGCCTGTTTCCCGGTACCGGCGACATCGGCTGGCAGCGGGTCGCCGCCGTGGTGGCGGTATTGCAACATTTGTGCCTGATCTCCGGCGGACCGGGCACGGGTAAGAACCGTGACCGCGATCCTCGCCCTGCTGGCGGAGCAGGCAAAGGGTGCACCCTTGCATATGGCCTTGGCTGCCCCCACCGGCAAGGCGGCGGCCCGACTTTCGGAGTCCATCCGCACCGCCAAGGCGGGGTCGTCGGTGACCGAGCAGACCTCGGATCGCATCCCCGAGGAGGCCGTTACGCTGCACCGCTTGCTCGGCTATCGCCCGGGGTGCGCTACTCCGCGCCATGGCGCGGACAACCCCTGCATCTGGAGGTCCTGGTGGTCGATGAGGCCTCGATGGTGGATCTGCCTCTGATGGCTCGCCTGCTGGTCGCGTTGCCGGCCTGCGCCCGCCTGGTTCTGCTGGGGGACAAGGATCAACTGGCTTCGGTGGAGACAGGCAGGGTGCTCGGTGACCTCTGTGGGCGGGATCGAGCTCCCGGTTACTCACCGGGGCTGTGCACGGAGATCGCGGCAGTAGCCGGTGACCGACTGGTGCCTGTTACTACGGCCGGTCCCAACCTGGGCGATCGGATACTGGTGCTGCGCGAGAGCCGACGTTTCGGCAAGGATAGTGGTATCGGCGCCTTGGCCAGGGCCGTGAACCGGGGTGATGCGGATGCGGCTCTGCGGATCCTGACCGACGACCGTTATCCGGACGTTGGTCTGGAAGCCCCACGGCCGCAGGTCCCCGCCGATCTGATCAGGCAGCGGCTGGTACTGTTTTGCAGCAGGTACTGACGAGTCCGGATCCGCAAGCAGCGCTGTCGGTGCTGGACCGGATTCGGATTTTATGCGCCTTGCGCTCGGGACCCCACGGGGTCGAGCATCTCAACGAACGCCTGGCGCAAACCCTGGAAGCTGCGGGCCTGATCCGGCGCGACGGCGAATTTTATGCCGGTCGTCTGGTCATGCTGACCGCCAACGACTATGCCCTGCGGCTTTACAACGGCGATGTGGGTCTGGTCCTGGCCGATCCGGGGAGCGATGGCGCCCTACGGGTGTTCTTCGCTACCACCGAGGGCGTCCGGCGCATCCTACCGTCGCGCCTGCCCGCCCACGAGACCGTCTACGCCATGACGGTTCACAAGAGTCAGGGCTCCGAGTTTGACGAGGTGCTACTGGTGTTGCCCGAGACCGAGAGCCGGGCGCTCACCCGGGAGCTCATCTATACGGGCATCACCCGGGCCAGAAAACGAGTCCGGCTGCTCGCTACCGAGGAACGCCTGCGGGCGGCGATTGCCCGCCCCCTGGTCCGCGCCAGCGGGCTTTACGATGCGCTCTGGACAAAACCCGGCGCGGATGATTCGGGACCGGGTTCCTGAAGCTCAGGTAGTGACCACAGCCGATCCTGACTCGGTATGTTGACATTATCATCGAGCGAGATTGCGGTTAGCGAAGATATTACACAAAGCCGGGCGATTCTGATGCGTAATTTCAGGCGTAACTGTTAACTGTAGGACGGCTTACGTCACTCAGTGTGGCAATTTTCTAGGCCGGTAAATCGAGAGCAAAACACGTATAATCATTTTGAATCTCGCTTCCGAAAGGTGTGAGCGCCTGATATATCTGTTTTTTCCTTTCATAACATAACCTTGGCATGCTGCTGCAGAGGCTAAAGTTATCTAGATTTCGAATTCCGCCAGATTGCAGCCCTGTCTTCTGAACGATGCGGCCCATTCTCGACTCGCTCCGGACTCCGGGTTCCGGCCCGCCTGCGGCAGACAGACCAGGTTGAAGAACTGCCTTCTTTCGCTCGGATAATCCCCTCTTAATTCGCCTTGCTTTCTTCAAGGGCGTTCTCAAGCCGTATAAAAGTCCCGCCCATATCTCGGTATTCCCTGCCATGGCACGTCAGGAGCAATATCTGATAACGCTTTGCCGCCTGGTACAGGATCGCTTTCATCCGCTCCCGGCGTTCATCATCGGAATTGACCAGGGCGTCATCCAGGATCAGGGTTACCGGCTTCCCCGCTTGTCTGAGTAAGTCGGCATATGCCAGCCGGACCAGGACGGCCAGCTGCTCCCGGGTGCCTATGCTCAGGTGCTCCTTGAAGTCTTCGATGACCCCACCACGTTCGATGCCGGTGAGGAGCAGATCTTCATCGACCAAGGGGGCAGTACTCGGGATCAATCGGTGCAGATACGGAACGAGCCTGGCCGTGACCGGTCGGGCGACGGCCTCCTTGGCCTGCCGGAGGGCGGTATCGAGGGTACGTTGCAGCAAATCAAGCGCGCGCGCGTGCCGCTTGGCCTGCTCCAGCTGCAAGGCCGCAAATGCATGGTCCGCCGTAACGGATGCCACCGCTTCGGCTAGCCCCTTCTGCCCCAGGGCGTCGAGCTCCACTTCCAGATCCCGGACCTGGTGCTCGTGCCTTTCGATCTCCTGCCCGATGTCGACGCGGGCCCGGCGCGATCGTTCGACCTCGCTCTCGACAACCTCCGGGTCTTCGGCATCCAGAGTCCGCGTCACTGCTTCCAGGTACCGGTTTTTCACGCCCACTGCCTGCTCCGACTCGGCAAGCGCCTTCATCAGCCGCTCATCCGATGCCTGCAGCCGGGCCCGTTCCAGCTCGGAGGCGCGACGCCCGACCAGTCGCTCAGTAGACAGCTTCTCCGCGCGCAGCCCCGACAGTGACTCCCGCAGCGCCTGGACCTCCTGTTCCGCATCCTCGACCCGGCCTCTGATCACGGCTGCCTGATCCTGCAGGGTCCGGGCCTCCCGCTCCAAGTCGTCTATCCTGAATGCACGACCGGCGTCTTCACCCAGCTTATGGCGCAGGCTATCCTGCCGGGCGCCGACGGAGCTCAGCCGGTCCTCCAGGGCCGGTAGACCTTCGGGCGTGAGCCCCGCGAGGATCGCGGCATATTGCAACGCCCGGCTATCGAGCTCCCGCCGGCGATGCAGGAGGGTCTCGGCCGCGGCGAGATCCCGGGCGTCCGCTGCGGCGAGCCCCTGCGCCAGCCGGTGCTCTGCCTCTTCTATCCCGCGCTGCAGTACCTCCAGGTCTCCTTTTCCGGGGATGATCGCAAACCGCCCGATACCCCGGATGCGGAGCTCGGTGCGCCGGGCCATGGATACCGAACCGTCACCGGTCACGGGTTCTCCCCCCAGCTGGACCTCCGCGCCGGGCTCTAACTGATATTCCACCTGGGTCGCGGCGGTGTGCAGGCGCACCGCGGCCAGGTCCCGCTCCTGCTCGGTCTCTTTCAGCTCCGCTACCAGCTCCGCCGTCACCCGGGTCGCGTCACGCTCGGACAGACATCGCCGTCGCTCGGCATCCGCGTTGCGGGCTTGGTGGAGCCTGACATCGAGACGCCGGTACTCCGCTTCTAACGTTGCGAGGGCCTCGGCGTCGCGGGCCAAACCAAGCTCGGCGTCCCGGTCCTGCCGGCGTGTTTCTAACGCGGAAAACTTGTTCCGGAGCTCGGTGAGTCGATCGTTGCGGAGCCTCGATTCGGCCTCCTGCTCATCCACCGCTTGCGCGGCGGCCTGTTCCACCGTCCGGCCTACCTCGATTTCGTCGATCAACCGGGCCCGGCTGTCCCAGGCCTGCCAGGCCGCACTCCTCTCGGCCTGGGTCCGGGCGAGCTGTTCCTTACCGGCCTGAACCTGGGTCCTCAACGCCTCCACCCGGTCGGCCGCCGCTTGCGCCGATCGGACCTGCTCTTCGGCCTTCTCCAGGAGCCGGTCCTGCCGGTAGGCGAGCAGCTCCGTCCGCAGTCGCTCCAGGCGATTGACCTTGTCTTCATATGCCTTCAGCTCGTTTTGCCTGGCCTGCAATTCCCGGTGCAATTCGGCTTCCTGTTCCTCGCAGCGTCGGTAATCGCCGCGCGGTTTACCTCGGGTGGTGAAGTATTCCTCCCGCAGCGTCCGGATCCGGCCGTGCAGTGCTTCGCCCCGGTCGCCGCCCAGCAGCTCCTGCATGTCGTGCTCGAATACCGCATGTACCTGCCGCCGGGACTGGTCCGTCAGGGTCACGGGCGCGTAGGCCCTCGCCTGCTCGACCCACAAGAGCCCGGCCAGGCCCTGCAACTCCGGGCGGCTGCCGCCCCGGCTCGCGTAGGAGAACCCCAGGAGCTCCGCCAGATGATCTTCCGCCGCGGGGCCTTCCCAACGCCTGCCGTCGGTCGCCTCCAGGGTCGCTTCGCCATCGCGCCGCCGCGAGAAGACTTTGGTGAGCCGGTACTCGGTTTCGTCCAGCTCGAACACCAACAGGACTTTGGGGTTTACCGCGGCGGCGTAAGGCCGAAAGCTCTCTCCCACACTGCCGGTATAGCGGTCGAACAGGGCCGCGCGAACGGCCTGCAGCAGGGTGGACTTACCGGCCTCGTTGTGGCCGGCGATGACGTTGAGTCGGGCGGTCAGATCGCGGACGGCCACCGCGTCCCGGAACTGCCGAAACTGCTCCACCTCGATGGACTTGAAGTACATGGCGCTCATTGCCGCAGGGCCTCATGCTCATGGTAGAGGATCTGCAGGGCCAGCCCCGCGTCGGCGTGGTCGGGATGTCCCGCGTCGCCTTCAATGCTGACCAGGGTCTCGAGCGAAGCGCGTACAAAACCGGTAGCCCCCAACGCGTCAATATCGTTCGGACTGGGCCGGGCTAGCAGGGCCGTATCCTCGACAGCCAGGAAGTGGAGGCGGGCACGCCACGCGTCGAGCAGCTCATCGAGACGCTGCCTGGTGGCGAGGTCCACCGTGCCCGTGAGCTGCAATCTCACCAGGGTCCGCGCACTCTCACCCAACGCGGTCAGTCGGCCATCCAGAACGGCGAGGGCCAGCTCATCCATGACCTCCAGGGCCACCTGTGCCCAGCGGTAGTAGCCGACCGGAATCTTTTCCACCTGGGGTGGAGCACCGCGCTCCCGCAAGGTCACCAGCAACAGGTTGCCGGGCTCGTTGGTTTTAAAACGATCCGGCTCGGGGGTGCCGGCATACCAGGTCCGGTTCGCCACTTCCAGGGTCCCGTGCCAATCGCCCAATGCCAGATAGTCGAGGTTTCCCGTTTCCGCCCGGGTGTCGGCGATGGGATTGGGGGCCTCGGCTTCTGCGGATAATCGGTTGGTGACCGTACCGTGCGCGATTCCGACCCGGAAGACGCCTGGGTCCGAGTGAGCGCTGTCGAACCACTCCGTAAGATCCCCCACCTCGTGCCGACGCTGCAAGGGGGCCGGCAGTACGACCAGCCGTCCCCCGCAAAGCGCGATGGGCTCGGGTTGGTCGGCGAACACGACATTCTCGGGCACTGCGGCGAGCCGACGCAGGCGGCTCCAGGCGCTTCGGATCAAGCCGGCGTCGTGATTGCCGGGCAGCAGCACCCAGGGGCCCTCGAACGGGGACAACGCATGCATGGTCCGCCTGAGGGTCTCGTCCGAGACGGCGTTGTCCTCGAAAACATCACCGGCGACGAGCACCGTGTCTACCTGACGCTCCCGCGCGAGCTCGGCAATGGCCTTGACGGTGTCTAACCGCTGCAGTCGTAACGCGGCCCCCGGATCTCCGGGAACCTGCGCGAACTGTTTGCCGATCTGCCAGTCCGCCGTGTGCAGGAAAGTTATGTCCATTCCCTTTTCCTCCGGGGGTCAAGACCAAGTCAGCCGAAAAATAGTGCGCTGGAAGGCAACGGGACACATCGACACCTCAGCCATCCGGACCAGAACCTTTGCGGCATCGGTAGGTACAACCCACTACCCTTTGCGGCTCGAATCAGGGTCCGGCGACCGGAAGCCGACAACATGCGCTCGCCCTGGGGTTTCCTGTATCAAGGCTTGAAGTTCAACCTCAGATTTCTGAATTGTCCGAATAGCTGCCCGGAGGGTGCGGGCAGGGGAGAGGCCTTGTAGACAGCGGCCACCACGGAGCGATCGAAAGCCGGGTTACCGCTGCTGCGGATCACACGCACACCGGCGGGAACCACTTCCCCGCCCGGAATAAGTCTGACCTCCACTAGACACAAGAGGTCTTGCCCCATGCCCGGCTGACGGACCCAGCTCCGGCGGATACGCTCCCGGATCGCGTTTGTGTAGAGGCTCAACTCGCCGGCGGTCGCCTGTTCCGCATCCAAAGCCACCAGCAGCTCCGCCTCCCGTGCCCATCGGGCTTCTGCTTCCGCCCGTTGCTGCGCCGCTTCGGTCGCCTTGCGTTCTGCTTCCGCCCGCTGCCGGGTCTTTTCCTGGGCTCTGCGTTTGGCCTCCGCTTGGCGCTGGGCGGTCTCCCTGGCCTTACGTTCTGCTTCCGCTCGCTGCCGGGTCTTTTCCTGGGCTCTGCGTTTGGCCTCCGCTTGGCGCTGGGCGGTCTCCCTGGCCTTACGTTCTGCTTCCGCTCGCTGCCGGGTCTTTTCCTGGGCTCTGCGTTTGGCCTCCGCTTGGCGCTGAGCGGCTTCCCTGGTCTTACGTTCTGCTTCCGCTCGCTGTCGGGCCTCTTCCTCGGCCTTGCGCCCAGCCTCCGCCCGGCGTCGGGCCGCGGCCTTCGCCTCTACGGCCTCAGCACTGACAATGGTGGCCTGTACGAGCTGCGGTTCGGTCCGTACATCATCGAAGCTGGCCAACCAATCCACACCCGCCAGGGTGAACGCCGCTAGGATTAGGTGCAGCAACAGAGCGGCCCCGAAGGCCCTTGGGTTCCTGCGTAGAATCTGCCACATCGCCGGGGACTGTCGACATTCGGAAATTCGGAAGGCTCGAAAAAACGACCTTGATTTCGGACGTTTTCCACCGGATCGTTTTAATCAAACAGCTGCTTACTTCCGGCTCCCAGACTCCGGCGTGATCTGCCTATAGCGGGTAGGCTACCGCTTCCGTGGCCGGGAACCACAGTCTCCCTGCAGCAATCCATCTTCAGAAACACCGGGTTTCGTGCCTATAATGAAGCGCTTGAGTTTTTCAGGTCGAACGCTGCATCCCTGAGGGCCGGTCCAGCTTATGCGTTCGTAGTAGTAAGGGAGCGAGGAGTTCAAGATAGATTTTTCGCTCGCTCGAGGCAATAGCCGGTCTGTTCAACGAAAGCGAGCGGGAAACCTGACCGACCCACTAGCTTCCGTACCTCCTTGTTCCTGCAGTCGAGCAGCCGTATGCCGGACAAACTCTGTAAGTTCAGGCCAAAATCGAAACCAGGAGACACTCGCCAATGAAAGACACGCATAAGCTCGCCGCCGCTCTCATCACCGCTGGCGCCGCCCTCTTTACCCAGCCGGCATCCGCCTTTTTCAGCATGATGGATGATTTCTTCGGCGGCAACAATGATTACTACGACGACTACGGCCCCTATTGGTACGGTGGTGGTCCCTATGGCTGGGGTGGTGGACCGTATGGTTGGGGTAGTCCCTACGGTTGGGTGGGTGGACCCTATGGTTACGGCGCACCCTACGTCCCTTATGGCTACGGCGCCCAACAGGCCCCGGCCCAATCCACCCCGGCGCCCCCGCCCACTCCGGAATGATCTGCGAGTGACCTCCGTCAAAGGGTGGCGAAATCCGGGGGCCTATCCGAATTTATCCCTGCCCTGTTCGATGAGTGGTATCCGCGATACAATGTGTCTCATGCAGATAGGAGGTTGTCATGACTACTACCACAATGATCCATGTCCGGGTAGAAGAACAGGTCAAGAAACAGGCTTCCGACGCTCTGAAGACCATGGGGTTGTCTGTCTCCGATGCCGTGCGCGTCTTTTTGACGCGCGTTGCTACGGAGCAGCGGATTCCGTTTGCGCTCCGGGTACCGAACGCAGAAACACGTGCCGCGATGGAAGAGGCCCATGCCAAAAGCAGCGATCGCGCCTGTCCTGACGAGCTGTTCGATGAGCTCGAGAAGGCCGCTCGGCTGTAAACAGGCGGCTCTGCCGAGGGTAGCAGCCTACGCGATGTCGGGTTACGGCGCGTCCCTACAGCTAACCCGACCTACTTTCCCGGTGGTGCTTAACAGGTAGTGATGCCTCCCCGTTGAACCTTCGCTCAAAGCCCCTCTCCCTGGAGGGAGGGTGTCGCAGAAGTCCCTCTCCCGTCGGGAGAGGGGTTGGGGAGAGGGTGATCTAAACAGTTATGCACGCGATCTCAATTACTTGCAGTGGGTTAGAGTGGCAGGGCGAGCGCGAAAAAACCGCTCGAAAACAAGACCTAAGCGGAGTCCCTGGGGTGCCGATCGGGTCAACCCAGCGTAACCGGGGCAGGTAGGCACGGACTTGCCCCGCACCTATCGCCGAGAGATCCAGCGACACCAAGGTGCGCCCAAGCGAATAGATGCGGGGCAAGCCCGCGTTTGAGTATTCCTTGGCTTGCCGTCCAGCTCCCGAGCGCCGGCAAGCCGGCGCCTACCGCGCCTGATGGACCACCGCAACCACGGCTGATGATGGTGAGCTGGTTGCTTCTCTTTCTCCATAAGGCTTTTTGTTCGCACCCGCCCTGGTTAGCGCAGAGCTCGCTGTGCGGATCTTCATAATCTCGACCTCTACCTGTTAAGCACCACCCTTTCCCGGTGCGGTTCGCTGTGCTTACTCCATCTCATCCTTTGCGCCCTGTGGGCCGGTGTGGTTTTCCGGCACGGCATGCCTACTCCGAGCGATGTAACACCTGTCCTTTCTCGTCTTCCACCGAGACCTTGATGGGAATGCCGGTACGGATACTGGCGCTCACGATGCAGAAGTCTTCGAACAGGTCCTTGCAGCGGTCGAAACGCTTGGCGCCGGCCAGCTCGTCGTTGACGATCAGGCTGACCTCTATACTGCCAATGCGCAGGCGGTTCTTCTCGGTCCGGACCATGATGCAGGTGGCCTCGGTGCGCAGGCTGTCAGCGGGCGGCTTTTCCTTGGCCAGGCAGTAGAGCAGGCTGGCGCTCATGCAGTTGGCGGCGGCGGCGGCGAGCAGGCGGGAGGCGTTGGGACCGGAGGCCTCGCCCAGGGGGGGCGGCTCGTCCATGAGGAGGTCCGCGGCCTTCTTCCAGTCGAAGCGGACATTGATCTCGTAGTTTTCCCGTTGCTCCAGGTGGATGGTGAAACGACCTTCTTCAGACATGGGACCCCCTCTCGTTGTTGAATCTTGTAGGCTGCCTGGGTTCTATCGATTTTCACAAAAAGTTTTGGCTACGCCAAATATCGTATATACAATAACCTTGTAAAGATTGAATTCGATAAGGCCAAGGATGCCAAAAACAGTACCAAACATGGTGTCTCTTTGGCACGTGCCGAATCGTTGGAATGGGATCTTCTTCTGGTGATTGAGGACACCGCGAAGACTACGGAGAAACCCGACTGGTTGGTTTCGCTCCCGTCGGCAGAACGGTCTATTGCGTGGTCTTCACCGAGAATAATAGCTTGTACTCACTACTGTCCGGGGAAATTATCAAATAGATTCCGTTGGTTATGGGTATAGGCAGTATCGCTTGTGGATTCCATCCTAGCAGACCATCAATCTGATAATATAGGATAAAGGCGTTTGAGTTTGATCCGTGCGTCTTCCGTGGTAAAGCACCAATCGACGGGTTGATTGGATTGGTTCCGGGTCTCCGTCCATGCCTGGACTTCGGAAGCGACCGTCGCGAGATCCGGTAGTCGCCGGTCCAAGCATTGCCGTCCTAACACGCTGAACTCACATTCGGCCAGGTTGAGCCAACCGCCATGCTTGGGAGTGTGACGCATTCTAATTTGTCCAACAGCGAGCGGACCACGTGCGGTGGGAACGCTTTATACAGGGAGGCGCCGCCATGGGTGTTCAGATTGGCCATGACTAAGGTGATACGGGTTGCCTGTGGATAATCTTCTTGCACCAACCACCGAACGCCTTGCGCCCCATTGCTCGGCGGCATGATTATCCGCTATGTCGATGCGACGCCAGTTCTCGAAAGGGGCATAAAACGCCAGCAAGTGGGCGACGCCATTCCGTTCGTATTTCACGTCGTAGCATTCGCTCTGCCCCAGTTTGGCCGGTATCGGGTCACGCATTTCGCGCGCGCATTGCACGCTGGTCTCGTCCATACGCACCACCGGATAGGCCGGATCAGACGTGCGCCGGTACACGGCCAATACCGTTTCCATCTGGCACACGAAGGCCGCATTCGCAGGCGCGGGAATGCACCA
>Ga0209364_1000130_pt1 | contig 16766 bp, 18 predicted proteins | sample WorMetHERISLAND2_3_FD_187387 | JGI IMG/M metagenome (GOLD analysis project Ga0209364, IMG submission 187387) | Marine gutless worms symbiont microbial communities from Max Planck institute for Marine Microbiology, Germany - Olavius albidus HERON... | ecosystem: Host-associated > Annelida >... | reverse complement strand
ATTTTCGCGTCGATCCGCGCGATTCGTAGTTTTTTCCGTAGAAGCTGTTTTGGTGACAAGGAGCACATCGGTGTCCACATCAGGTTGTGCCTTGCCGCCCGCAGCCTATTCCGATTAGATTGCCTTAGGGTCTAGATAACTTTAGCATCTGCAACTGCATGCTTAAGATTATTTTATGTAGGGAAGAACAGGTATTTCAGGCATTCACGCCTTTCGGAAGCCAAATTCAGAATGATCATGCGCTATTTTACGCATGATCTACCGGCCTCGAAACTCGCCGCGCTGAGTGATGTAAGCCGCCCGACGATCAATCAACGGTTCTTCAAGCTACGAACTAGAATCACCCAGCTTTGTGACGCCTCATCGCCTTTTTCCGGCGAGGTTGAAGGGGATGAATCCTCTTTCACTCGGATGGCTGGGGGGCTACAATGGGTTGGTAGACATGGGTTATGAGAAGCATCTCCGCGTCCATCAGTAACGAATTTGTGCGAGGCAATTGCCATATCAACAGCATTGAATCATTCCGGTCATATGCTAAACGGAGGCTTGCAAAATTCAAGAACGTTCCCAGACATACGTCTCATCTACACCTCAAAGAATATGAATTCAGATTTTATCATCGAGAGGAAAATCTCCATGGTAAAATACTCTTTCTGCTGAGCGAAAACCCTCTCTAAAGTTATCTAGACCCAAGCAAAAAAATCGGTTTTATAGCTTGAAGCGTGATGTGCAGGCAAAAATAGCAAAAGCAATTGATGAAAAAATGACTCCTAAAGGGGTATGAATGCGCCCGAGTCCGGGAACACCGCAGCGGTTGCCGCCGCCATCGTCGGCCGGTTCGTCCTGCCTGCTCCGGTCGGCAGTGTCGAGCCCTACGGCGGCGGCCTGATCAATACTACCTTCCTGGTCACGACCGGGGATGCCCGATATATCCTGCAACGGATCAACGATGCGGTGTTTCCGGAGCCGGAGCGGATCATCTCCAACCTGTCGGTACTGGCAGGACATATGGCGGCCCATGCCGAATCCGGGCTCCGCATTCCGGCCCTTATCAAGGCTCGGGACGGACGGCCTTTCGTGCGGGAGGGGCAGGGTGGGTTCTGGCGTCTCATGGAGTTCATCCCAAACGCCCGGGGGCTTGCGCGCATCGGCGCTCCAGAACAGGCCCGTGAGGTGGGTCGCATCCTGGGCCGTTTTCATATCCTCGTTAGCGATCTGCCCACAGATCGGCTGGCGGTGACCCTACCCGGATTCCATGTCACGCCGGGCTATCTGGAGCGGTTCAGGCAGGTCCTGGCGGTACGCACCAGCGTCCATCCGGAGGCGCTCTCCCGAGCCATCGCCTGCGTGACCGCGCGCCAGGAGCAGGTCGATGTGCTCGAAGCGGCACGGCAAGGCGGACAGCTCCCAGTGCGCGTGATCCACGGGGATCCGAAGCTCGATAACATCCTGTTCGATCGCGTGACGGGACGTGGCGTGAGCCTGATCGATCTGGATACGGTCCAGGCCGGGCTGGTCCATTACGACATCGGCGATTGCCTGCGTTCCTGCTGCGGCCGCGGTGTCGGGTCTGCCGGTACTAGGTTCAATCTCGACCTGTGTCGGGCAATCCTCGCTGCCTATGCGGACGAGGTCGGGGGGTTACTGGACGCGACGGAAATCGAGCTGCTGTTCGATGCCATCCGTCTCATCCCCTTCGAGCTTGCCCTGCGGTTTCTAACTGATCATCTGGAAGGCGACCGTTATTTCCGGGTGACCGAGCGCGGGCAGAACCTGCGTAAGGCGCGGATCCAGCTCGCGCTGGTGGAGGACATCGAGGGCAAGGAGCGTGAGATCCGCGCCATCGTCGCGGCCTGTTTCGGTCGCGGCAAGCTTTCCCTCTGAGAGGCTGTATAAAAACTAAAGTATTGATTTTATATAAAAATCACATTTCCAACCGGCTCTTACGCTCCCGCGGTAACCCCTTGGACAGGCGCCGGCTTGCCAGCGCCAAAGCGCGGGCTCGCCCTGCACCCCTGCACCTATCGCCGAGAGATCCAGCGATACCAAGGTGCGCCCCAAGCGATAGGTGCGGGGCAAGCCCGCGCTACGGGAGGGGATCGAGCGAGCTTGCCTTTTTAGATAGCCTCTGAGGAAAAATCCGGCCGCTATCCGAACTTCCGGGGCTCGAAGCCCGCGGGATTGACGATGGTGGCGCTGTTGCCCGTGGCCCGAATTGGGTACCGTATTCGGGCAGGTAACGCTTGGCGCGATGGAGGCGCTCGATGAACTTTTCGACCCGCCTGACCCGCAGGGTGGTCTTCACCTCCACGATGACGACCTCCTCGCCATCGTGGGCAATGATGTTGAACTCGTAGCTCTCTCCGTCCCGCGAGCCCCTTGCGCCGGGTCGAGGTGTCGTTGATCTAGATGCCATACCTCTGCAACAAGCTCTCAACCAGCTTGCCCCACTGGCCTTCGAATAGCTCCTGCAGGGTCTTCATCTTCTTGTCCGTTTCCTGGAACATGCGGTCCGTTTCCTGGAACAACTGCCAGACTTTCTCGAAATTCAGCTCGGTTTCCATGATGAGAAGGATACGATGTCGTTGAAAATTTTCCCTTCAAACGGCGGGATTTCGCCGCCGACTGTCATCAGTTCTTGAGGCGAGACAAAGCTTAAATCAGGGTAAGGAGGAGATTAAAATAATCCGGGCATCCCGCTCAAGGGTTGCGGCGCAGGAGTAGCACTTGGGGTGTCCCGGCCTGTAGGTCCTGCCCGCGTTGGCGTTGCAGGAGCCATCTCAGGACCGGTGGAAACTCGCTCATCAAACGCCGTTGGGTCTCCTTGAAGTCGGCGGAATAGGAGACGATTTCGCATGGAACCGGGCCGTTCAGGGACTCGCGCTCCGCCGCCGGCAGTAGCCGCCAGGCGATGCGGATCAGGCGTCCCCCCGTTCCGTCCCGGTGCGCATAGCCGCCATGGCTGTCCACGAAGATGACCTCCCTGGATTCCACCACGGCCTGGAATTGCATGGAGCGGACGGGGATGAACAGGCTCTTGCGGTTGCTTCTCTTGAGTAACAGCTGCAGGTCGTTATACACGGTGGCCGGCAGTGTGCTGTGCTCGCGGGTATGCTCCGGCGGGCGGAAAAAGGTCTCGCGGACATCGTATCCGGCCATCGGGATATCTCTGAAAGTCAATCGTTGTCGTTGAGCTCCGGGATCCAACCCTCCGCCCGCGCCCGCTGCACCGCGGCCTCGTAGATGAGCCGGTGACGCTCGCGCAGGGATGGCGGCAGACGGGAGGCCAGGTGGCCGTAGGGTGCCCAGGCCTCGGTGACCTTGTCGTACAGGGCTTCGATGCCCTGCAGGGTCCAACCTGCGCAGGTTTCAGTTTCGGGGATGATGCCGAACACCCAGGCGTCCCGGATGATATTGCCAGTGGGCGTCATGCTGCCTTTGGGGTCTTTGTCGATGCCCTGATAGGTTTTGGGATCGGTCATGAGCGAAGGAGCCTTGCATAGGGTTGCCTGCCATTGTGGCCGAACCGCGTGAAAAATGCCAAGCGCGGGTTTCGTAGTGTTACCCCGGCCCCGCGGATATACTACCCGGATGAATTACCAGACCGACGATCTGCGCATTTGCGATAGCAAGCGAGTGGCCGCGCCCAAGGCCCTGCAGAAGGAGCTCCCCGTCAGCGAGCGGGCGGCGCGCACGGTTTACCATGCCCGCCGGGAGATCCGGCGCATCCTCCAGGACGAAGACGACCGGCTGCTGGTCGTGGTCGGCCCCTGCTCCGTCCATGACCCCCAGGCGGCCATGGAATATGCCGAGCAGCTGTGCAAGCTGCGCGCCGAGGTCGAGCGGGAGCTGATGATCCTGATGCGGGTCTATTTCGAGAAACCACGCACCACGGTGGGCTGGAAGGGCCTGATCAACGACCCGGACCTGGACGGCAGCTTCGAGATCGACAAGGGGTTGCACCTGGCCCGCAGGTTGCTGCTGGATCTGGCGGAGATGGACATACCCGCGGGGACCGAGTTCCTGGACCTCATCAGCCCCCAGTATATCGCCGACCTGGTCAGCTGGGGCGCCATCGGTGCCCGTACCACGGAGAGCCAGGGCCACCGGGAGCTGGCCTCGGGTCTGTCCTGCCCCATCGGGTTCAAGAACGGCACCACCGGCTCGGTGAAGATCGCCATCGACGCCGTACACGCTGCGGCCCGGCCCCATGTCTTCATGTCTCTGACCAAGGAGGGTAACTCGGCGATCTTTCGCACCCGCGGGAACGAGGACACCCATATCATCCTGCGCGGTGGTCTGCGCCCCAACTATGACGCGGAGAGCGTGAACATCGCCACGGAAGAGATCATCGCCTCGGGCCTCACGCCCAGGCTCATGATCGACTTCAGTCACGCCAACAGCCGCAAGGAGCCGTCCAAGCAAATCCGGATCTGCCAGGATGTGGCCGGCCAGATCGGGCGTGGCGACGGACGCATCATCGGGACCATGATCGAGAGCCATCTGGTGGCCGGCCGTCAGAACCCGACTTCCGCCACCGATCTAGTCTATGGGCAGAGTATCACCGATGCCTGTATCGGGTGGAGCGATACGGTGCCGATGCTCCACGAGCTGGCCGCGGCCGCGGCGAGTCGGCGCGGGTAATAACGATCGGGAAGAAGGTCTCATGGTCAGCTGGTGGCTTCGGCCGCGGCTTTTCAATTCAATGTAAGGGTCCGTCTAAGCAGGCAAACTCGCTCGATCCCTTCCCGTAGGCCCCGCACCTATCGCCTGGGCGCACCCTGGTGTCGCTGGATCTCTCGGCGATAGGTGCGGAAAAATGCTTCGGGGGGCACATGGCGTCGAACGCGCCGTAACCTGACACGACGCCTCGTTAATTGCAGGGAAATCCACAGATACCCTCTCCGGGCGCCGGGTATAGCCACATGGCATCAGTATCCACCGAATTCTTCGAGAACCTGGCCGACCGCAAGGTAGTCGTGGTCGGCGACCTGATGCTGGACCGCTTTTTGTGGGGGCGGGTCCGGCGGGTCTCGCCGGAAGCCCCGGTGCCGGTCGTCGATCTGGAGCGGGAGACGCGGTCCGTGGGCGGTGCGGCCAATGTGGCGCGGAACCTGGCGGGGCTGGGGCTCCAGGTCGATCTGGTGGGGGTGACGGGCGCGGACCCCGGCCGTGACCTACTGCTGGCGGAGCTGACCAGGGCCGATCTGGATAGCGACGGGGTACTGATCGCACGGGATCAGGGTACCACCATCAAGACCCGCGTGCTGGGCAATCGCCGGCAGATGGTCCGCATCGACGAGGAAAAGGCCGCCCCCCTGTCGGAGAGCGACCGGGAACGCCTGCTTGCCGCCGTCGCCACGCGCCTGGCGCGGGCCGATGCCCTGCTCCTGTCGGATTACGCCAAGGGAGTCCTCACCGAGGACCTGTGTCGGGCATTGATCGCGGCCGCCCGCGCCCGCGGCCTACCGGTGCTGGTCGATCCCAAGGCCAGGGACTTCGGTCGCTATGCCGGGGCGACCCTGATCACCCCCAACCGCGGCGAGCTGGCCCGCGCCGCCGGCGTGGCCGAGCAGGACCTGGACGCCTTGGCGGTGGCGGGCTCCGTGATGCGCGAGACCCTGCATCTAGAATCCCTGGTGCTGACGCTGAGCGAACAGGGTCTGGTGCTCATCGAGGCGGACGGCAACCATCCGCTACCGGCTACTGCCCGGGAAGTGTACGACGTCTCCGGGGCCGGAGACACCGTCATTGCCACCTTCGCGGCCGGTCTCGCCGCCGGGCTGAGACGGCTCGATACCGCCCACCTGGCGAATCTCGCGGCCGGGATCGTGGTCGGTAAGGCGGGCACGGCGCCGATCACGGCGCAGGAGTTACTGGCGGCGCTCGATGAGGAAGCCGCCTGCGGGCAGGCGGCGAAGATCCGCGATCTCGAGGCGGCCGGGACCCAGGTCCGCCGCTGGCAGGCCACCGGCGAGCGGGTGGTCTTTACCAACGGTTGCTTCGACCTGCTGCACGTGGGTCATGTGACCTACCTGGAACGGGCCCGCCGCTACGGCCACCGGTTGGTGGTCGGACTCAATACCGATGCCTCGGTGCGCCGCCTGAAGGGACCCGAGCGCCCTCTTATCGGCCAAGCGGATCGGGCGCGCGTGCTGGCGGCCCTGGCCGCCGTCGATCTGGTCACCTTGTTTGACCGGGATACACCGCTGACGCTCATCGAGCAGTTACGCCCCGACGTGCTGGCCAAGGGCGCGGACTATCGGGAAGAACAGGTAGTCGGGGCCGCGGAGGTCAAATCCTGGGGCGGCCGGGCCGTACTCGTACCCCTGGTGGAGAACCACAGCACCACGGATATCATCGCGCGGATGAACTCCGATTGAGCAAGTGCCATCCCGCTGCGTGTCCGCGTCAGCATTTTGAGACGGAAAAAAGCCATATAGATGACGGATAGTGGTAAATTTTAAAAGTGTAGAACAGCTAGAGTGCGGGCAAACTCGCGCCTACCGCGGATCTAGGCCGTGTCGGAAGTAGGCACCGGCTTGCCGGCGCTCACGCGGCCAGTTGAAAATTTACCACTACCAGATGACGATCATACCAGCACCGATGGCTCGCACAAACAATGACATCCGATTCAGACAAGTCCCACAATTTCGGACAGGTTCCGGCGAAATTCAATCGATAAGAGCTCGAGTTTGTCCTCGGGACCCAGCATATACGTGTCCAAAAAACGCAGCCACGGCGGTAAAGTACGGCCTCGTGCATTTTCGGATCCAGCAACAGGTATTCTTCATAGGGAATCTAAGGTCTGGTAATTAACCCGTTTTTCACCGTCGTCGATAGCGGCCGTCCCCGGCGACAGCACCTCCACGATCAGCTTGGGGTCCGTTTCGAAATAGTCGTCGGCATCCGCCGTCAACGGATTGCAGCAAAACAGGATGTCCGGATAGTAGAAGCGGTTCGCGCGCTCGATGCGAACCTTCATATCAGACTGAAAAATCCGGCACGGGGAACCTTCAAGGTGATTCCCCAACAGTCGTCAGACGGCTGATGAGGGTAGCGGTCAACATGGAAGGCGTACCAACATGCATTTGCGTTACGCAAACGCTATCCCCCGCTGGAAGCCAAGTCAACTTCGAGGTCGGTCAAGCGTGCGCAAACTCGCGTACAATCAGTCCGAATTGGGCTTCGGAAGGGCGTGAACGCCTGAAATATCTGTTCTTTCCTTGCATCATATGGCCTCGGCATGCACTTGTAGCGGTTAAAGTGATCCGGATCCTCACAATCAATTATTCAGCCACCCGAGGATTCGATGCATGGCCCATCCCCATACGGACCAGGAACAAATCGCCCTGTCGGAAAGCTCGATCGCATCCTGAACAAAGGGGCCATCATCAGCGGTGAGGCGCGATCTCGGTGGCGAATATGGACTTGATCTACCTGAGCCTGCGGGTCCTAGTATCCTCCATCGACAAGGCACTGGGCGACACCGAGACCTACCCGAAGGAATCCCGATAAGCGGCGTTACCAATACGAACCCCCGGATCTCGGCGGAGGGCATGACTGAGTTCTCGCGTGTCATGCGCTCCGAAACGCCGCCGGATCAGCGGCCCGTTACAGGTACGGCGCCACGCATTAATGTGTCCGATGACGATGTCAAGAGCGGACTCGGCCGACTGGTGCTGACGCTGGTGCGCCTACTGCACGAACTCCTGGAGCGTCAGGCCATCAGGCGCATGGACTTCCGCACCCTCGCGGACGATGAGATCGAGCGGTTGGGCCCGGCCCTGATGCGGCAGACCGAGGAGATCGAACGTCTGCGCCGGGCGTTCGGGTTGGAAGAAGCGGACCTGAACATCGATCTGGGACCGCTAGGTAAACTACTCTAGTAGCCCATTCATCTGATAATATAGGATAAAGGCGTTTGAGCTTGATCCGTGCGTCTTCCGTGCCTAGACTTCGGAAGCGACTGTCGCGAGATCCGGTAGTCGCCGGTCCAAACATTGCCGTCCTAACACGCTGAACTCACATTCGGCCAGGTTGAGCCAGCCGCCATGCTTGGGGATGTAGGCGCATGCTAATTTGTCCAACAGCGAGCGGGCCACGTGCGGTGGGAACGCTTTAATACAGGGAGGTGCCGCCACGGGTGTTCAGAACTGCCTATACCCATAACCAAAGGTTATGTTATGCAAGGAAAATATGCAAGGAAAAACAGGTATTTCAGGCGTTCACGCCTTTCGGAAGCCAAATTCAGACTGATCATGCGCTATTTTACGCATGATCTATCGGCCTCGAAAATCGCCGCGCTGAGTAATGTAAGCCGCCCGACGATCAATCAACGGTTCTTCAAACTATGAACCAGAATCGCCCAGATTCGTTACGCCTCATCGCCTTTTTCCGGCGAGGTTGAAGGGGATGAATCCTCTTTTGGCGCCCCGCCGTGTCCGGGGAAAAAAGGGGCGTGGAGGCGGGGGTAAAACAATCGTCTTCGGAATCCCGGAACGGCAGGGAAAGGTCTACACGGAGATCGTCCCGGATGCCTCCAAGAAGCCGCTACAGGCCGCGATTCGGGCCAGGTACCTCGTAGCATCATCTACTCGGATGGCTGGAGGGGGCTACAATGGGCTGATGGATATGGGTTATCAGAAGCATCTCCGCGTCCATCCGTAACGAATTTGCGCGAGGCAATTACCATATCAACGGCATTGAGTCATTCCGGTCATATGCTAAACGGAGGCTTGCAAAATTCAAGGGTGTTCCCAGACATACATTCCATCTACACCTCAAAGAATGTGAATTTAGATTTCATCATCGAGAGGAAAATCTCTATGATAAAATACTCTCTCCTCTGAGCGAAAACCCTCTCTAACGTTATCTAGACTCTTGATAATTTCCCCGGACAGTAGTGATACTATAGAGTAGTATACTATCATCAGGTGTTCCGTTTGGCCTGACTCTCCGGCCGGAGAGCAAGAGGATAGGCGCTCCCGTGCCTGCCCTGAAGGGTGTCGCAAAAGCACCTCTCCCTGAGGGTCTGTTTACGATCTTTGGAGTAGCAAGGCCAGAAAAGCCAAGGTAACAAACTGCAAGCTGGTATTGAGCTTTCGCTCGCAGTTTTTCCATCACCTGCGACATTTCTCCAACCAAGCAAACGAGCGCTCAACAACCCAGCGTTTGGGAAGCACGGCAAAGGTGCGCAGTTCGTTTCGCTTGGCAACCGTTACCGTGACCCCCAGAAGGTTGTGTACGGCATCGGCAAAGGGCTGCCCGGTATAACTGCCATCAACCAGCACGTTCGTCACCGCGGACAAGCTATCCTGATGTTCCGAAAAAGCACCAAGGCGCCTTTTCTGTCGGTGACATCCGCTGTCGTAATGGCAATCACATGGGGAAGCCCTTGCGTATCCACAGCAAGATGGCGTTTGATGCCAGATACCTTCTTCCCCGCGTCATAACCTTTCTGTTCCGCCGGATCTGTATTCTTCACGCTTTGCGCATCAACGATCACGAAGCTGGTCGTCTCGTTCCGACCCGGCTGATACGGACTGCGCCAACCCCATTTTTTAACGCCTGCTCGAACAGGCTGAACGCTCCCTCAGAGGATTTTTGGCCCCATTGTCGAAAGTATTTATACACCACCGGCCAGTTGGGAAAATCACCCGGGAGCATTCGCCATTGGCAGCCGCTTTTCAATGCATACGCAACAGCGCAAAAAATCATATAAATCAACAAGTTGCTTCTTGGTCTTCTTCTTGGCTTGTCCCTATAAAGCTTGGATGGACGCGAACCGCTCTCGGCTTCTGTCACTTGAGTGGGTGTTTCTCATCGCCCTTTCTCCGTGTCAGAACCTCTCTATCAATATAGATCGTAAATAGGTTCTGAGAGGGTGTCGCAAAAGGTAACGTCATCGGGGGGGGAGAGGCTGATTATTCCTGGCTTGGGTCCAATCAGGAGTACCCTTTTGCCGACTTACTCCAAAACATCAGGCCATCATTCCGGCTTGGACGCCGGAATCCAGTTGCCAGGGATGGCAAACTGGCGGGAGCCTGCCGTACCCGATGGTGACACCGAATACCTTTTGCGACACCCCCTGCCCTCGGAGAGGCAACCACAAGGGGGTGACCTACAAAAAAATCTTTGCGCCCTCCGCGCCTTTGCGGTTCATAATGTGTAATCCGTAGATTCGAACCCCAGCGTTCCGGACGAAACTGTGTCTGACGAAAACACCAGGCCCGAATGGGCACCGAAGGATGCCGGCAAGACGTTTGCCGGCAGGGTAATGGGCGGTGTCTCGGGCGGGCATGACGGCATGCCGGGCGCGGCCGGAAGCCAGGCTCGGCCGGATGCCGGCGTGCCGCGCCGCCGTCGCCTCGGCGTAGAGGAATATGTGGACGGCGTGCTGGCCGGCGACCGCAATAATGTGCTCGGCCAGGCCATCACTCTGGTGGAGAGCAATGCCCACGCCCACCTGGAGCTGTCCCAAGAGGTACTGCGCCGCGTACTTCCCCATGCGGGGCGGTCCATTCGGGTCGGCATCACCGGCGTGCCCGGCGCGGGCAAGAGTACCTTCATCGAGACCTTGGGCCTGCACCTGTGCGAACAAGGCCATCGGGTGGCGGTATTGGCGGTGGACCCGAGCAGCAAGGTGACCCGCGGCAGCATCCTCGGCGACAAGACCCGCATGGAGCAGCTCTCCCGCCATGAGCGGGCCTTTATTCGCCCCTCCCCATCCTCGGGGACCCTGGGCGGGGTGACCCGGAAGAGCCGCGAGACCATCCTGGTGTGCGAGGCCGCGGGCTTCGACGTGATCCTGGTCGAGACGGTGGGCGTGGGACAGAGCGAGACCACTGTCCGCTCCATGGTCGATTTCTTCCTGCTGGTGATGATTGCGGGCGCGGGCGATGAGCTGCAGGGCATCAAGAAGGGCATCATGGAGCTGGCCGATGCCCTGCTGGTCAACAAGGCCGACGGCGACAACAAGCCCCGCGCCAAGGCCGCCCAGCTGGAGTACAACCGCGCTCTCCACTACCTGGCGCCGGCCACCGATGGTTGGCGGACCCGGGCCTATGTCTGCTCCGCCTTGACCGGCGAGGGCATCCCCGAGCTCTGGGCCGTGGTCGATGACTTTCGCCGGCAGACCACGGACTCGGGTGTTTTAGAGAAACGCCGGCGTGCCCAGACCCTGGACTGGGTCTACTCGATGGTCGAGGAACATCTGCGTTCGAGCTTCTTTCAACATGCGGGAGTCGAGCAGATCCGGGCCGAGATCGAGCACCAGGTCATGTGGGGCCGACTGCCGCCCACCGCCGCGGTCCAACGCCTGATCGCCGAGTTCGAGGGTAATCACGGTGATCCATGCGCCACCAGCGGGCCTGGCGGCGCAGGTTGAGCGCGGTCCTGGGTTGCTTGGTGTCTGATTATTTCTCTCCCTGCCTCTTTCTTTACCGCGAACAGCCCCGATCTTTAACCAATGGTATCGATTCTCGTATTGAACGGCCCGAACCTGAACCTGCTCGGCACCCGTGAGCCGGCGCATTACGGACGGGATACCCTGGAGTGCATCGGTGCCAGGCTGCAGCGCCGGGCCACGGCGGCGGGACACCGACTCACGCTCGTGCAAAGCAACGCCGAGCATGAACTCGTAGAGACAGTCCAGGGCGCGGGACGTGACGGCGTCGCCTTCATCATCATCAACCCGGCGGCCTTCACCCACACCAGCGTCGCCCTGCGTGACGCCTTGCTCGCCGTAGCGATTCCTTTCATCGAGGTGCACCTTTCCAACATTCATGCCCGAGAGCACTTCCGTGACCGTTCCTATTTCTCGGACATCGCCGAAGGTGTCATCACCGGGTTAGGTCCCCTCGGCTACGAGCTGGCACTGAATGCAGCCATTGACCGGCTGAATCGAGATACCGACCAGAAGTAACGACGAAATACCGACCAGAAGTAACGACGAAGCTATGGATACGCGCAAGCTCAAGAAGCTCATCGAGTTGCTGCAGCAATCCGACATCGCTGAAATCGAGATTCGCGAGGGCGAGGAGTTAATTCGCATCAGCCGTCATGGAACCGTGGCACAACCCCTGATCGTGTCCGCACCGCCCCAATCTCAGGCGTTCGGCGCAACGCTGTCGAGTACACCCTTACCAACCCCGCAATCCCCCGGACTTGCGGTTTTCACCCCGGACAATGAGCCGGAAGAGAACCTGGTGCGTTCCCCCATGGTCGGTACCTTCTACCGCACCCCTGATCCCGACAGCGAGCCCTTCATCCAGGAAGGCGAGCAGGTAAAGGCGGGCGATGTCCTCTGCATCATCGAGGCGATGAAGATCCTCAACCAGATCGAATCCGAGAAAGATGGTACGGTCAGAAGGATCATGGCCGAGAATGGACAGCCGGTAGAGTACAACCAACCCTTATTTGTGATCGAGTAAGCACCAGCGATGATCGAGAAGATCCTCATCGCCAATCGGGGAGAGATCGCCCTGCGCATCCTGCGCGCCTGTCGGGAGCTCGGGATCAGGACAGTGGCCGTGCATTCGGAGGCCGACCGGGAGCTCAAACACGTGCTGCTCGCCGACGAGTCGGTATGTATCGGCCCGACCCAATCCCGGGACAGCTATCTTCATATCCCCGCCATCATCAGTGCCGCGGAGGTCACGGACGCGGTGGCCATCCATCCGGGATATGGTTTCCTGTCGGAGAATGCGGACTTCACCGAGCGGGTCGAGCAGAGCGGTTTCATCTTCATCGGTCCCAAACCGGAGACCATCCGTCTCATGGGTGACAAGGTCTCTGCCATCGATACCATGCGTCGGTCCGGCGTCCCTTGCGTACCCGGCTCCGACGGGCCCCTGGACCAGGATAAGCAACGGACCCTGGCGCTGGGGCGGGAGATCGGCTATCCGGTCATCATCAAATCCGCCGGCGGTGGCGGTGGTCGCGGCATACGGGTCGTGCACTCCGAGGCCACCCTCCTGCATGCCATGTCGCTGACCCGTGCGGAGGCCGCCGCAGCCTTCGGCAACGACATGGTCTATATGGAGAAATACCTCGAAAACCCGCGCCATATCGAGTTCCAGCTCCTTGCCGACCAGCACGGCAATGTGATCCATCTCGGGGAACGGGACTGCTCGATGCAGCGGCGACACCAGAAGGTGCTGGAAGAAGCCCCCGCCCCCGGGGTTACCGACGCCCAACGCAACGAGATCGGGGAACGCTGTGTCGAGGCCTGCCGCAACATCGGTTATCGTGGGGCGGGAACCTTCGAGTTCCTGTTCGAGGACGGACGCTTCTACTTCATCGAGATGAACACCCGCGTACAGGTCGAACACCCGGTCACCGAAATGATCACGGGGATCGACATCGTGAAGGAGCAGATCCTGGTGGCCGCCGGGGAGAAGCTGCGATACCGCCAGGAAGACATTGCGCTGCGTGGGCACGCCATCGAATGCCGAATCAACGCCGAGAACGCCGAGACTTTCATCCCGAGCCCCGGTCAGATCCGGGAATTCCACGCTCCGGGTGGCCCCGGCATTCGGATGGAGACCCACATCTACCGCGGTTACCGGGTTCCACCCTACTATGATTCTATGATCGGCAAGCTCATTGCCCACGGGGAGGACCGCTCCTCCGCCATCTCGCGTATGTACGGCGCCCTGCGCGAGCTGGTCATCGACGGCATCGACACCAACATCGGCCTGCAACGACGGATCCTGCTGGATACCGCCTTTCAGGCCGGCGGTACCAACATCCATTACCTGGAGAAAAAGCTCAGGATATGAGGGGAGATGAGGAACCAAAGCGCCGCCATTTCTCGCGCAACCCGAATGAGTGTAGTTGCGTTAAGACGCCGGCACGGATACCGAAGGGGATCGACAAGCCGTTGCCGTTATGCGTCGAACGCAACACGTCATGTCCTCCAAACAGCGCCGAATATACTGCCACACGGCATAATCTGTGCATTTCATTCCCTTTCCCTCCGGGAAAGAGCGGGGGAGAGGGGGGAATCAAAAAGCTCAGATTGTGCCGTGTGGCAGCATAATTACAGGATTGCTCGTGGCCTGGGTGCGGATCTCCTTCGTCGTCGAGCAGGATCGCGTACCCCTGATCGAGGCCGCCCTGGAGCTGGAGAATGCCGGTGCCCTGGCGGTGACCCTGGGGGACGCGGCGGACGAACCGCAGCTCGAGCCGCTGCCTGGCACTACTCCCCTGTGGCGTCGGGTGCGACTCACTGCCCTGTATCCTGACCAGCCGCAAGCCCTGGCGAATGCACTGGCGCTCTCCCGATCCCTCGCCGATTATCTCGACGTAAAAAAGCCGCAGCTCGAGCGGATCGAGGACCGGAGCTGGGAAAAAGCCTGGCAGGGCGATTTTGCACCCGCACGCTTTGGCCGGCGACTTTGGATCTGCCCGCGGGGACAATCCGCGGACGACCCGGATGCGGTCGTCGTCGAGCTCGATCCGGGGCTTGCCTTTGGCACCGGCCATCACCCCACGACCGCCCTCTGTCTGCGTTGGCTCGACGGCGCGGCTCCTGCGGGAAAGACCGTCATCGACTACGGCTGCGGCTCAGGGATCCTCTCCATCGCCGCCTTGCGGCTCGGAGCCGTCCGCGCGGTCGCGGTCGACCATGACCCTCAGGCCCTGGAGGCCACCCGAGCCAACGCGGAGCATAACGCGGTTGCCGACCGCCTGCTCTGCTGTCCCCCGGAGGCGGTACCGGAAGCGCCGGCCGACCTGCTGCTGGCAAACATCCTGGCCGGTCCCCTGATCGAGCTTACGACCCGGCTGGCGGCACTGGTGCGCGCCGGGGGGGGACGCATCGCCGTGTCGGGCATTCTTCACGACCAGCGTGCTCAAATCATAGCGGCCTATACCCCCTGGTTCAGGCTGGACAGGCCCCGGACAGCGGACGAATGGGTGTTGATAAGCGGTCGCCGCAGGCCATAGCACCGACTCATTTCCATGACTCGCACTAGGGGTTCGGCAGCGAATGCGCTAGGGCAGGCGCGTATAAATTTCTTTTCGATTAATCAGTTGCTGTCAGCTTCCAAACGTCGGCTGGGGCCGCGGTGAGCGGTAGACACCGGCTTGCCGGCGCTTAAGTCCGACTTTCCGGCATTGCGGTGGCCACGGAGCCGGATGGCAAGCCTCAGCGCGGGCAAGTCCCTGAAGTATCCCCCATTATTGCGATCTAAGACAAGTAGTTGCAGCGTGCATTCAGATGCTATCGAGGCCGAATTTTGGGGGATACGTCAGAGGCAAGCCCGCACCTACCGGTCTTCCGGTTATCCTGCGCCGGTCGAACCGACACGCAAACGACTCTACCTCAGGTCATGCTTTCGGAAAGAGATAGTGCTTGATATACTAAACTGATATCAATATTTCGGATTTTCATTCACCCGATGATTTCAAAATTTGCGGTCAGCAATGAACGCAACTCCGGTTTGTAGTTGCGCGGGTTCTTGAAAAATGTTTCACGCGTTGTTCGAAATTCGACAAACGTTTCATAATACCGATTGTAGAGGACCCTCTTCTTAAAAAATCTCCATAATCGCTCGATCAAATTCAGATTCGGCGCATACGGCGGGAGGGAAACGAGCTGAATGCGCGAGGCTTTCAGGTAGTCTTGAGCTGCTTTGGAACGGTAGTAAGGTGCGTTGTCAAAAATGACATAAATGCACACGGCCATGGGGTGGAACGCTACGAGTTGCCCGAACAACGCGATGGTCGAGTCAGCGTTGATGGTGTCGTCGCAGCGAACCACGGGCTCCAACCGTTCCAGGTCAATGGCCCCATTAATATTGAGGCGCCGTCGCCCGGTGTTGGTAGGGATTCCCTGCTCCTCGACACGCTTGATCCAACCGCCGGCAAGCACCGAATTGTGCTGCGGATGAGTCGCATCCATAAAATGGATGGGATCATCCTGACCCTTGAGATTGCGGATATAGTCGTACGTTTCGAGGAATTGCGTTTGCGCTTCCCGGTCGGCCTTGCCAGGCACCAGCCGGGGGCTTCTTGTACACATAACCCAACCGGCGCAGCACTGCGGTCATGCCACTCTGCGTGTAAGACACCCCAAAGGTTTCCTTCACCCAGTAGGCGACCGCTTTGGCCGAGAGGTGCAGGTTCGCTTGAAGGTGGGCGTCCAATTCCACCAGGTGCTTGGCCTTGCGCAAGCCAACGTTGCCACCGACACCGTCGCCAACACGCCTCAAGCCCTTAAGACCACGTTTACCATAACGCTTGAAGTGCGCGCGCACCGTGTTGGGATCGACCAGCAAAATTTCCGCCACCGCCTCGGCCGTCCAGCCGGTCGCCAGCAACACCACAGCCTTGATGCGGTCGGCCTCGCGTTTGTCTCGGGTGCGGCGGTGTGCCTGACGCAGCTCGGCGAGCTGGTCAGGTGACAGGGCGTAGTCGAGCATACCGACTATCATGCGGATTTTTCAATTAGTTATGCATAACTCTTCAATGAAGAAATGATATAAGAGTAGTATATGTAGTGATCGTGTCATTCTGCCGGCGGAAAAGGAAAAGGATCAGTAGAAAGTCCATCACTACTTGTTCAGCCCTGATTCATTTGTAAAGATGCGGGTCCCCCGAAGGCCCTAGCAGCACATCAACCTGATAATATAGGATAAAGGCGTTTAAGCTTGATCCGTACGTCTTCCGTGGTAAAGCGCCAATCGACGGGTTGATTGGATTGGTTCCGGGCCTCCGTCCATGCCTGGACTTCGGAAGCGACCGTCGCGAGATCCGGT
>Ga0209364_1000128_pt1 | contig 16916 bp, 14 predicted proteins | sample WorMetHERISLAND2_3_FD_187387 | JGI IMG/M metagenome (GOLD analysis project Ga0209364, IMG submission 187387) | Marine gutless worms symbiont microbial communities from Max Planck institute for Marine Microbiology, Germany - Olavius albidus HERON... | ecosystem: Host-associated > Annelida >... | reverse complement strand
GGTACAACTTGTCCTTCTGGGCGCGCAGGCAAACTTCAATATCGCGTAGGCTCTCGCGATGGGTTAACTGCGCGAAGGTCATGCGCAGGTATTGGTCGAGACAGGAAAATGTCTTCTTGTAGCGGTGTTGCCGTCGTACCGCGCAACGCCTCGACGAAACGCATGCACGCGAACGGCGCTACTAGTTTAAAGGACCCCTCGGTATTCGATCCGGGGGAGCAGTGGCCCCGCTATGCTTTATACGTCATCGTGCTGCCGAAGGTCCTGCCGACCCTGGCCTTGTATGTAATCGCAAATGAACGAGATCTTCCGTAGCGGCTTCAGGACACCGCGGGAAGCGATACGGAGCGTGTTGACCAAGACGCCTGCCCGTCAGCAATTTTGAATCATCCATGCGTTCCTGTACCGCCGAGGCGCCGAGCACGAGCCCACCACAACCCCAACCATCGACCCGACCGAGCGCCTCATGTCTATAACCTTTCCCGAGCACACCGACGCGCAAACGACCTCGAGCACCCCGCCCCGCCAGGACATTACCGGTGTCGTCCTTGCCGGCGGACGCTCACGACGCATGGGGGGTGAGGATAAGGGCCTGGTGCGGATCGACGGTCGGCCCATGATCGACCACATCATCTGCGCCCTCGGCCCCCAGGTCGGTCCGCTCCTGATCAACGCCAACCGCAACCTGGGTGCCTATCGCCGCTTCGGCTACCCGGTGATACCGGACAACATGGGTGACTTCTACGGTCCCCTGGCGGGCATGGCGAGCGCCCTGCAGGTCATGGAGACCGCATACCTCCTGACCGTACCCTGCGATTCGCCGCTACTCCCCGCCAACCTGGCCAAAACCCTGTACGGCGCGCTACAGGCCCGTCAGGCCGAGATCAGCGTGGCCCATGACGGCGTCCGTATGCAGCCGGTGTTCGCCCTGTTGCGGCGGAACCTGCTGCCGGACCTGCTGACCTACCTGGCGGCCGGCGGCCGCAGGATCGACACCTGGTATCTCCGACACCGGCTGGTCAGCGTGGAGCTCCCGGAGCGCGCCGACACCTTCTTCAATATCAACACCCACCGAGAACGCCGGCTGCTGGAGCGGAAGTTGATGGAGCCAAAATAGCCCATCGGGTGGGGAAACCTGTAGAGATGAAGCGCTCCAGCAATCCTTCAAGCTGCTCGTCAGCGCCACCGGTATCGCCGCCGCCAGTACCATCCAGCTTCTCGGCGAGCGGCTGGTCTTGCCCGACGACATGCGCGCCAAGCAGTGGGGCGCCATGGCCGGCCTCGATCCACGCCAGCACCCGCCCGGCTCCAGCGTGAGCAAAAAAGTCCCCCTGTCCAAGGCCGGGGAACCGTTACTTATCGGATCGCTCTCTATATGCCCGCTCTCAGCGCCGCTCGCCATGACCCCAATGTCAGGGCCTTCTACCGCCAATCTTATCGGCACCCGCGGCCTCAAGGAGCTCCAGGCTGTCTGTGCGGTATGTTAATAAATCCAATTTATAGATCAGTGGCCACTTTTTGGGAATTAGGACGCAAATCGGTCTTGCTTCGGAACAGAGTATCTACTCATTGTCAACAGGACCTAGGGCGTGTTGACATTCATAATCGATTACTTGGCTCACCCTCACCCCAATCCCTCTCCCTCCAGGGAGAGGGGCTTTCGATGCATCGCTTCTCACCCTGGACCTATCGCATATTGCAAGCATTTAAACACATGAAAACAGTCGGTTAACGTTAAATGTCAACAGCACCCAGCTCTAATGGTGCGGCTCACTGCCCATCCCGCATTCCCGCATTCCCGGCACGACCGTGATGTGACCTGGGGTAGACAGCCACGCCCTTTTGCCGGCGCACGCCGAAGCAGTCCTACCAGTCTTTCTCCACCGGCTCGTAGCCACGCTGTCGCTGCCTGGCGCGCGCCTCCCGGCGTTGAGCCTCCCGGTCGCGCACGCCCTGCAGGAGCTGACCCGCATCGCCTGGCGCCGGCTGTGACTCGATATCCGGTTGATCCTGGCCGGCCTGCGGCCCCCCCCCTTCCCCTTTCTGTCCTTCCTGATTCTGTTGGTCCGGTTGCTGTTGTTGCTCCTCTTGCCCCGGTGGCGGCTGCAGGGCGGCGAGCGCGGCGGTCAGGGCCTCGACGGCCTGCCCTTGGTGATCGCGGATAGCCTCGAACGGTGGAGGCTCCGCGGCGATGGCCTCCGCGGCCTGGTCCATGTAGTCACGGGCGCTCGTGACCTGATCGGCGGTCTGCCGCAGGCGTGTTTGTTGTTCCCGGGCCTGGGCCGCCTGTTCTTGGGGATCCTCCTGAGGGGAAGCTTCCTGGACTTCCGGCGGTGGGGGAACGGGCTGCTCGGCCTGCTGCTCCAGGGCCTCGGCGATGCTGCCGGCCGCCTCGGCCAGGGCCGTCTGCTCCGGGGCCATGGGGCCGAGGCGACGGGCGATTTCCTCCGCGGGCTCGGTGGCCGCCAGTACGGAGGTCTCTTCGGTACGATCACCGAGGTCGATCTGGCGCCGCAAAATCTCGCGCAGATGGTCGACCACCGAGAAGAAGAGACGCCGCAGGACCTCTACCCGGCTCAGGGTATGCCCGACGGACTGTTGCGCCTGGTCCATGGCATCCGCCAACCCCGGATCGGTGGCCGGAAGGTCTTCCGCGGCTGCTAGGTCTTCCAGGGCCTGCCGCATCGCTTTTTCTATCTCGACACGCAGAGTATCGGCCTGCTCCAGACGCCGACGTTCGGCCTCCAGGGCGGCGGGGACGTCCGGGTCAGGGGCTGGGGCCGAGGTTTGGGGACTAGTGGTCGCCTGGGCATCTCCGGCCTGTGCTGATCCGGTCTGCTCCTCCGCATCCAGTACCGCGCCCAATCGGTCCAGGATGGCGGTGCTGACGCGCTGCAGACGCTTGCGATTGCCGGTCTGCAGCTCACGGGCGACGGGGAGGTATTTTAGACGGTATTTTAAGCGGTCCGCTGCCGACTCATCCAGCGTCGAGTTCTCCTCGCCGGGCTCCGCATCCGAAGTTACGGTCTCTTTCCCGACAGCCTCCTTCCCAGGCGCGATCAAAGTGGCGATGCGTTGCTGGTCTCGGTACAGCAGCTCCACCAGGCGCTTGAGGTCCAAAAAGTGCTCGCGGGCAGCGACCAGCTTGGCTATCCCGCGACCTTGTGCCTCCAGGGCCTTGTTGAGCTGTTCCGCCTCCAGGTCGGCAAACGCCCTTTGAAATGCCTCCCGTGCCTCTCCGATCAGGGGTGTCGCGGCCTCCAGCCGACGCCGGAGCTGGGCCTGTTGCTCGGGAGAGCCGGCGGGGTCCTCTGCCTGGTCGGTGGAAGGGATAACCGTTGGCGGCTCCTTGGCCTGGGCCAGGCCGGCGATCAGGCCCGCATGGAGCCCGCCGGTACGTTCCGTCAAGACGGCTTGGGTCTCGCCCAGATAGTCCACCGTCAGCCACTCGGACGCGTGTTGCTCGGGCCGTGCTTCGAGGGCGACCTTGTGGCCCGTTTGGCGCATGAGTGCCAGGCTGTCGGTAATGAGAGCATCCAGGCGTGCCACCGAATCGAGTAGCTGATCGCGGGCGCGCTTGAGAGCATCCAGGGCGGCGGCGACCCGGCGGTAGGCGCGCTCGGCCGCTAGGCGACGCAGCTGGCCGCGGGCCTGGCCCATGCGCTCCCGCGCCCGGTGCAGGTGGCTCAAGAGCTGTTCAAGCTGGGCCAGGCGCACGGCTTCTTCAGGGCTGCGTTCCGCGTCCGACGTTGCCCGTAAACTGGCCTGTTCCTGTCCCGCGGTCTCGCTCAGGCGCTCGGCCTGGGTGAGCAGCTCCAACTGGCCGGTGGCGAAGCCGCGCAAGGCTCGACGGGCCTGGTCGGCGGCATTGGGATCACCCCGCAGGGCGGCAAGGTCAATACCCTGTCCCAGCTCGGTCAGAAAGGTGCGTTGGTCTGCGATGAGGCGTTCCAGGTGGGCGGCGAGGTCTTCTTTATCGTGCGCGGCTAGGTGGTCGGCCAGAATGAGCGCCCGCCGTAGCACCAGCTCTAGATTAAGGTGTGACGCCTCGTGTCCCGGCCGCAGGGAGATGGCCTCGCGGAACCAGTCGGCTGCCCGCCGGAGGGCCTGGAGCGCCGCTTGCGGCTCCTGGTCGAGATTCGCGTCGGCACGCTTGACCTCCACCCAGCCCAGATTGTAGGTGGCGCGAAAGCGGGCCTCGCCGTCGGTGCCGGCTCCGGCGCGCACGGCCTCGAAGCCGCGGGCCGCGGCCTCGAGCTCGCCGGCGTCCAGATTGGCTAGGGCCTGGTTGTAGGTCGCACGGGGGTCCTTCGGTTTATCCTCGGTGTCTATGGGTAGTGCACCGTCCGCGGTAGACTCGGTTGCCTGTATGGGAACGGACACCAGCTCCGGCACCACGGCTGCCGGCTCGGAATCCACAGCTTGGGCTCGCATCTCGGCCGGGGTCAGGGCACTGCCGAGGATCGCCGCCAATAAGACTACCCATACTATCAACATCTTGATACGCTCATTGACCAAGATGATATGGCTACCGCGTTGGTGCACCACTTCCCAGCCAAACAACTCAAAAACTTTAACAACCTTACGGCCACTGAGCGCAGGCAACCTTGACATTAAGCAGCGATCTCCAATTGCTGTGACTCAATAGTTAAAGGTAACCCCTTTTCCGCTCTGACTTTCAGACATAATCGGATAGCTTCCCGGATATTGGCAATGGCTTCTTCCTTCGTTCGGACCTGGCTGACACAGCCCAGAATTGAAGGACATTACCCCAATCCAATGCTATTAGGTTAAGCCGTCATTCCGGCAAGGATTGCCGGAATCCAGTCACAGGGATGTGAGGGCTCTCATCATTTCCAGGGCTTTCCGGTTCCGGCAATCCTTGTCAAATTGATGGCATTGTCCTTATTTAATGGTATTGCCCCCCAACCTACGCGGGTTGACCTCACTCCTGCAAGCATCAGACTACGATTTCCATATACTCGACTCGGCTTTGCGGAACCGGTGGGGCTATACCGTCTTCCCGCATGCCTTCGATGTAGAGAACAATCGCTTCGCGAATCAGCCACGACTATTGCATTATGTGATTGAAATTTCAATTTTTCGCCCCAAAACTGAAGCAAAGGAGGGGCATAGGGAAGCGAGGGAGGGTAAGCGCCGAGCGGAGCGCGCGCCCGTAGACGTAGGCCGAGCGTTTGGTCGGAGTGCGGCGCGTGAGCGCCGTCGGAGACGAAATGCCAGGCCATGTCAAGTCATTACGGGAGTCCTGGTGCCGCGCGGAGTGCGCGCCGGGATGGACGCAGGACGAGCGCGGGCCGCCGAAGGCAATGGCCGTCGCCCCATTGTTTGCACCCGAAATCGGACGCTCCCCATTTCGGGTTGCGCGAAAAATGGCGACGCTCCGGTTTCTCAAGCGTGGAAAGCTTGATATTTTCGGCATGGTTTTCAATTCTTGAAATAGCAGACTTTTTTGTATGGGTCTAGATAACTTTAACATCTGCAACTACATGCTACGGTTATGTTATGCAAGGAAAAAACAGGTATTTCAGGCGTTCACGCCTTTCGGAAGCCAAATTCAGACTGATCATGCGCTATTTTACGCATGATCTACCGGCCTCGAAACTCGCCGCGCTGAGTGATGTAAGCCGCCCGACGATCAATCAACGGTTCTTCAAGCCACGACCTAGAATCGCCCAGCTTTGTGACGCCTCATCGCCTTTTCCCGGCGAGGTTGAAGGGGATGAATCCTCTTTTGGCGCCCGCCGTGTTCGGGGAAAAAAGGGGCGTGGAGCCGGGGGTAAAACAATTGTCTTCGGAATCCTGGAACGGCAGGGAAAGGTCTACGCGGAGATCGTCCCGGATGCCTCCAAGAAGCTGCTACAGGCCGTGATTCGGGGCCAGGTAGCCCTCGATAGCATCATCCACTCGGATGGCTGGAGGGGCTACAATGGGCTGGTGGATATGGGTTATCAGAAGCATCTCCGCATACATCAGTAACGAATTTGCGCAAGGCAATTGCCATATCAACGGCATTGAATCATTCAGATCATATGCTAAACGAAGGCTTGCAAAATTCAAGGGCGTTCCCAGACATACGTTTCATCTACACCTCAAAGAATGTGAATTCAGATTTTATCATCGAGAGGAAAAGCTCTATAAAGAAGAAAAACTACGAATCACGCGAATCCGTGCGAATGGGGTTGTTTGTGACCAGGAGAACATTCGCGTCGATTCGCGTGATTCGTAGTTCAAAGGTGTTCATAACCCCAGCTCCCGCCAGCGCGTCTCGATCCGCTTGACGGAGATGGGGTAGGCGGTCCCAAGCTGCTGGGCGAAGAGGGAGACCCGCAGCTCTTCCAGCATCCAGCGGATTTCTTCCAGGCGGGCGTCGTGTCGCCCCGCCTCACGGGCGGCGGCCGAGCGTTGCCGCCATTTCCCGTGGATAGCGGCCATCTCCCGGATGCGCTCCCGATCCTTGGCGGCGGCGTGCAGGAGCCGCTCGGCCCGGGCCTCTAGGGCCTCCAGATAGCGTGGGTAGTCCTCGAGGTGCCGGTAGGGGATCTGCTGTAAAAAACCGCGAAAGACCAGGGTATCCAGGTGTTCCCGCAGGTCCATGACCGAGGCTACCCAGTTAGCCTGGGTGGTATCTGCAAGCCGCTTGCGGAGGGCTTGGTAGCGGCCGAGTATCCTGCCGGTCAGGGAGGGGACTTCCTGGGCGACGGCTCCCAGCCGTGGCCGCTCTTGCTCCAGACGCAAGGCAAAGGTTTGCCGGTCCCGGATCGGCGACCGGTTTTCCAAGAAGGTGAGGTCTAGGATCAGCGCCACCAGCTCGTCGGCTAGATCCGTTGGCTTGGATTCGTTCCCCCCCGGCGCTTGCGGAGCTTTGGCGTATTGGAGACGCATGCGGTCCAACTCCGGCAGGTTTCGGCGCAGCCGGCGCAGGTCCGCTCCCAGCCGGAGCATCAGCAGCCGGCGTAACCCTTGGCGCATAGCCGCTGCGGCGCCAGCCTCCGAGTCCAGCACCCGGATGGCGACGCTGTCCCCTTGGTCGACCAGGGCGGGATAGCCGCGCACTCGAATACCTCCGCGGTCTAGATCCAGGCTTTCCGGCAGCACATCGAAGTCCCAGTGTCGGATCCCCGACCGTTCCAGCTCCCGAGACGGAATCTCGGCCGAAAAAACCTGTTGCCCCTGGCCGCCGTAGTGGCGCTTGAGCCGGGAGAAATCCTCCTCCAATGCGAGCTGACGTCCTTCATCGTCTATTAAACGAAACTTCATGCGCAGATATTTGGGTACCGCGGACTCGTCCCAGGCGTCCTCGGGGACCGACACGTCGGTCATTTCCTTAAGTACCTCGCCAACCGCCTGGATCAAGGGCCGCTCCGAGGGTGCCAGGCGCTGGGCCAACCGATTGGCCGTCTCCGGGATGGGGACTAGGGCCCGACGCAGCTGCTTGGGCAGACCTCGCAGCAAGGCGACCAGCAGCTCCTCCAGAAGACCAGGGACCAACCATTCGCACCGCTCGGGCGAGACTTGGTTGACCAGGGGTAGGGGGACGGTGAGGGTCACCCCGTCCGCGCCGGTGCCCGGATCGAACCGATATTCTAGGGGGAGCCGGGTGGCCCCGACCTGAAGGTCGTCGGGGAACGCCTGCTCGGTTATTTCTGCCGCGTCCCGGCGCATCACATCGTCCAGGCGCATATGCAGGAGCTTGGGCTCCTTGCGCGTCACCGTGCGCAGCCATTGCTCCAGCTGGGGCTTGGAATAGATGCCGCTCGGGATCCGCTGGGCATAAAAGGCGTAAATAGCCTCTTCGTCCACCAGGATGTCCCGCCGGCGGGATTTGGCCTCTAGGTCACGGATGTACTCGATGAGCTCCCGATTGTGGCGCCGGAAGGGGCCCCGGGTCTCGAAGTTTCCTTCCACCAGGGTTCCTTCCACCAGAGCGAAACGCAAAAAAACCTCCCTGGCCTCGGCCGGGTTAATGGGGCCGTAGTTGACCCGCCGCCTGGGGACGATGGTTACTCCGTAGAGGGTAACCTTCTCGTAGGCCGCCACTTGACCGGCTCCGGCCTGCCAGTGGGGCTCCGCGTAGCTGCGCTGCACCAGGTGAGCACCAGCCCGCTCGATCCAGGCTGGCTGAATCTTGGCGACGATGCGTCCGTACTGACGGCTGGTCTCGACCCGCTCGGCCGCCATGATCCACTTGGGCGCTTCTTGGAACAGCCCGGAGCCCGGATGGATATAAAAACGGCTGTTGCGGGCGCCCTGATATTCCCGTTGCTCGTCTTTATGGCCGATGTTGCCCAACAGACCCGTGAGTAGGGCGCGGTGGATCTCCTCATAGCTCCCCCCGGCGGCCTGGTTCTCCTTAAAACCCATCTCATGCATCGTGAGACCGAGCTGGGCATGGATGTCGCGCCACTCCTGGACCCGATTCCAGGACAGGAAGTGTTGTCGGCAGAGCTTTCTGAACTTGTTTTTAGACAGGCGGATGCGCTCCTGCTCCAGAAAGCGCCACAGATTCAGGAAGGTGAGAAAGTCCGAGTCCTCATGCCGGAAGGTGGCGTGGAGCTGGTCCGCCGCCTGCTGCTGGGCTGGTGGTCGCTCCCGCGGGTCCTGGACGCTCAGGGCCGCGGCGATAATCAAGAGCTCGGTGAGGCAGTGGTGGTCCTTGGAGGCCAGCAGCATGCGCCCGATGCGGGGGTCCACGGGCAGGCGGGCGAGCTGCTTGCCCAGGGGCGTCAACCGGCCCTTGTTATCCAGAGCCGCCAGCTCCTCCAGGGTCCGGTAGCCGTCGGCGATCAACCGGCTATCCGGCGGGTCGAGGAAGGGGAATTCCTCGATGGCCCCGAAGCCCAGCAGCTTCATCCGCAAAATGACCGCGGCCAAGTTGGTGCGCAGGATCTCCGGGTCGGTGAAGGGAGCGCGGGCCTTAAAATTGTCCTCCGAGTAGAGCCGGATGCACAGGCCCACTGCCACCCGTCCGCACCGCCCTTTGCGTTGGTTCGCCGCAGCCTGGGAGATGCGTTCCACCGGCAATCTCTGGACCTTGCCGCGGCGGCTGTAGCGGCTGACGCGGGCGAACCCCGGATCGATCACAAAGTGGATGCCGGGCACCGTCAATGAAGTTTCGGCCACATTGGTCGCCAGGATCACTCGGCGGGTGCCGTGGGCCTGGAACGCCTGCGCCTGTTCCTGATGGCTTTGGCGGGCGTACAGGGGCAGGATCTCGGTAGAAGGCGGGTGGTGCTTGCGCAGGGTCTTCGCGGTCTCCCAGATCTCCCGCTCGCCGGAGAGGAACACCAGCACGTCACCCCGGCCCACCCGCGCCAGCTCGTCCAGGGCCTCGGCGATGGCGAGTTGCATGGCATCGTCCCGCTCGCCCACCTGCTCGTCCTCCGGTGGTCGATAGCGGACCGCCACTGGATAGGTACGCCCGGAAATTTCGATGACCGGCGCCGGGCCCGATACAGTGCTCGCGAAGTGCTCGGCGAAACGTGTGGGATCAATGGTGGCCGAGGTGACGATCAGCTTGAGGTCGGGCCGCCGGGGCAGCAGACTCTTCAGATAGCCCAGGAGGAAATCAATATTGAGACTGCGCTCGTGGGCCTCGTCGATGATGAGGGTATCGTACTGATTGAGAAACCGGTCCTGCCGGATCTCCGCCAGCAGAATACCGTCGGTCATCAGCTTGATGGAAGTCTCGGGCCGGATTCGGTCATGGAAGCGCACCTGGTAGCCCACCAGCGTCCCCGGCTCGGTCCCGAGCTCCTGAGACAAGCGGCTGGCGAGGCTGCGGGCAGCGATCCGCCGCGGCTGGGTATGGCCGATACGCCCGGCGATGCCCCGCCCCAGATCGAGGCAGATCTTGGGTAGCTGGGTGGACTTACCGGAGCCGGTCTCGCCGCACAGCACGACGACCTGATGGTCGCGGATCAGGGCCGCCACCTCGTCACGGCGCTCGCTGACGGGCAGATCGGGGGGATACCGAATAGTCGGGACCTGGGCCCGCCGCTGCTCGACCAGATTCCGGGACTTCCGAATAGCCTCCCGGAGCTCGATTAACCCCCGGTCGATGGGTTGGCCCCGTTGCGCGCGCCGGTGTAGTCCGCACAGGCGCCAGCTCAGGGGTTGCCGGTCCATGATGAGACAGCTATTGAGATCCGACCGCGTTGGAAGCTGGCCGGGATGAGAAGACTCGGGTGAGTGATTGGATTTGTCCGTCACCTGATCCAAGCAGGCGCCTTCCGCCCGGATCGCACCGCCGTTGCAACAACTGACGATCGGCGGCTGGTAACAACCTGTTAATCGAAAACTTACTACCAGCAGCTGGTACAAATGCCCCCGGCTACCGATACCATGGGACTGGTAGGATTTTCACGAAGATTTATCCGCAAATCAACGCCAACGAACGCAGACCACGCGTACCGGGAAGGATTAGTCACCTGGTTCGCGTTGCATCGCTTGCGTCTCCGGCTCTTCTACACTGGTGCCTTGCCACCTGAAGAGTTGCTTCAACTCATCCGAAAACCATCCTGATATCCCAAACACTACCGCCAGAATGATCCCAATATATGCCAAGGATCTAGATAACTTTAACATCTTCAGATGTATGCTAAGGTTATATTATGCAAGGGAAAAATAGGTATTTCAGGTGTTCACGCCTTTCGGAAGCCAAATTCAGACTGATCATGCGCTATTTTACGCATGATCTACCGGCCTCGAAACTCGCCGCGCTGAGTGATGTAAGCCGCCCGACGATCAATCCCGGAACGTCGCCATTTTTCGCGCAACCCGAAATGGGGTTCGTCCGATTTCGGGTGCAAACAATGGGGCGACGGCCATTGCCTTCGGCGGCCCGCGTCCGTCCCGACGCGCACTCCGCGCGGCACCAGGACTCCCGCAATGACTTGACGCCGTGTCGCATGACCTGGCATTTTGTCTCCGCCGGCGCTCGCGCGCCGTACTCCGACCAAACGCTCGGCCCTATCCCTACGCCGGGGCGGCGCACTCCGGCTCGGCGCTTACCCTCCCTCGCTTCCCTGTGCTCCTCCAACGGTTCTTCAAGCTACGACCTAGAATCGCCCAGCTTTGTAACGCCTCATCGCCTTTTTCCGGCGAGGTTGAAGAAGATGAATCCTCTTTTGGCGGCCCACCGTGTTCGGGGGAAAAAGGGGCGTAGAGCCGGCGGTAAAACAATCGTCTTGGGCACCGGGTTCCAAACGCGCCGCGCCGACAGCGCTTTCCCTTGGCTGCAACGCTGGTGCGGAAAGTAGAGACGTCGCCGAATCCATAGCGGCGGCGGGCAAGTGCCCCAAAGCGAGCCCTGTGGTTTCGTCGGGTACCGCAGATTCTGATAGGGACTTGGGTATGGTTGCCGCCGCACTCCAAATTAGGTTCACATTGCCTCATTAGGTTCACATTGCCTCCGCGCCTTTCCCGGAGAACAACCAAGGGGCATGGGTCCGGCGGCGGTCTTCGTAGGTGCGGATTTCGTCCAGGTGCTCCAGCGTCAGCCCGATATCGTCCAGCCCTTCGAGGAGGCAGTGCTTGCGGAAGGGATCGACCTCGAAGGAGCGCTCCGGCCCGACGGAGGGGACCAGGGTCTGCCGCGGCAGATCGATGGCGATCCGCAGGGCCTCGGGGCCATCCGCGACCTTGAACAGGTCGGCGACCTCGGTCGGCGGCAAGGTGATGGGGAGGATGCCGTTTTTTAGGCAGTTGTTGTAGAAGATGTCGGCGAAGCTGGGGGCAATGAGGACCCGGAAGCCAAAGTCGGCCAGGGCCCAGGGGGCGTGTTCACGGGACGATCCGCAGCCGAAGTTCTCCCGTGCCAGCAGGATTCGGGCGTCCTGGTAACGGGGGTCGTTGAGGACGAAATCCAGGTTGCGGGGCCGGTCGCGGTTGTCCTGGTCGGGCTCCCCATGGTCCAGATAGCGCCACTCGTCGAACAGGTTGGGCCCGAAGCCGGTGCGCCGGATGCTTTTCAGGAATTGCTTGGGGATGATGGCATCCGTGTCCACGTTGGCCCGATCCAGAGGGCAGACGATCCCGGTAAAGTTCTCGAATTTGTCCATCAAAGCTCCCTCACGTCCAGGAAGTGGCCACTGACCGCAGCCGCCGCGGCCATGGCGGGACTTACCAGGTGGGTGCGTCCGCCCGGACCCTGGCGGCCCTCGAAGTTGCGGTTGGAGGTAGACGCGCACCGCTCGCCCGGCTCCAGGCGGTCCGCGTTCATGGCCAGGCACATAGAGCAGCCGGGATCGCGCCACTCGAAGCCCGCTGCGATAAAAACCCAGTCCAGGCCCTCCGCCTCCGCCTGCGCCTTGACCGGACCCGAGCCCGGTACCACCATGGCGAGCTCGATGCCGGCGGCCACCCGGCGGCCCGTGACCACTTGTGCCGCTTCTCGCAGGTCTTCGATACGAGAGTTGGTGCAGGAGCCGATAAAAACCTTGTCCGGGCGGATATCGGTGATGGCGGTGCCCGGCGTGAGTCCCATGTAATCCAGTGCGCGGCGGATACCCTCGGCCTTAATCGGATCGCGCTCGTCCTTCGGATCGGGCACCTGTCCACCCACCGACGTCACCATCTCCGGGGAAGTGCCCCAGGTTACCTGGGGCTCGATGGCGGCCGCGTCGATGGGGATCGTCCGATCGAACTGTGCGCCTTGGTCGCTGACTAGTCCGCGCCAGCGGGTGGCGGCACGCTCGAACAGATCACTCTGAGGTGCATAGGGTCGCCCCCGGACGTAGTCGATGGTGGTTTCGTCGACGGCGATCAGTCCCGCCCGGGTCCCCGCCTCGATAGCCATATTGCACACCGTCATCCGGCCTTCCATGGATAGGCCCCGAATGGTCTCGCCGCCGAACTCGATGACGAAGCCGGTCGCGCCCGCGGTACCGATCTCGCCGATGATAGTCAGGACTAGGTCCTTGGCGGTCACGCCGGACCCCAGCGTGCCCTTCACTTCGATCAGCATGGACTTGGATTTGCGCTGCAGCAGGCATTGGGTCGCCAGCACGTGCTCCACCTCAGAAGTGCCGATCCCAAAGGCGAGCGCCCCTAGTGCCCCGTGGGTCGAGGTATGGGAGTCGCCGCAGACGATCGTCATGCCCGGCAGCGTAAAACCTTGCTCTGGTCCGATCACATGGGCGATGCCCTGACGCGGATCGTCCATGCCGAGCTCGGTGATTCCGAAGTCGGCGCAATTTTCGGCCAGGGTCCGGACCTGCAGGTGCGCGACGGGGTCCGTAATCCTCTGTGCCCGATTCCGGGTTGGAACATTGTGATCCGGGACCGCCAGGTTGGCCGTTGTCCGTCGCGGCCGGCGTCCCGCCAGCCGCAGGCCCTCGAAGGCCTGGGGCGAGGTGACCTCGTGGATCAGCTGACGATCGATGTACAGGAGGGCGGTACCGTTGTCGTCGTAGTGGACGACGTGCTCGTCCCACAGCTTGTCGTAGAGGGTCTTGGCATCCATCGATTCATGCTCCACCGAAGATTCCGAGATAGGCAGGGTAGTCCAGCTCCGGCCAGGAAACAACCGGAGTGGTCTGTGCGACCGGGTGCTTGGGAGCCGGAGACAACTTGCTCATCAAGAATCAATTTTATCAAGTATTGGTACTAGTATACTAAGCTAATATCAATATTTCGGATTTTCATTCACCCGATGATTTCAAAATTTGCAGTCAGAAATGAACGCAACTCCGGTTGGTGTTTGCGTGGGTTCTTGAAAAATTTTTCACGCGCTGTTCGAAATTCGACAAACGTTTCATAATAGCGATTGTAGAGGACCCTCTTCTTAAAAAATCTCCATAATCGCTCGATCAAATTCAGATTCGGCGCATACGGCGGGAGGAAAACGAGCTGAATGCGTGAGGCTTTCAGGTAGTGCCGGTGCTTCTTGTACACATAACCCAACCGGCGCAGTACTGCGGTCATGCCACTCTCCGTGTAAGACACCCCAAAGGTTTCCCTCACCCAGTAGGCGACCGCTTTGGCCGAGAGGTACAGGTTTACTTGTTAAGGTGGGCGTCCAATTCCACACAGGTGCTTGGCCTTGAGCAAGCCAACGCTGCCACCGACAGCATCACCAACACGCCTCAAGCCCTCAAGACCACTTTGTACCATAACGCTTGAAGTGCGCGCACACCGTGTTGGGATCGACCAGCAAAACTTCCGCCACCGCCTCGGCCGTCCAGCCGGTCGCCAGCAACACCACAGCCTTGATGCGGTCGGCCTCGCGTTTGTCTCGAGTACGGCGGTGTGCCTGACGCAGCTCGGCGAGCTGGTCAGGTGACAGGGCGTAGTCGAGCATACCGACTATCATGATGATTTTTCAAATAGTTATGCACAATTCCTCAATGAAAAAATTATATAAGAGTGGTATATCTAATTTCTCTTGATATTGCGGATAGAGTCGCTTGAGCCTGGTGCAAACACCCTCTGTGCATATCGTAGCGCCAACCGCTAATCGGACAGGATTAACAGGATTATTTTTCTTAAATAATAATTATAACATACTGTTAATACTGAAAATTCTGTTAATCCTGTACCATTAGAAGACAAGCCTGGAGGTGGGGGCTTACTCCTAATCGAGTGCCATCGGTAAGGTTGTCACAGCACCGCCGGCGGTGAATGGTGTCCTTGCCGACGCCCGGCTCGTCGGCTGATTGCGTGATAGAGCTTCGGACAAGCTCCAAGGTGCCCCTAGGGGCGTCTCAAATCCGAAGTCACTACTGTCCGGGTAAATTATCAATCTGTAAGAGCCTGTTCACGATCTTTGGAGTAGCGAGGCCAGAAAAGCCAAGGTAACAAACTGCAAGCTGGTATTGAGCTTTCGCTCGCAGTTTTTCCATCACCTTCGATATTTCTCCAACCAAGCAAACGAGCGTTCGACAACCCAGCGTTTGGGAAGCACGGCAAAGGTGCGCAGTTCGTTTCGCTTGGCAACCGTTACCGTGGCCCCCAGAAGGTTGTGTACGGCATCGGCAAAGGGCTACCCGGCATAACCGCCATCAACTAGCACGTTCATCACCGCGGACAAGCTATCCTGATGTTCCGAAAAAGCCACCAAGGCGCCTTTTCTATCGGTGACATCCGCTGTCGTAATGGCAATCGTATGGGGAAGCCCTTGCGTATCCACGGCAAGATGGCGTTTGATGCCAGATACCTTCTTCCCCGCGTCGTAACCTTTCTGTTCCGCTCTGTTCCGCCGGATTTGTATTCTTCACGCTTTGCGCATCAACGATCACGAAGCTGGTCTTCTCGTTCCGATCACGGCTGATACGGACCGCGCCAACCCCATTTTTTTTACGCCTGCTCAAGCAGGCTGAACGCTTCCGATCAGAGGGGTTTTGGCCCCTTTATCGAAAGTATTTATACACCACCGGCCAGTTGGGAAAATTACCAGGGAGCATTCGCCATTGGCAGCCGATTTTCAATACATACACAACAGCGAAAAAACATCATATAAATCAACAGCTCGCGGCGTGGTCCTCTACTTGGCTTGCTCCCATAAAGCTTAGATGGACGCGAACTGCTCTCGGCTTCTGTCACTTGGGTAGGTGTTTCTCATCGCTCTTTCAATGCCAGGGTAAACCTGCCAAGGCAGAAATGAAAATGACGACGATGATTTCAGAGGTATACAGCGCCTTCCGTAAGGCCGGTGTACCGGAGGACGACGCCAGGCAGGCGGCGGAAGCACTGCCCGCAGAAAATCTGGCGATTAAAGCCGATGTTGTCGAGATCAAGTGCGAGCTGGCCGTGGTGAAATGGATGCTGGGGATTGTAATTGCGGCTCAAGTCTTACCACTACTGCGTGCGATCGGTGCAATATAGAAGAAACTACGAATCACGCGAATCCTCGCGAAATTGTCATCCCGAACTGAAAGGTGGGATCTTATTCGCGGAAATTCGCGTGATTCGTAGTTTTCTCTTCCACATCGGTAAGTGGCCAACAGCTAACTTAATGGCATTGCCGCTGACCCTCTCGCATTTGCGTCCATTAGCGTTCATTTGCGGATAAAATAATTGCCAATGGTGACAAGAATACACAAGCCCCGCCGGAAGTCCGTCACGGCCCTGACCCACGAAGAGGTGCGGCGCAAGAACATCCCGACGACCGAATACCTGTCAGTGATGCAAAAAGAAGAGCCGGACCCCATCCCCGTGACCTACCCGCGCAGCGCGGCCGGGCTTGAACAGAAAAGGCAAGATCCCAACCGCGACCTCGATCCTCAACTCGTCTGGTGTGGCAAGGACGAACGGGGCTGGTCGGATCTGGTGATCCAGACGCCGCCCCTCTACATCCAGGAGAAGATCCACCCCAAGGTCCTGATCGACGACCTGAGGCGCCACACCCAAACCATTTCGCACGCAGAAAGCGGGGGCGAGGGAACAGATCGACCTGTTCGTGGATTTCAACGGCCTGCCCGACGCCAGCGCCAGGACCGAGTTTTATCGGCACGACGCCAACTAGGGTCTGTTGAGATTCATCGTGAGTTGATGGCTGCGGCGCAGGCATAGATCATGGCCTCGAAGCTTTCATCGGTTTTATCGCTGCGCATGGCGATACGCTTGAACTCTTTGAATTTTCTGAAGAAGTTCTCGATCAGATGGCGCCATTTGTAGATTTCGGCATCGATGTCCAAGGGCTGCAACGCTGCGGACGCTGGGAAATGACGATTTGCGCACCGCGCTCGCTCAGGTCTTCGATGATCCAGTTCGAATCGAACGCCTTGTCGGCAATCAGGCCGCCGAATTCGATATCCTCGATGAGTGGGGCCACGCCGACGGTATCCGCTGCCCGGGGAGCAGGACGAAGCGGGCCAGGTTGCCCAAGGCGTCCGTCAGGGCCAGGATTTTGGTCGTCAACCCGCCCTTCGACTTGCCGATGGCTTGGCTTTGAGTCC
>Ga0209364_1000124_pt1 | contig 17185 bp, 14 predicted proteins | sample WorMetHERISLAND2_3_FD_187387 | JGI IMG/M metagenome (GOLD analysis project Ga0209364, IMG submission 187387) | Marine gutless worms symbiont microbial communities from Max Planck institute for Marine Microbiology, Germany - Olavius albidus HERON... | ecosystem: Host-associated > Annelida >... | reverse complement strand
GACAAAATACCCCCTCGCCCAGACATGCTGGCCGACAAAGTTGCGCTTGCGTTCACCATAAACGCGCGCCACGTGGATCGCGCTTTTCCCCTTGATGTACCCAACCACTTGTGACACCGCATACTCGGGTGGAATCGAAATCAGCATATGTACATGGTCAGGCACCAGGTGCCCTTCTTCGATCCGGCTCTCGCGTTGTCGAGCCAACGCGTGGAAAACCTCTCCGAGATGGCGTCGCAATTGCCCGTACAAGGTCCGACGCCGGCATTTTGGAATAAAAACCACATGCTATTTACACTCCCACTTGGAGTGACTGAAGCTTTTGGCTTCGTCCATCGGGACTCTCCTCTCCGCCGTGTGCTTGGCGGCTCACGACCGGAATGTCCCAGATGGACTCCCGGAAATGTCAAACTGTTTCTGTCTCCCCGGCAGAGCCGGGGGATTTCCCATTACTGTTTAATTCTCTGGTCGGTAAGCCGGTGCCTACCGCTCGCGGTAGGCTGCTGCGGCCACGGTTGACGACTAGCCCACGTAGGATGCGATGAGCGTGGCAGGTCGTTCGGAATGGCACCACGAGAAGACGCGAACCGCATCAATGGACACTCGGTCGGCAGCGGGCCGCATCTTTTCTGATCCCCTTACTTCAACCCTTCTCTCGGCGAGGGAGTCGCAAAAGACCGCGGCCGGGAGCGCCGCCTTCCAGACGGCAGGCGTCGCTGAGGCACCGTTCCGGGGTTTCCGCCTTGCGCTCCCGCCGGCCGATATCCGCGGATGCCGGCAAGATGCCGACGCTCCCAGGGTGCTTGGGAGGAGGGGAGCAAAAGGCGTCGATCTTCGCCCTTTGAGCACCTCTCCCCAACCCCTCTCCCGGCGGGAGAGGGGCTTTTGCAATACACCTTGCCGTAATCGTAGCAGCTCGCACGGTAGCGAGCGCTGCCGCGGCGTTCAATCAAAGCCGCCCCGCCCAGCGGCAGACAGGTCTGCCAAACCCATGTTTTCGGTAAAGTCTATACGCGCTCGCCCTGAGGCTGACACAAGATATGCCAATTGACAGCCTGTTGACAGCGCATATATTGTGTTTACCTGTATCTTGAAGACTCCAGACCCGAGGCAGAAACGTGGCCCCTGATAAAGTGCCGTCCGTCGTTCCATCGGACCCCGTTATACCGTCGTCCGCGCACGAGCCGCGGGATAGCTGGGCCGAACTCGCTGCCCATGCTCCCGGACAGGTGCAGGTCATCCGCCGCAACGCCGAGGTCACCCACTTCGATCCCAACAAGGTCATGGTGGCCATGACCAAGGCCTTCCTAGCCGTCGAGGGACCCAACGCGGCCGCTTCCAGCCGCATCCACGACACCGTGAAGACCCTCACGGACCAAGTGGTGAGCGCCCTTACGCGTCGCCTGCCCGGCGGCGGCACCGTCCACATCGAGGACATCCAGGACCAGGTGGAGCTGGCCCTGATGCGCGCCGGCGAGCACAAGGTGGCCCGCGCCTATGTGCTTTATCGGGAGCAGCGGGCCCGAGAACGGGCCGAGAAGGTCCCCGCCGCCCCCAAGGAAGCACACCGGATCAGCGTCTCCTGTGCCGACGGCAGCCCCCGCCCGCTGGATACCACCCGGTTGCAGCGCCTGATGACGGAGGCCTGCCGGGGTCTGGAGGCAGTCGACGGCCAAGCCATCCTGGAGGATACCTACCGCAACCTGTTCGACGGGATCAAAGAGGCGGACGTGAGCCAGGCCCTGGTCATGAGCGCCCGTGCCCTGATCGAGCAAGACCCAGAATACAGCCTGGTCGCCGCCCGCCTGCTGCTTGATACTCTGCGCCGGGAGGCCCTGGGTTTTTTGGGGATGGGCGTGGGGGTCGAGGCCCAAGCGGACCTGGCGGAACGCTACGCCGACTATTTTACCGCCTACGTCAGGCAGGCGGCGGATCTGGAGCTCCTGGACCGCCGTTTGGCCCAGTACGACCTACAACGCCTGGGCGTCGCCCTCGAGCCCGAGCGCGACCTCGCCTTCACCTACCTCGGGCTGCAGACCCTCTACGACCGCTACTTCATCCACAGTGCGCAGGGGGTGCGCTTCGAGCTGCCCCAGGCCTTCTTCATGCGGGTTGCCATGGGGCTTGCCATGAACGAGCTCGACCGCGAGGAACGGGCCATCGAGTTCTACCGGCTCCTGTCCTCTTTCGACTTCATGAGCTCCACCCCGGCCTTGTTCAACTCCGGCACCCCGCGTCCCCAGCTGAGCTCCTGTTATCTGACCACCGTCCCGGATGACCTGGACGGCATCTATAGTGCCATCAAGGACAATGCCCTGCTGTCTAAATTCGCGGGCGGGCTCAGTAACGACTGGACCCGGGTGCGGGGCATGGGCGCCCACATCAAGGGCACCAACGGCAAGAGTCAGGGCGTGGTGCCCTTCCTCAAGGTAGCCAACGATACCGCGGTGGCGGTAAATCAATGCATCGCGCCGGACACTACCGTCTTCGCCGCTGACGGACCCCGACCCATTGCCGAAGTCGAGGTCGGCGACTTGGTGCTCGGCCAGCGGGGTCACTACCGGCAGGTCACGGAGCACTTTGTTTACGAACAGAAAAACGCCTCCATGGTACGGATTGCGGTCAAGCATTCGGTCAAGGACTTGCGGGTCACCGCCGGCCACCCCTTGTGGGCTATCAAGGGTATGCCTAGGGAGCAGTCCATCGCACGCACTCTGAGGCAGATCGAGAACGGGCGCTACGCTCCCGACTGGATTGAGGCCGGCCGGCTCGAACGCGGCGACTATGTGGCCCAGGTCATTCCGAACGAAGTGGTTCCTGTACCCGGACTGACCAGGGACGACGCCCGCTTCTACGGCATCCTGCTCGGGGACGGGCACCTCACTCGCGGGTCGGAATTCGGTGTCTCCGGCAATCCCGGCGACGACGCCGGACACCTCCAATTCGTGCGTGACTACCTGGATGCCCGTGGTGTCCACTACTGGGAAAACGGGCGCGGCGACACCTACCTGCAGATCAAGTGGAGCGTCGGTCGAGGCCTGGCCCGCTGTGCTACTACGACTACGGCGCGCTGGGTGGGTTTGGATCGGTCCTGCCTGCCTTTCACCTACGAGGACCTCTACGACGCCGGCGGCAATAGGGGTAAACGCATCGCCCGCCGCTTCAGCCACCTCCCCCACGACCAGACCCTGGCCCTGGTCCAAGGGTTGTTGGAGACCGACGGCGGGGTCTCCCACGGCAAGGAAATTTATTTCACCGCCACCTCCGCGACCCTGGCCGAGGGTCTGCGCTATCAGCTCTTGCGCTTAGGTATACCCTGCGCCGGCCAGTATCGGGAGCGGGACAACACTCACGAAGGCACCTGTAGTGACGGCTCCGTCGTAGCCTTCACCGGCACTATTCGCGCCTTCGATCTGCGTATCCCTGCAGTGCCCGAGATCGCCGCCTTGGTGGGCGTACCGCCCCTCACCAAACACAACTGGTTCCGCCTCGGCAACCGGATTTTTACCAGAATCAAATCCGTCACCCCTATCCGGTCCGTATCCAAGGTTCACGACCTCAAGGTAGAGGGTGACGCGACCTACATGACCGCCGCTGCCCTGGTCCACAACGGGGGCAAGAGAAAAGGCGCCGTTTGCGCCTATCTGGAAACCTGGCACATCGACGTGGAAGAGTTCCTGGAGCTGCGAAAGAACACCGGCGACGACCGCCGTCGCACCCACGACATGAACACCGCCAACTGGATACCAGACCTGTTCATGAAACGGGTCGCCGAGGACGGCCCCTGGACCCTCTTTTCTCCGGACGAGACCCCGGACCTGCACGACCTTACCGGCCGGGCCTTCGAGGACGCCTACTGCGCCTATGAGCAGAAGGCCGCCCGCGGCGAGCTGCGGGTCACTAAAACCCTCAAGGCCCTAGACCTGTGGCGCAAGATGCTCGGCATGCTGTTCGAGACCGGCCACCCCTGGCTCGCCTTCAAGGACTCCTGCAACCTGCGTTACACCAACCAACACTTAGGGCAGGTGCACAGCTCCAACCTGTGCAGTGAAATCACCCTGCACACCAACGACCAGGAAATCGCCGTGTGCAACCTGGGCTCGGTGAACCTGGCCGCCCACGTGGACGAGCGGGGACTGGACACGGACAAATTGGCCAAAACCGTCGCCACCGCCATGCGCATGTTGGACAACGTCATCGACTACAACTACTACAGTGTGCCTCAGGCCCGGAACGCTAACCTGCGCCACCGTCCGGTGGGGCTCGGCATCATGGGTTTTCAAGACGCCCTCTACAAGCTACGCATCCCCTACGCCGGCGAAGAAGCGGTACGCTTCGCCGACCTCTCCATGGAAGTCGTCGCCTACCACGCCATCCGCGCCTCCACGGACCTGGCCGAGGAGAGAGGGCTCTATCCCAGCTTCGAGGGCTCCTTGTGGAGCCGGGGCATCCTGCCCATCGATTCCATCGCCCTGCTCGAAGAAGGCCGCGGCGGCTACCTCCAAATGGACCGCAGCAGCACCCTGGACTGGGACGGGTTGCGCAAGCGGGTACGCATCGTCGGTATGCGCAACTCCAACTGCATGGCCATCGCACCGACCGCGACCATCTCCAACATCGTCGGAGCCAGCCAATCCATCGAGCCCACCTATCAGAACCTATTCGTCAAATCCAACCTCTCCGGGGAATTCACGGTAGTGAATCCCTACCTAGTCAACGACCTCAAGGAACGGGGCCTATGGGACCCGGTCATGGTCAATGACCTCAAGTACTACGACGGCTCGGTCCAGGCCATCGACCGCATCCCCCAAGAACTCAAGGAGCTCTACGCCACCGCCTTTGAGATTGACCTCCGGTGGCTGGTAGAGGCCGCCAGTCGGCGCCAGAAATGGCTTGACCAGGCCCAGAGCCTCAACCTCTACATGCGCGAGCCGAACGGAAAGAAATTGGACAATATCTACAAGCTGGCCTGGGTGCGAGGACTCAAGACCACCTATTACCTGAGGTCTATGGGCACGACCCACTTAGAAAAGTCCACCATGGAAGACGCCGCCAGGGCGAGTCAACTGAACGCCGTGGGTGGCTATTATCCTTCCGATAAAGGGATTGATGCGGATGAGGCCAAGGCCTGTTCTGTCCTGGAGCCTGATTGTGAAGTCTGCCAGTGATGGCGACTGGATTAAACCGCAAAAACGTGCATAAACCGTAGGATGCGGTGAGCGTGGGATCGGACACTCAGGACAGCATTGACCCGGACCGCGAACCGCATCGATGATGTGGTGAGTATGGCAGGGTCTTCAGGATGGCACCACATAGGAGGCGCGAACCGCATCAGCTACAACCGCTGGGAGCTGGTGACTAATGAACCACTTAAAACACAGAGAATACAGACTTGTGGGAATAGGATCCACTCATTATTCATAACTAGGTTGTTACCGATGAGCTTTGACAAGAAATAAGACGCATATGTATCTCTTCGGCAGATCATTGCTGAAAAAATATCTAGCATTGTTGCATGGATTGTCCCGGTCTCTCTGTACTAGCCTGTACTAGCCGGACTACCCACATGGACAGACTTACGGGGCAGTTTATGAGCCGGATGATCTTGTTTATTGGTTTGAGTCCCGATGATGTCTCCGTCGGGTAGCCATCTCGAACGTCTGCGCAAAACTGCTCGTGATGTAGGTCCTCACTTCTTGGATCACGGATCGGCACGACTCAGCTACTAATAAATGGGCGGAAGAACATCAAATGAGGGTTATTCGTTACTCCGCCTTCAATGGTGATCGCAGCGAGTTAGATGAGTTATTCAAGTGCTTGCTCATTTATACCATCCGACACACCAGCACCTCCCGTTGCTCTAACTCAACGTCTTCTGCCAGCAAAAGAAGAACTTCCACCCCTGAAATATTGGCAGAAAAAAGACACGGATAAAATCCGTCAACTCCTAAATACCCACATTCAATTGATTCTAACTGAAACCTCGTCTGGTTCATACCAAAGGCACGAAGATTTTTGTACGGAATTTCCTAGTTTAAGGTTTTGACATTGATTGACAGGATATGCAATGGGATCACAGGAAAATAAGCTAATCAATCTCTATATTGAACTCAGAGACGGCCTCCGGGACTTGGAGGAAAGATTCTATACAATGATCCCTATGTATCACAGGGATTACACGGACTCTCCAGAGGATTTCGCCCACGAAATGACCTACAAACGATATTGCAAGGCGATGGACGAAAGAGAAAAGGCTGAAGACGCCAGATATACTCTGGAAAATATGGTCTATCCACATTTTTGACATTGATGATATAGATCATCTGGAAGACGCCGATCTGGAATGGATGAACCTGGACGCCGGAGAGCTGGAGGATATCAAGTGTCTTATGGAGAAGCTGACCAGGAAGGCGGAGAAACTCGAAGCCAAATGGAAGAAAAAAGCCAGTTATTGATCGAATATTATACCCCATGCTTTAATCTCCAAAAAAACTAGAAGTAGAAACATCAAGACCTTAAACTAGGAAATTCCGTTTTTATAAACTCTATGATGAGGCTACTTACCGTGCGTGGTACGCCAGTGACCAACCTGGCCGTAACTATCTTCTCAACTATAACCTTCTAGAGAGCTGAAAGAGGAACGTTCGGGACAGTTTATCGATCTGTACAGGCGATGGAGAAGAAGTTACAGTAAAGGTCCTACACGAGGATGTACGTAAAGATACGCAAATACTAAGCGAAGCATCCGTAACCGGAATGGTATCCTACTTAGACGCATCCGAAATCCCAGCATTTGTTGTTATGAAGTGGATAGATGGCATTAATCTTCATGCAGCAGTTTCTTCAGGATATCTTGATGATTGGTCGGATAGACTGAAAGTAGCAAGCCGTTTAGAGAGGATTTTCGCTCAGCAGAGAGAGTATTTTATCATAGAGATTTTCCTCTCGATGATTCAATCTGAATTCACATTCTTTGAAGTGTAGATGAAACGTATGTCTGGGAACGCCCTTGAATTTTGCAAGCCTCCGTTTAGCCTATGACCGGAATGATTCAATGCCGTTGATATGGCAATTGCCTCGCGCAAATTCGTTACGGATGGACGCGGGGATGTTCTGTTAACCTCCATATCCACCAGCCCATTGTAGCCCCTCCGATGCTATCGAGGATAAGCTGATAAGCTCTGGCCCCGAATCACGGCCTGTAGCGGCTTCTTGGAGGCATCCGGGACGATCTCCGTGTAGCCCTTTCCCTGCCGTTCCAGGATTCCGAAAACGATTGTTTTACCCCCCCCCTCCACGCCCCTTTTTTCCCCGAACACGGCGGGCGCCAAAAGAGGATTCATCCCCTTCAACCTCGCCGGAAAAAGGCGATGAGGCGTCACAAAGCTGGGCGATTCTGGTTCGTAGCTTGAACCGTTGATTGATCGTCAGGCGGTTTACATCACTCAGCGCGGCGAGTTTCGAGGCCGGTAAATCGTGCGCAAAATAGCGGATTCAGTCTGAATTTGGCTTCCGAAAGGTGTGAACGCTTGAAATACCTGTTTTTCCCTTGCATAACATAACCTTAGCACACATCTGAAGATGCTAAAGTTATCTAGACCCTTATGTTTCCTTGCACCCGCAAGGGATACCTCAATCAGGGAAACTATAAATCGCGTGAATCGGCACGAATAAGATCCCTCCCCCTCGGTTCGGGACGATGATTTCGCGAGGATTCGTGTGATTCATAGTTTTCTTTTGTTGGGGTTTGTTCCTCATCTCATCAATGATGCGGTTCGCCGCGGGTATCTATCGATGCGGTTCACGCCTCCTCGTAGTGCCATCCTATAAGATCTACTGCGCTCACCACATCCTACGACGCCCGCGGAAGTTGGGTATTAGGAGAGCCGCCAGGAGTAGCAGGGGCAGGTAGAAGCGCTCGTTCCAGATCCGGGTGCGTTCGTCACTCGCTTCCGGGGGGAGACGGGTGATCGCCGCGGCTTCCAGGATCTCTTCGGTGTCATTGTCCCGGTAGTCCGCTAACCGGTAGATCCCTTGGCCAGCATCGGCCAGCTCTTCGAGCAGGGTTTCGTTGAGGGCGGAGAGAACGGGTTGGCCGCCGCGGTCCTGGAGCCATCCACCCTGTCGCGCCGGGACCCGTGCACCCGTTTCGGTACCAATGCCGAGCACATGAAACCGGATGCCTTGCCCCGCCAGCTTTTCGATCCGCGCGGTCAGCTCCGACTCGTCCAGATCACCGTCGGAGATGAGCAGGAGGGAGCGGGCGCTGTCTTCCGGTAGGCTGCCGAGCAGGACTTCGGCGCGGTCCAGGGCCTGATGCAGGCGGCTTCCCTGAAGCCGGGCGAGGTCCGTGGACAGGGCCGGGAGGGAATTGAGGATGGTGTGGGTGTCCTCAGTGATGGGGGAAAGCACATGGGGCACGGAGGCGAAGGCGATCAGCCCGAGCCGCACCTGGCGATTCTGTAAAATAAGGTCCTGGATCTCCTGACGGGCACGGCCGAGGCGGCTGGGGGCCACGTCGTCCACCTGCATGGAGCGGGAGATGTCGAGAAGGATCAGTAGGTTGTTGCCGGGATGGAAGAGGCGGATGTCCTCAAAATCCCACCTGGGACCAGCCATAGCGAGGATCAGCAGGGTCCACAGACCCGACCAGCGCAGGAAGCGGCCCCAGCGTTCGGTGGTCTTGAGTTGCCGGGTGCCGGTCAGGTGCGGCAGCAGGTGCGGGTCGGCGTAGCGGTGGATGGGCCCGCGCGCGGCCTTGGCGGAACTGCGCCATAGCCAGACGGCGATCGGGATCAGGGCCAACAGGGCCCAGAACCAGCCGGGTTGCTCGAAATGAAAGCTGGTCTCAGGCACTGGCTACCCTCGTGACGAAGCGCTTTCTCCCCTCCGGGAAGAGGCCGAGTCCGAGCACGGCCAGCAGAGCCACGGCCAATGGGAGGCGGTAGAGGGGGGTAGGCAGGAAGGCGGTGCGGGATTCCGCCTCGGTCTTTTCGAGCTGACCGATGCGGGTGGAGATTTCCTCCAGGGCCCGGGTGTCGGTGGCGCGGAAGTAGGCTCCACCGCCGATGTTGGCGATGCGCTGCAGGGTGTCTTCATCCATGGTCAGGTCGTCCCGGTATTTGATGATGCCTTCTTCCATGATGGGGATGCTTTCCTGTTTGCTGCCGACGCCGATGACGTAGATGCGTACTCCGGCCGCGCGGGCCAGCACGGCCGATTCGAGGGGCGCGAATCCCCCGGCGGAGTTGTCGCCGTCGGCGATCAGGATCATGATCCGGGAGCCTTCGGGGCGCTCGCGCAGCTTTTTCACGCCCAGGGCTATGGCGTCCCCCAGAGCGGTGCCTTGACCCGCGATGCTAGGCACCACGCCGTCCAGCAACTGGCGCACGGCCAGCCGGTCTACGCTCAGGGGTGAGAGGACGAAGGCCTGGCTGCCGAAAACGATGAGCCCGATGCGGTCTCCCTTACGGGCATCCACGAAGCGGCCCATAACGCCCTTGACGACCTGCATCCGACTCACCTGCCGACCCTCGACGGTGAAATCCAGGGCATCCATGGAGTGGGAGGCGTCCACTGCCAGCATCAGGTCGTAGCCCGGTGTGCTGACCTGGGTGTGGGGCTCGAGCCATTGGGGGCGCATGAGGGCCAGGATCAAACCGGCCCATAGTACGTAGAGTAGAGCCTTGTGAAGCCAGCCGGCGAGGCGGCGGCGCGGCTGCCGGGTTTGAAAAGCGGCCCGAAGCTCCTGCAGGTGGGGGTGGAGCAGGGTGGTCCGGTGTCCTTCCAGGTCCTCATCCCTAGCGGCGCGGCGATCCGGCCACAGGAAGGGCAGCAGTAAGGGGAGCGGCAGGAGCAGGCCAACCCAGGGCCAGTGGAACTCAAACATCCGGCTTTCTCCGTACCTCGACCTCGACCCAGTCGTAGGCGGCATCGATGAGCGTGAGCAGCTCTTGCGAACGCTTGGAGTCCGCGGGCGGGGCGTAGGGGACTTCCAGCAAGGCCCGTCCCCGGCGGGCCCAGTCGAAGCCCTTGGGGTCGTTGCCCTGAAGCCAGGCCAGCCAGTCCTGGCCCGTGAGTCCCGCGCAGGTATCTCGCCCCAGGCGGGCCATGGCGATCCGACGCAACAGCTCGGAGAGCTCGCTCGCGGTCTGTTTGCTGTCCTGGGTGCCCGCGCACCTGCGCAGGTCCTGCAGGTGTCGGGCCGCGTCCCAACGCCAACTGCCGACGGTGAAGAAGGGGAGGGGCGGTACCGTCAAGCGGACCTTCGCGCGGAAGCGCCAGATCAGAAAGGCCAGCGCCAACACCATCGCCGTCAGGAGCCACCAGCCGGGTCCCGGTGGCCACCAGGGCACGCCCTGGATGCCGTGGATATCGCGCAGCTGTTCTATACCCGGAAACATTCAGATCGCCCGCGACCGTGCCCGGTGCTCCAGATCGTGGATGAGGGTAAGGTGGATCTCCTGGTCGGTGCGGACCGGCAGGAGGATGATATTGAGCCGGTAGGCCATGGCCTGGAGCATTTTTCGCCGTGCCTCCCAGGTCTCGCGGTAGGCCAGCCGCGCCTGGGAGTCATCGGTGTCGATCTCTATCAGCTGGCCGTCTGGGCCGGTGAAGGTGGTTACGCCCATGGCTGGGACCCCCCAGTCCGCCGGATCGTCCACCGGGATCAAGGCCACCAAGTTGCGTTGGATCAGGGTACCTAAAGCTCGTTCCAAGTCCATGGCCTTCCGGTTGAGATCGGCGATGACGAATATCAGCGATCCGGTTGGCAGGCCGCGGGTAGCCTGCCGCAGGGCGCTGCCCAGACAGTCGATGGATGCATCGCCAGCCGTCGCCGGCTCGGTCAGGGTGCGCAGGAGTCGCCACAGGGCCCGGCGGCCCCGGGAGGGCCTGAAGTGCTGAAGCCCCGCCTGTACATCGCCGAAGACCATGCCGCCCACCCGGTCGTTGAGGCGGCTTGCCGCCCACCCGATGAGGGCGGCGGCGCGGGCCGCTTGCACCGATTTGAAGGTCCCACGGGTGCCGAAGCTCATGTGAGGACCCCGGTCCACGCACAAGACCACGGAGCGTTCGCGCTCCTCGCGAAAGACCTTGAGATGGGGCTCGTTGGTGCGGGCCGTGACCTTCCAGTCCATATAGCGGATATCGTCGCCTTGTCGGTACTGGCGCACCTCCTCGAAGTTGACACCGGCGCCTCGGAACACCGAGGCGTAGAGTCCGGCGAAGGTGGAGCTGACCAGGTGGTGCGAGGGCAGGCCCAGGGTATGGGCCTGGTGACGGAGCTCCAGCAGGTCGTCGAGGCGGGGATAGAGACTCATCGAGTGGGAAACTTAGAGACTGTATAAAAACTAACCCATTTGTCATTTCGAGCGTAGCGATAAATCCTTATCCCGACAGAGGTGGGATCCTATGCCCAAACGACAGCATGGCTTCGTATCCGATGGAAAGGCCATTAATAGGTTCTGAAGATCTCTCACTTCGGTCGAGATGATAAACACTGTGCCTGAAAATTAATAGGTTAATTCACTGCTGTCCGACAAGAGGTTTTTTCCGGAGCATCGCCATTTTTCGCGCAACCCAAAATGGGGTCCGTCCGATTTCGGGTGCAAACAATTGGGCGCCGGCCATTGCCTTCGGCGGCCCGCGTTCGTCCCGGCGCACACTCCTCCGCGCGGCACCAGAACTCCCGCAATGACTTGACGCCGTGTCGCGTGGCCTGGCATTTCGTCTCCGCCGGCGCTCACGCGCCGCACTCCGACCAAATGCTCGACCCTACGCTACGCCTACGCGGGGGTCATCGCACTCCGCTCGTCGCTTACGCTCCCTCGCTTCCCTGTGCTCCTCCGTTGTGTAACTCCTTGTAAGGAAATGAAAGACAGCCACTTTAAGAGTGTCATCGATTTGAACACCTCGCGCATCTCCCAAATACCCCCTTGGGGATGTTGGGGACCCGGTTATGCACATCGGCAAGCTTGTTTTTTCTCAGGTCATTGACTCTTTACCGATGCATGCGTTTCGTCGAGGCGTTGCGTGGTACGACGGCAACCGCTACAAGAAGACATTTCCTGTCTCGACCAATACCTGCGCATGACCTTCGCGCAGTTAACCCATCGCGAGAGCCTACGCGATATTGAAGTTTGCCTGCGCGCCCAGAAGGATAAATTGTACCACAGGGGTATCCGGGGCAACGTTTCCAGAAGCGCCGTGGCCGACGCAAATGAACGCCGAGATTGGCTTATCTATGCAGATCTCGCTCAGGCATTGATTCGCACCACTTGACCCCTGTATGCCGACGAGGACTTGGGGCGTGATCTTGACAACGCGATTTATGCGCTCGATGCCTCTATCATCGACCTACGCCTGTCCGTCTTTCCGTGGGCACTGTTTCGCTTCCGACGGCAAGCTACACGACGTCAATGTCCTTGATCTGCTGATCCCGGAGCCCGGCGCCTTCTACATCATGGATCGTGGCTACGTGGACTTCGAGCGCCTGTTCACATTGCACAGAACAGGGTATTTCTTCGTCATCCGCGCCAAGTCCAATACCAAATACAGGCATCGCTACTCTCAGCCCGGGGACGAATCCGGTGGTGTTCGATGCGATCGGACCATTGCGCTGAGCGGAGTTAAGTCCGTGCGTGACTACCCCCTGTCATTACGCCGTATCCGCTACCACGATGTTCAGATCAGCAAGACGTTCAACTTCTTGACCAACAACTTCGCCATTCCAGCGCAGACGGTGGCGGATCTCTACCGATACCGCACCTCCGAGAACGCGGTCAAAAGCCAGATTTGGATCGCTATCTCGGTTTACATCCTCGTCGCTATCATCAAGAAGCGCCTTGACAGCAATTCGGATCTCTACATAATTTTACAGATTCTGAGCCTGACCTTACTCGAAAACACTCTTCTAGCCCTGTTGGTTACTAGAATGGAATCAATAATCGATACTGCCTATACCCATAACCAACCGAATCTATTTGATAATTTCACCGGACAGTAGTGAGGCTAGTTCTTATACACCCTCTTATCCCTCAGGGAATCGCCACCAGATTGAGCAACCGATTGATGAACTCGTCGGTGGTAATACCTTCGGCCTCCGCCTCGAAGGTCAGAAGCAGGCGGTGGCGCAGGATCTCCGGGGCGACAGCCTGAATGTGGTTCGGGGCGACGAACTGGTCACCGTCCATCCAGGCGCGGGCGCGAGCGCAGCGGGCCAGGGCGATACTGGCGCGGGGCGAGGCTCCGAACCGACACCAGCGCGCGAGGTCGGGGTCATAGACCTTGGGGTTGCGGGTCGCCTGGATCAGATCGACGATGTAATGGTTGAGCTTGGGGTCCAGATACAGTTTGGCGACGTCCCGGCGCATCGCGAACAGCTCGTTCTGGGACAGTGGCTTGGACGGCGCCGTGTAGCTGGTCTTCTGCTGCTGGAGGTCGAGCGCCAGGATCTTGAGTTCTTCTTCCCGGGTCGGATAGTCTACCACCGCCTCCATCAGGAAGCGGTCGAGCTGGGCCTCCGGCAGGTGGTAGGTCCCTTCCTGCTCCACCGGATTCTGGGTCGCCAGCACCATGAACAGCTTGGGCAGGGGGTAGGTGCGCTGGCCCACGGTGATCTGATGCTCGGCCATGGACTCCAGCAGGGCCGACTGCACCTTGGCCGGCGCCCGGTTGACCTCGTCGGCGAGCAGCACGTTATGAAACAGAGGGCCGGGGCGGAACTCGAACTCACCCTTCTCGTGTCGGTAGATGTCGGTGCCGATCAGATCCGACGGCAGCAGGTCCGGGGTGAACTGGATGCGGTGAAAATCCCCTTCGACCGACTCGGCCAGGGCTTTGATCGCCGTGGTCTTGGCTAGGCCCGGCATACCCTCCACCAGGAGGTGACCATCGCTGAGCAGGCAGATGAGCATGCTGTCGACGAATCGCTGTTGGCCGATGATGCGGGAGGCGATGTGATCGCGGACTGGCTTGAGATCTTCGGGGGTCATGCGGTGCGACTTCGGCTACCTGGGGCGATTTCCAGCGGACAATCGCCTTGATTGGACGGATTCGGACGACCATTCCGGCAGGCGCCAGCTTCCCTCTGGATGACCGGTCGGAACTAACAATCCTGACTGCTTTTCGGGTCGAGTGCAACCCCCTGCGGGGTGATCTAGGACGAGCGCGAATAAATCTGCCCGAAAACATGACCTTGGGGGAGTCCCCGAAGTATCGGTCGGATCAGTGCAGGGTAACCGCGGGGTTAGGTCGTGTTGATATTCATAACCGACTGATTGAGTCACCCTTTCCCCAACCCCTCTCCCTCCAGGGAGAGGGACTTTAAAGAGGGGCTTTAAAAGGGAGGGTATTGCAAAAGGCACCGACCTCTGCCTTCTGCCCCCTCCCCAAGCTCCCTGGGAGCGCCGGCATCTTGCCGGCTTCCGCAGGTACCGGCCCGGCCAGCGGGAGGGCAAGCGGAAACCCTGGAACGGCACCTCAGCGACACCTGCCGCCTGGAAGGCGGCATTCCCGGCCACGGACTTTTGCGACACCCTCTTACAGGGAGAGGGACTCTCGATGAATCGCTTCTCATCCTGGACCTCCGGCAGGTTGCGAGCACTTAAACCCATGACAACAGTCGATTTGTGCTAAATGTCAACGGCACCTGAGTAGGCGCGGGCAAGCCCCTGACGTATCTCCCAAAATTCGGCCTCGGTAGTGTCTGAATGCACGCTGCAACTACTTGTCTTAGATCGCAATAATGGGGGGATACTTTAGGGGCTTGCCCGCGCTTACAATTCTCCGGCTGGCGATCCGGCCACGTGGCCAACTTAAGCGCCGGCAAGCCGGTGCCTACCGGAAGCCGAAAGCAGGGCCGGGGTTTCTTGGATTTACTGCTGGCGGGCTGTAACCAATGAACTTAATACACATCTTGGTCTTGACATCGGGGCAATCGCATGAGATGGCGGTCCGACCTGAATCGCTCTATTAGAAATCCTTTACATCACTGCTGTCCGACAAGACGTTTGTTCTTGTTGCGTAACTCCTTGTAAGGAAATGAAAGACAGCCACTTTAAGAGTGTCAGCGATTTGAATCACCTCGCGCATCTTCAAAATACCCCCTTCTGGGGATGTTGGGGACCCGGTTATGCACATCGGCAAGCTCGTTTTTTCTCAGGTCATTGACTCTTTACCGATGCATGCGTTTCGTCGAGGCGTTGCGCGGTACGACGGCAACCGCTACAAGAAGACATTTTCCTGTCTCGACCAATACCTGTGCATGACCTTCGCGCAGTTAACCCATCGCGAGGGCCTGCGCGATATTGAAGTTTGCCTGCGTGCCCAGAAGGACAAGTTGTACTATAGGGGTATCCGGGGCAACGTTTCCAGAAGCGCCGTGGCCGACGTGAATGAACGCCGAGATTGGCGTATCTATGCAGATCTCGCTCAGGCGTTGATTCGCACCCCTCGCCCCCTGTATGGCGACGAGGACTTGGGGCTTGATCTTGGCAACGCGGTTTATGCGCTCGATGCTTCTACCATCGACCTGCGCCTATCCGTCTTTCCGTGGGCACTGTTTCGCTCAACCAAAAAAGCAACATCCCAATCTTTATCCACATCTCCGACGGCAAGCTACACGACGTCAATGTCCTTGATCTGCTGATCCCGGAGCCCGGCGCCTTCTACATCATGGATCGTGGCTACGTGGACTTCGAGCGCCTGTTCACGTTGCACAGAACAGGGCGTTTCTTCGTCATCCGCGCCAAGTCCACTACCAAATACAGGCGTCGCTACTCTCATCCCGGGGATGAATCCAGTGGTGTTCGATGCGATCGGACCATTGCGCTGAGCGGAGTTAAGTCCGTGCGTGATTACCCACTGCCATTACGCCGTATCCGCTACCACGATGTTCAGGTCAGCAACACGTTCAACTTCTTGACCAACAACTTCGCCATTCTAGCGCAGACGGTGGCGGATCTCTACCGATATCGCTGGCAAGTTGAATTGTTCTTCAAGTGGATCAAGCAACGCCTACGCATCAAATCGTTCTTCGGGACCTCCGAGAACGCGGTCAAAAGCCAGATTTGGATCGCTATCTCGGTTTACATCCTCGTCGCTATCATCAAGAATCGCCTTGACAGCAATTCGGATCTCTACACAATTTTACAGATTCTGAGCCTGACCTTACTCGAAAATACTCTTCTAGCTCTGTTGGTTACTAGAATGGAATCCAGAAGCGATACTGCCTATACCCATAACCAACGGAATCTATTTGATAATTTCCCCGGACAGCAGTGATTGGTAATATTTTCCTCCGGAACTTCCTAGTTTAAGGTCTTAATATTCCCCCCCCCTCTCTCTATGGGTTCATACTGATTCTCATCATTCGGTGAAAGCAGTCTATGCAGGGTGGGATGTCATGAATATCATGCGGGTTTTCGATCAGTTCCCGACCCAAGGGGATTGCCTCGCTCATCTTGAGCAAGCTAGGTGGGGCGGCGTCCCTATTGCGGTTCCGCTAACACCACGCGCAATCAGCACCGCCACCGCTGCTACGACTGTAAGACTTCGTTCAGCGTCACCGTAGGCCCCATCTTCCACCATACGCACCTACCACTTCAGAAGTGGTTCTTAGCGATCATGCTCATGTTGAACGCTACCCGCACTACAGCTTTCTCGCGATTTGGACGTGAAGAAGAACACCGCTTGGCGGATCACCATGCAGATTCGCAAAGCAATGACGCAGGCCGAGCAACGTAGCCTTCTGACTGGCATCGTAGAGATCGACGAGGCCTATACCGGCGGAAAGCCACGCAAGGGCATCTGGCACGAAGATGACAAGCCCGGCAAGCGCGGCAGAGGAACCAACAAGGCTCCCATAGTCGGCGCGGTCGAACGCGATGGCAGGGTGACGGCCAAAGTGACAACCAAGGAGAGGATGAAGGAGCGTCATATGCGGTCTCTCGTTCGGGAGCGCGCTGACACGTCTAAGGCCGGACTAATCACAGACGAATATAAAGGCTATCTCGGCATGTGCAAGGTATTGCGTCACGCCGTCATTAAACATCAGGGGTGGTCCGTGGACGGTGACGTTCACACGAACACGATTGAGGGTTTCTGGGCGTTACTGAAGCGTGGCTTGTTCGGCCAGTTCCACAGTGTCAGCCGTAAGCACCTGCAACGCTATGTAGACGAGTTC
>Ga0209364_1000120_pt1 | contig 17452 bp, 20 predicted proteins | sample WorMetHERISLAND2_3_FD_187387 | JGI IMG/M metagenome (GOLD analysis project Ga0209364, IMG submission 187387) | Marine gutless worms symbiont microbial communities from Max Planck institute for Marine Microbiology, Germany - Olavius albidus HERON... | ecosystem: Host-associated > Annelida >... | reverse complement strand
GTCTTGGGGTTCCGAAAATTTTGCTTGGAGGGCATCATGCTGAGATTGAAGCCTGGCGTCTGAGAAAGAGGGTGGAGAAGACTCTCGCGGTTCGGCCTGATCTTCTGGGAGAGAACAAAGTTGGGAAGGACGTGTTAAAGATTCGTGATGATGTACTGAACAATTAGATTGGGTGAGATGATGGATGTAATAAGAGCTCTTGAAGCGGAGCAAATCAAAAATGAGACCGATAAATTCGGCATTGGGGATACGGTAAGGGTGCATTACCGCATTGTGGAAGGGAAAAACGAACGTGTTCAGATTTACGAGGGCCTTGTGATAGCTGTGAAAAACTCCGGTATCAGACGCAGTGTTACGGTTCGCAAAATTTCCTATGGTGTGGGTGTTGAGCGCATCTTCCCGGTTAATTCTCCGAGAGTCGAAAAAATCGAAGTTGTACGGTATGGCAAGGTTCGCCGTGCCAAACTATACTATATTCGTAATCGAATCGGAAGAAAGGCCACCAAGGTAAAGGAATTCATCAAGAGTAATAAGTAAAGCGGCTAGCATATTGTGAGTAATGACTGTACCCGGTAGTCCAAGAATTTCAAGGTTAATCACGAGGCTCGGCTTTCGAACGGGCGATCTTGTAACTGCTCGCGTCAAATCGATTCTGTCTGATGGGAGGTATCGGTTAGTCTTAAATAAGCATACCCTTATAGCTAGGAGTAATCTTGTTTTCAGGGAGGGGCAGGTAATCCGTGCGCGCTTTGCAAGGGAGAGAGGTGGGGTATATCTTCGCTTACTGGCATCCAGACCCGAACTAATGAACAAGAGTCTTGCGGGTACTTCAACAGGAACCATGCTCTCGGCCGCTTTGATTCGGGCGGGACTGCCGCTTCCGGAGGAGGTTGAAGGGGCCAGAAGGACTGCCTTACTCAGGCGCACAAGGGGCATAAGAAGGAGAATGGCTCGACTTTACGCCGAATTACTAGCTAAGGGTGCCGATCCAAGGGCCGAATTTCTCGAAATGATTAGTCAGTCATTTTCCGAGGGAGGCAGTAGGAGGCAGGGAAGGTGGTCTATTCCGCCAGGGAGTAATCAGATATCAGATGAATTTCGCAATTCAGATATTGATGTCGATCATCTTCTGAATCTGCTGGCTTACGATCGCAGGGGAGATAACGGCTGGTTCTTTGTCCGATTGAAGAAGATTTTGGGGAATAGTGAAATCCGAATGATGTGGAAGATTCGCCGGGGAATCAATCCGGCCCTGGCATTAAGCATTCAGGACGGCAAGCGAAATTTTGAATTCCTTATGGAAGGTCTTGAAAAAACCCGGATGGCTGTTTTTTCTGATTCAGAAGCGAAGATAGATACCAAGATCTGGAATTCATTCCGTGAAACCCTGGCTTCATTGGGCATTGAGGTTGATGAGACTGTCTTGACGATGCGTGATAGCGATGGTTTCACGCCTGATAATCTCTCACCTGCTGGCGCGGTTTGGAGTGAAGATTAGTGGAAGAAAAAAAAGCCGCTGCACTGAATTACGAATCCGGGGATTACGCACCGAGAATTTTGGCCAGGGGAGCGGGTGCTACCGCCGACGCAATTTGCCGGATTGCGCAGGAGAATTGTATTCCCATCGTCAAGTCTTCCCAACTTGTCCACTATCTTTCTGATTTAAACCCATTCGAGTATGTTCCGAAGAAGTACTGGGCAGCGGTGGCGGAAATCTTGAGTTTGGTTTACGAAACCAGGGGAGATGACGGGCAGTATAAGAGCTGAGAAATTAGGGGAAGGTCGGATATATTTTTCCCCATCTCGTATATATCGGGGATGATGCCATCCTTGTTCCGGCTGGGGCCGCGATTAGAAAGAATTTGAACCTGGGAGATTCAACGCGGCTATGATTTCGGGGCGCCTGTGGCGTAACCCCATGATTAGGATAAGGTATAGAAAATGGTACTTGGAAATAACAAGCGGAAATCCGGGCAGTTTGCTGGTAAAATCAATTTTCGAGAGTGAAGAATAGCGTCAAGGGACTGGAGGGGGAAGATAGAGTCTCGCAGTATTTTGTAGATAATGGGTATAAAATTCTGAAAAGACGGTTCAGATCAGAGTCAAATGAAGTCGATATTATAGTGAAGAGGGGGGATACAGTTGCCTTTGTAGAGGTTAAAACCTGGGATGTACTGGGTATGGAGAGCTTAGAACGTTCGATTGATGCTCGAAAGCGCAGTAGAATACGAAAGGCGGCATCTTGCTTTTTAGGATGCCATCCAGAATTCGAGACTTGTCGAGTCCGTTTTGATCTTGTTTTTTTGTCACGGAGGATGGAGAGACTGGATCATTGGGAAAATGCGTTTTAGGGAGAAGGAGCTCCGATAGTGCGCATAGCGAAGCGAACCGATTCCGATAGATTAGAGGAATTGAGAATCAAAATAAACGATCAGCAATATCTCCAGACAGCAATCAATAGGATTGCTGTCAAGTTATCGAACGAAATAATTAGTCGCGACAAAAAACAGAATGAGTCCAACTTCTAAGAACAAACGTTCTCGCGGCCGCCGAAGGGGCGGTTCGCGGTCGCCTTTCCGGCGGAAGGCACTGCTTCAAAGACCATCCTGTGAAATTTGCAATAAACCCATAAACGATATAACTACCGCAATCGCCAAGCCTGGCAGCAATCTGCCTATTCATTTTGAATGCGCGCTGAGCATAGTGAGCAAGGAACTGAAACCCGGGAATGATGAAAAGATTGTATATCTGGGGAAGGGAAGTTTTGCTGCAGTAGAGTTTAAGGCTTACCGTCGGGAAAAACTAGTTGTCAGGCGCCAGATTGCCTGGGAAAACGTTGAGGAGAGAGGCGACTGGCGAATAAAGCTTAGATCAGTTGTGCAATGAGCAGAACGTTTCGTTTCTTCCGCGCCCTTCTTCTTACCTTCACCGCCGGGTTCCGTGCCTGTTAAGGATAGCAGGTGAAATGAGTCCCGTCTGCTATCTCATTTCTCCGTTTTGAAGGTTTTCAACATTCCCTCTACAATGAATAATCCGGCGGTTCCGCCGGGATCTTGCTGGCCAATCGACTTCTCCTGATAGTAAGCGGACCGCCCATGCTGGGCCATCATCGCCTTGGTGCTCTCCAAACCTTTCCGTGCGGCAGCAATACCCGCATCGGCCAGGGCATTCCAATCATCACTTGCTCCCTCCATGGCTCTGGCCGCGGGTTCGATAACATCGACAACAGTCTTCTCTCCCGGCCTGCTCTTTCCACGATCCGCCAAGCTATCGGCAAAGGCGCGAAAGAACAGGATCATGTCAGCGGGAGATAGCTCAGTCTTGCCCTTGAGGGCCTTTCCTCCCCTCATGAATCCAGTCGCAACAAGGGTGCCCATGGTGGAGGGAGCTGACCTGGTAATCTCCATACCGGTTTCGAGGAAGAACTGACCAATGTCTGATTCCTCCGAATTCTTCATCCTATCATCGGCGGCACTGAAGGCCTTGGTCATCGTTAGTCCCAAATCACCATCACCCAATTTGCTGTCCAGCTCAATCAATAAATCTCGATTCTCTTCCATCAGTTTTCGGATGCAAAGGATGGCTTTTTTTGCAATAGCGACATTCATCAAGCGGCTACTCCCTAAAGTTGAAATTGCTCGAAGAAGGGCGTTCGGGCAGGCGCGGCCAGCAGTGATTTCAGTTCATTGTCAAGTTTGAAAACGGAAATGGAGAAACCGGCCATTTCCAGGGAGGTGGCAAATTCACCAACGTAAACCTTGAACACGGAAATGCCCCTCTCTTCTAGAATCTCTGCCACCCTGCGATAGGCCACATAGAGCTCTTCCTTAGGGGTTGCTCCAAGTCCATTCATCAAAACAGAAACCCTGTCTCCCGATACGTAGGGAAGATCCGGCAGCAACTTATCTAACATCTCCCGAACAACCTCGTCGGCAGTAAGCAGCTTACCGCGCCGGATACCCGGTTCGCCATGAATGCCCATTCCGATTTCCATTTCATCATCACCGATAACAAACGAGGGCCTGCCCACTTCGGGAACAACTACTGGAGAGATTGCAACGCCCATGGTTCGAACAGCGGCCCCTGCCTTCTCGGCGATTCTTTTAACCTCGCTGAGGCTGGCTCCTTCCTCAGCCTTGGCGCCAGCGCATTTGTAAACGAAAAAAATGCCCGCAACACCACGCCGCTTGGCCTCCTTGCCTTTAGGCGCACTGGCAACATCCTCTCCAGCGACATAAGACTCAACTTGGATGTTCTCCATGGAAGCCATCTCGGCCGCCATGTCGAAATTCATTATATCCCCGCCGTAGTTGCCGTAAATGTAAAGAACTCCCTTACCGGTATTGATGGCTCTTGTAACTTCCAGCATCTGATCTGAACTTGGACTCTGGAAAACCCCTCCTACAGAGCACCCATCAAGCATACCCTTTCCGACATATCCAAGAAACAGCGGCAGATGACCGGAACCTCCGCCAGTGGCCAGGCCAACCTTGTCTTCGCCCGAAATGCCGGCTTTGACGATACAGCGCCTGTTGCCGGCAGCGGACACTAGCTGATCAGGATGAGCCTTGAGGATTCCCTCCAGCATTTCATCTACAAAGTTCTCCGGTCGATTTAGGAACTTCTTCATTTTCATTGTTTCCTCCAGATAGCTATCCAACCGATCTTGAACCCGCGATATCGGCTTCCAGCCTGTTTTTACGTTCGTTCATAAGATGATTAAAAATCATAATCAGAATCAGGAACACACCCCAGGTAAAATCTCGGGCAAAATTGTTAAACCGCAGCATATTGAAACCGCTGGAAAGAAATTGCAAAGTCATAACAGCTATGGCAACGCCGATTACCCGTCCGAAACCCCCGCTCCAGTTTACGCCCGCCAGGAGATTCACCAACACAGCCTGAAGAATGTAGGTTTCACCGTAATCGGCCTTTGCCTGATTTGTGCGGGACATCATCAGAAGTCCAGCCGTGGAAGCCAGTACAGCGCTGCTTGTATACGCGTATATCAGCATTCTTCGAACCCGTATCCCGGCAAATCTAGCGGCTATGGCATTGGTACCTATCAGGTAGATACTCCGGCCGAATTGAGTTTTTCTCAGCATCACGGCAACTGCAACGGCAAAAACCAGGAAAACATACAGCGGTATGGGAAAACCCAAGAGGCGTCCATTGCCGACAAAGAGGAAGGGTTTGGGCAGGCCGGGAACCGAATAGCCTCTGGTTATAATGATGGCGATACCGGAGAAAAGCTGCCAGGTTCCGAGTGTAACCAGGACGGGATGAATATTAAATGTCGACACCAGGTATCCGTTGATAAAGCCGGCGCTGATACCAACAATGTAGGCAACGGCCACCGCAAGCAGGATATAGAGAGCAAGAACTGCCGGGGCGGGATTCGCGGGAATAAGTGTTACCATTACCTTGGCCGCCAGAATGCTAGTCAGATTAGCCGTACCGATAATGGACAGGTCGATTCCTCCGGTAATCATGCAAATGGTTAACCCAAGAGACAGCAATCCCAGTTCGGGAAAGGAATACGACATGGATCGGAAATTCCTCATTGTGACAAATTTACCGGGATTGAGGATGCTCATAAGAACGAATATCGCAGCGGAAATTGCGATAAGTCGACTCAAATTACTGTCCTTGGTTTTTAGAAGTTTGATAGGTGAAGGAATCTTCAATTTTTCACTCTCCTCGGATTCCGACCGATCTCGCCCCTCTGATCTGAGGGACGGTAACGGCAACTAGCAAAACGAATCCCGTTGTGAACCGCTGCCAATAACTGGGAATGCCCATCAGAATCAAGCTGCTGTTTATAACGGTCATAAGCATCACACCCAGAAGAGTTCCATGAACCGTCCCCCTACCTCCTCCAATAATTGCGCCGCCTAGAACCGTGGCAGCAATGACATTCAGCTCGCTGCCGACGAGGTCGAAGGGATTTGCATTCCTTACATGGGCACTGTGTATGATCCCCGCCAAGCCGGCAAGTAATCCAACGTAGCAATAGATGAAATACTCTATTCTCTTGACGGAGAATCCGGCACGCTTCGCAGCCTGGCGATCTCCTCCCAGGGCATATACACCCCTGCCTATGATGGTATAACGCAGGATAAATGCTGTAACGGCTGCCAGCGCCAGGAAGACAAAGAAGGAGAAATGCAGTTCGGCTATCTGTCCTGATTCCGTAGTTCTCCGAAAGAACGCCAACTTACTGTAGTCCACCATGGGATCAGTAAGACGATTTATAATCCGCGTATCTATGAAAGTTAGAACAAATCCACTATAGGCACTAAGAGTTCCGAGACTGACGATTAAGGTGGGCAGACGGAATGTGGAGATAATCGCCGCATTGATCAACCCCAGCAAAACCCCTATTCCACCGGAAAGTAGGAAGGCCAGGACAACAGGTCCCGAGAAACCAATTGCTTCAAATATAATCCCTGTGATGTACATAGACACCGCGCCAATAGCCGGAAAGGATATATCTATTTCTCCGGATATCAGAACAAGGAGCACTCCCAGGGCAAAAACACCCGTAACGACTGTGCCTTTCAGCAGACTGAATAGGTTTCCGATGGAAAAGAAATTCGGATTGATTATACCCACCGTGAGCGAGAAGACAATTAGAATTACCGCAATGTAAGATTCATGTGTTTTCAGCAGTTTCTTCATAGTCGGATCCTATCTACTTGAGGCTTCCTATTTGGGAAATCAATTCATCTTCGTTGAAGCTGCTCTTGTATTCCCGTACGATTTTCCCCTTGTGCATCACGAAGACCCGATTACAGTTCTGAACTACCTCGGGTATGTCATCGCTCATAATAATTATGCCGGCTCCATTTGAAGCGAGTTCACGGAGTCTGGCGTGGATTTCCAGTTTTGAGCCCACATCAACCCCAACGGTCGGTCCGTTGAGAATGAAGACTCGAGAATCGGCGGCAAGCCACTTGGCAAGAACTACCCGCTGCTGATTCCCCCCCGAAAGAGATTGTGCGGGATTTTCAGATCTCGGAGTGGCAATTTTCAGTGTATCAATCCAAGTTTTGATGATACTCGCGGCCTTTTTGAAATCGATAAACCCTGTGCTGCTTTTAATGCGATGGAGGATTGTAGCTATGATATTGTCGCCTACACTGCGTTCAAGAAATAAACCCTCAGTAAGACGGTCTTCCGGTACATACGCAATTCCAGCTCTTATTGCCGCATCCACCGAGTCGATAAGCACTTCCTTCCCGTCGATTCTCATCTCCCCGGAACTTGCCGGCAGTATGCCGAAAAGAGAAAGCGCGAGGTCGGTCCTGCCGGAGCCAAGGAGGCCGGTAATGCCAATGATTTCTCCGGGGAAAAGTTTGAGAGAAACATCTTCGAAGGCGCCCTCTAGTCCAAATTTATCAACGGCGAGAAGGGGAATTTCATCTTTCACCGCAGCAAGGGTGAACCGTTCTCCGGAGATGTGATGTCCGGTCATATGATAGGTGATGCTGGCCTCATCGTACTTGCTTGTCTCACCCTCCGACACCTTGCGTCCATTGCGGAGTATGGTTAATTTCTCGCTGATATCCAGCACTTCCCGGAGTTTGTGGCTGACAAACAAAGTGGCAATTTTCTCGGATTTGAGTTCGGAAATAACTCCAAAGAGACTGTCAACTTCATTGTGAGTTAATGCCGTTGTCGGCTCATCCATGATAACTAATTTGGCATTATGAAGCAGAGCTCGAGCAATCGCCACTAGCTGCTTGTTGGCAACGGAAAGGCTCCCCACCTCCGAACGCAGTGGTATGTCCACCCTTATGTGCGCCAAGGCCGCTTGGGCGGTTTTTTCCATGTCCGCCCAATTTACCAGTTTTCGACCCTGTTCAAGCTGAGAATTGATAGCGAGATTTTCCGCCACCGTCAGATTCGGGAACAGGGAGAAATCCTGGTAAATAACCTGAATTCCTTCATGAATCGCATCAATGGGCCTGAGATTCTCATACTGACGGCCATTTAGAATTATTTCTCCCTCATCAGGCTGTGTAACGCCAGCGATGTTCTTTATCAGAGAAGATTTTCCACTTCCATTTTCCCCTGCCAAACAGCGGATTTCTCCCGGGGCAATAGTCAGAGAAACATCGTTCAGCGCATAGACGCCGGAAAAACGTTTATGGACATTCTTGACTTCAACTAGTGGCGCAATCATTCAAACTCATGAGGAAACCCTTTCCAGCCAATGGGCCCTTTCGGAAACCCATTGAACTTTTTGGATCTGGTTGGATTAGAAATTGTACTGATCCATGTTATCCCTGGTTACACCTACCCATGCCGAGCCGTAGAACAGATTAGGCTTTCCCGGGTTTTGAAGGAGCTCTTCATATCCAACGATACCGAGATCCGCACCATTCTCAATACTTCCGCCATCAAGGATGCGAACAGCAATTTCATTCATAGCCTTGCCCGCCATTGCAGGATCCCAAAAGGCAATCATATCTGTCGCCCCGCTTTCCAGATACTGTCCGGAAACCGAAACCAGACTGGTTCCAACAACGGAAACCTGTTCTTCAAGCCCGCGTTGCTCAACAGCCAAACCGGCACCGGGAGCGGTTGTCATGGCGCTGCCCTGTATGCCGCCTAGATCCGGATGGGTTGTAAGAAGTTCGAGAGTTTTCTCCGAAGCGATATCCAAATCATCGAATTCTTCAATCTTGTTTACCACCAGCTCCATGTCGGGGTAGTTGGCTTCCTGGTAGGCAACACCGGCATCCACCCACTCATTGTGACTCTTGGACTGCAGACTGCCCACGAAGGTGGCATACTTTCCCACCCCGCCCATGCGCTGGGCCAGGTTTTCCATCAGAAACTCACCATAAGCCGCATTGTCAAATGCCTCTATGATGATATCCGCGTTTTCCTGGGTGGAGGCCTCGTGACTCACCACCACTATCCCCTCTTCCCTGGCTCTTGCCAGAACCGGTTCGACCGCTTCCACGGAAAAAGGAACAACGCAAATGGCATCAACGCCTTGAGCAATCAGATCCTCTATTATGCGAACCTGCTCGGCAGCGTCGGCCTTTGAAGGACCAAGGAGAAAGGTATCGTGACCCGTCTCGCCACCGTACTCCTCAACGCCCACCCTCATTCGATCAAACCAGGCGATTCCATCAACTTTTACGACTGTCGCTATGGTATAGGAATCATCAGTTTCCTGCTTACAGGCAACCATGATAACCGATAACAGGATCACAATCAGGAATGCTAATCTTTTCATTAAATCCTCCTTGCCATTTTAACTAAAATGAGGAATTATTATGACATATCTGAAATACCTGTCAAGAAGACCTCTGAACTTCGACACCCTCGAAATCGCGCTATTCTTCGATAACGAGGGCAGATATTGTCAAAATTTTGGTTGCTTATAGAAAAATCCAGCTCTACTCAGAAAAAAAATTGATATTCCTTAAAATCAGCCAATCGGTTTATTAAAATATTTTAATTGACAACCCTAATCCGTGGAAATAGAATTCCTCCAGAACTATGGCCGTGAAAATCAAAGACATCGCAGAGAAGGCAAATGTATCTCTCGCAACTGTTTCCCTGGTGCTTAATAACAAGCCCAATATCAGTAAGACAACCCGCCGCAGAATTCTCGAAATAGCTGCGGAACTCGGATATAGATCCGCTCAGCACGGCTTTCCGGTTGAATACGGCACCATCCAATTTGTTCAAATTGTCCGGCATGGGCATACTTTGAACCAAGATCACAAGGTTTTCATTTCGGATTATATAGATGGCATCCTCCGCGAAACGAAGAGACTTCCGTACAAGATTGAGATCAAGTCTTTTTATGCCATGCCTATCACTGAAATCATCGCCTGGTTTGAAGACCAGACTCACTTATCGGGAGTAATCATACTGGGAACCGAACTGAGTCGTGATGATGTTCTCGCCTTCCTGAGTTGTCCGATTCCAGTCGTCTTTCTCGATACCTTCCTTGAGTACGTTCCTCTCGACTTTGTCGACATGAATAACACGGATTCAGTGTTTTCAGTTCTGGAACATTTCATTAAAAGGGGCCACGATGAAATCGGCATTGTCCGTTCCAGCGTACAAACCCGAAATTTCTGGTTGAGGGATAAGGCTTTTCGAGAGGGTCTTGGATTTTTTGGAAGGGTCCATGATGAGAGATTCTCCTTCGATGTCGATTCGACAGTGGAAGGATCTTATAGAGATATGAAGAGAATTCTCGATAGGGATATCAAGCTCCCCTCAGCCCTCTTCTGCGTTAACGACGTTATCGCCTTCGGGGTACTAAAAGCACTCAGGGAGAACGGAAATCAGATTCCCGAAGAGGTTTCCATCATCGGATTTGACGATCTCCCCGCATCTGCGCTGCTGACTCCCCCATTAACCAGCGTGATTGTATCTAAACGAGAAATCGGCAGCGTCGCATTAACCCGCTTAAATGCCCGGATTAGAAATCCAAACCTGCCTCCGGCCAAAATAGTTATTGGAGGGCAATTGATTGAACGAGCAAGCGTATTATCAAAGCGCTAGTCGTGGAGGTTGGATTGCACAAGGGGAAAATGATTGACAGCGAAGCTAAAGCATTCGGATCTGTTCAATTACGATACCTATGACGAAGTTCGACAAAGCCGTTTATAACACCCTTTACCAAGGGAATCACATAGCTTCCATTTCTGCGGGAATACTACCCGCTATATTGTCTGACGTGCCCTTAGCGCACGCGCAACACTGAGTTTGTCCGCGTATTCCATATCTCCCCCCACCGGAATGCCCGTTGCGATTCTGCTTATTCGAATACCCTTGTTAGCGAGCTGCTTCGCAATGTACAGAGCTGTTGAATCTCCTTCCAATGTTGGGTTTGTTGCTACAATCACCTCCCTGACGCCCTGCTTCTGAATGCGGGCATATATCTTTGCAAGTCCAAGTTCTTCGGGACCTACACCGTCAAGGGGTGAGAGCACGCCGTGAAGTACATGGTAAATTCCTTGGAATTCACCCGTGGACTCTATTGTGGCTACATCATTGGAATGCTCAACTATGCACATCAAATCCCGTACACGTCGGGGAGAATCGCAGATTGAGCACAGATCTGCCTCGGAGTAATTTCCACATTCTTCGCAGCGCACAATGTGTCGGCGAATTTCCCCGAGTCGTTCGGATAGGCTGTCCACAAAATTCTTATCCGCTTCTAAAAGCCAATAGGCAATTCGAGATGCGCTCTTTTTTCCGATTCCGGGAAGTCGCGAAAGCTGTGTTATGAGCCCTTCAAGACGCCGCACCTAGAGACTGCCCAATAAAAAATCCGGTGAAATGCCGAGTTCGCTTCCAAGCTGGGACATTTCGCTCTGAATTGTTTTTTTCATTTTCCTTGCCGCATCCGTAGACGCGGCAGCGATCAGCTCTTCGAGCATTTTGATATCGCGGGAATCTACCGCGACGGGGTCTATATGCACCGAAATCACTTCCATGGTTCCATCAATCGTAACCTTCACCAAGTCACCGCCAGATGTTCCGCTGGCTCGGAATGTCTTCATCTTTTCATGGGCCTCGCCCATAGTCAGTTGGAGATTTTTCAGACCCTTTAATAACTCCAATGGATTCATGTATCTACCCTCATCGCTATATTTTTCGATTGTGATTGTTCACGCTAACAGCCAAGCTAGCGATTGCTATCACCTACAATCGTACCCTGAAATACCCTGCAAACTAATCCAAGCTGCGAGGTTTCACCGGTATTCTCAATCTCGTTTCCTTCTCCCTCAGCGGCGATATGTATGGCGGACACATTCACACCCGCCGAAACAGCCAGCCTCATCAACTTATCGGTTTCTCTCTTTAACGGCGCGGCCTCAGAGGGGGTTTTGACAGTCAGGTAAAGCGAACTGCCCTCCCATTTCCAGCTCATCACCTTGTCTAATGCGGCCCCTAACAGGGGGCTCTCACCTCGCGCCTTATTCAGAATCTCCTTCTGTCTGTCCAAGCTTCCAACATCCCGCCTTCCAATCTCTTCCATGAGAGTTTGGTTATCCAATTCGGCTCTGATGCTGGGTTCAGCGGTTTTTTTTTCTACCCCATCTCCGGCTCGCTCTGCCTCATAACTGGAATAGAAGGCTCCGGAGCCGACAATCCCCCCATCATCTTTGTGTACTGTACCCCTCTCTCCGTCTAATTCCTCCCGCAGTGATTCGATGCGGGTTAACACCTCATCCGCACCCAATCTTTCTGAAAGGCTGCACAGACGTCCCACAAAAAGTTCAAGTTCGAATCTGGGATTAAGTGAATATCGTAAGTCGCGGTGAAGTGAGAATGCCTCCTCAATAGCCTCTTCCAAGCGTCTTATATTCCATCCCTCCCGCAGCTTCGGCGAAAATTCCTCCGCGCTGACACCCAATAGCGATTCTCTCCTTATTCCGTAGGCAAGCAGTATCAAATCCCGCAGATAACTCGTTACCTCAAGCAAAACCTGCTCCGCAGCAGTTCCGGCTTCCAAGATATCATCAAGTAATTCAATCGCTCCAACCCTATCGCCCGCAACCGCGGCTTCCAATAAAGCCGTCATATGCTCAACTCCAACCAGGTTCATCTTGTCGGAAATGATCGCCAGAGTGATTTTTTCACTCGAGAACGAGAGCACCTGATCAAAAAGCATATAGGCATCTCTCAGCGAACCGCCCGATTCACGAGCAATCCAATGAAGCGCGCTGTCCTCGAATTTCCTGTTAATCTCGGTGGCGGCCTCAATCAATTTGCTTCTAATTAGCTCCGGCGTAAGAAGGCGAAATCGAAACTGCTGACAGCGCGATCGGACCGTAAGGGGTACCTTGTGCAATTCGGTGGTAGCGAAGATGAAAATGATGTATGGCGGCGGTTCCTCAATTGTCTTCAACAGCGCGTTGAAGGCGCTGTTAGACAGCATATGAACTTCATCAATGATGTATACTTTCTTGTATGAGCTTTGAGGTCTGTAGAGAACCTCGTCTTTTATCTCCCTCACATCGTTTACACTGGTATTTGAGGCGCCATCTATTTCAATAACATCGGGCGAGGAAGTCCTGGCAATTTCCACACAGGGCCCGCAAACATTGCAGGGGTTGATTGTCGGACCATTCTGACAGTTAAGGGATTTTGCGAAGACGCGGGCTGCAGAGGTTTTTCCCGTGCCCCTGGGGCCGGAAAACAAATAGGCCTGGGCCGTCATGTTCCCGGCGATTGCATTCTCGAGCGTCGCCACCACGAATTTCTGACCAAAAACTTCCGAGAGCTTCCTCGGCCGCTTACGTATTGCAGTTACTTCCACCTTCGTAGGATTCTAATTGAAAAGCCGCTAGTTCTCAAGCAAGGAGTAGGCCCACCCGTCATTTATTGGGAAATACATCCAAACCACACGGTCTGCTGCCGTGTTCTTCGGGGAAATCCGATCTTAGGCATTTGTTTCACGTGATATTGAGGGTAATAAGCAGGATTGTGCTAATCTTAAAACTCTTCTGTATTAAGCGGACATGGGATTAATCTCTTTGCCATTTTCCCGTTATCAATCTTTGAGAATATCAGTGAAATGCCACTGGGGACTGTCAGGGAGTGTATACTGATAGAGTAGCCGCGGCGCTTGTTGCTTCCGAGAGATTTACATACGATGTATGGGCAAGTTCGATTTAGAAAGGCATCGCTGTGGAACGAGCTTTCAGTATCGTCACTACGGAGGTAAGCATCAGACCATGACTCTGCCGGAAGGGGATGGCGGGCGGAGACTCAGCTTCGCTCGCGGCGAGCGCCGCCCGGGAAATCCGAATGAAACGCGGAGTTTATCCGGGAAGATTGACATCGGAACCACATTTGAGGTGTCTATGCACGACAGATTCGGCGTTGACAACCCAAGAATTTGGGTGCCTGGCTCCAATGGCATGGTGGGGTCTGCGTTAGTACGGCGCCTGAAAGAAGAAAATGCGGAAGTCTTGCCAACCACAAGGAGCGATTTCGACCTGAGAGACTTGGGTGAGGTTGATTTGTTTTACAGAAGAACTCGCCCGAACCTTGTAATACTTGCAGCGGCCAGGGTTGGAGGCATCCACGCAAATAGCACCTATCCTGCCGAATTTATTGCGGATAACCTGCGGATACAAAGCAATGTAATCACCCGCGCAAAGAATTACGATGTGAAAAAACTACTGTTTCTAGGATCAAGCTGCTGCTATCCTAAAAATTGCCCCCAGCCCGTAAAAGAGGAATACCTCCTTGACGGCGCCCTGGAGTCAACCAATGAATGCTACGCCATAGCAAAGATTGCAGGGATCAAAATGTGTCAGGCCTACCGAAGGCAATATGGGTGTAACTTCATTTCGGCCATGCCGACCAATCTATATGGCCCTATGGACAATTTCCATCCCGAAGATAGCCATGTTCCCGCGGCCCTTCTCTCTCGATTTCATAAAGCGCACAGAGAAAAAGAGAAGACCGCAACTGTTTGGGGCACGGGTAAGCCGCTGAGAGAATTCATGTATGTAGATGATTTAGCCGACGCATGTGTTTTCCTGCTCAAAGAATATTCAGATGATATCCCCATCAACATAGGTACGGGAAAGGATGTTTCAATCAGGGTCTTCGCGAAACTAATCAAGGCTATTGTCGGATTTAAGGGGAATATTGAATTTGATGCATCACGCCCGGATGGTACATTTAGGAAGCTGCTTGATGTATCCAGAATACACGCACTGGGCTGGAAGCACAGTATAAGCCTGCAAACCGGACTAGAGCTTTATTACCAGTGGTATTTAGGGAGTATGAAAAGTGAGAGATAAGAAAACCGCGTTAATCACCGGCATTATCGAGCAGGATGGAGCTTGTTTGGCTAACCTGCCTCTGTCTAGGGACTTGAAGTACACGGAATTAGACAGTGCGCGGCGGGGTTCAAGAGAGACAGCCCGGGACGAAGACACACACTTCAAGGAAATGGTACAGGGCAATTTACATATCACGAGTGGGGATAATTGATGAGGATTTCATGCCGCCCACAATATCCGATTATAAACCTCCAGGGCCCTGTGTCGAGGTGGAAGAAGCGTGGCATTGGCATGCTCATCCCAGTACCGGATACAAGATCGAACCCGGTTCTTGAGAGCCCTGTAAAAAGTCGGCAGAGACTGAATTGCTGGGAGAATAAATGATTCAAGAGCTGCAGGAACTTAGAGGCCTGGAACCTGAGAAGGAATTTTTCATCGGTTTTGATTCTGATGGATCTGTGTTTGACAGCATGGAGATCAAGCAGCAGGAATGCTTCTGTCCCGCCTTTATTGATATCTACAATCTCCAAGGTGTGGCGAAGATAGCGCGGGAAGTTTGGAATTTCGTGAATCTGTATTCCAAATCACGCGGAATAAATCGCTTTCAGGCAGTCTTACGGGCAACGGACCTTCTCAGATCCAGGAGGGAACTAGCCGAAAGGCGCGTGGTTTGCCCGGACACTGACGGGCTTAGGGACTGGATAGAAAGGGAGCCCAAACTTAGTGAGTCTTCGCTGAGTTTGGAAGTGCATCGAAATTCACATCCCCACCTGAAACAGGCGCTCAACTGGTCGAGAGATGTCAGCACGGCGATAAAAAAAATCGCACGCAATATTCCTCCCTATCCCATAGTGTCGGACATACTTGACAAGGCCTCCGACAGGGCTGATTTGATGGTAGTCAGCCAAACTCCCGGTGCCGATCTCGAACGTGAGTGGACAGAATATGATATTGCGAAATATGTTCGGTTGATAGCCGGGCAAGAACGCGGGACGAAGTCGGAGCAGCTAAGATTTGCCAGCGTGGGAAAGTACGATAAGAGCAAGATACTGATGATTGGAGATGCCCCCGGCGATCTCGCCGCAGCGCAGGTCAATGGTGTCTTGTTTTATCCGATAATTCCAGGAGCCGAGGAGAGAAGCTGGGAGCTTTTCCGCAATGAGGGTTTGCCGCGCTTTTTCGCCGGGGAATTCTCAGGGAATTTTTGCAGCAGTCTCCTGGCAGATTTCGACGCCGCGCTTCCTGAGGATTTGCCCTGGTAGCGCAAAGATGATTTATTACCAGCGTGGTGCCGCGGACGAGGTGCTGAGTGATGCGGCACTGCGCGCGGGACTGAATGAAGCCCTGGGGAAAATTGGTTCCCGGCGGAGGGTTTGCGCGATTCCCCCTGATTTCACCCGATTTCATTCACGCGCGGGCGAAATTACCAGATACCTATGGGATTATTACGGTGCCGCGCTAGTCGACATAATGCCGGCACTGGGAACTCACAGACCGATGAGCAGAGCAGAAATTGAAGCTATGTTCCCCAATCTGCCTCCAAATCTTTTTCGCGAGCATAGATGGCGCAGCGATACTGTCACCCTCGGAATGGTGCCGCGCGCCTTCATTTCAGAGCTGATTGAAGCTGACTTCGGATATGATTGGCCGGTGCAGGTGAATCGGCTGCTATACGGGGGCAGGCATGATTTGATTGCTTCAATCGGTCAGGTGGTACCGCATGAGGTGACTGGCATGGCCAATCACGCTAAGAACATACTTATTGGCACCGGCGGTAGTGAGAGCATACACAGGAGCCATTTCCTCGGTGCTGTACATGGTGTGGAGCGTATAGTGGGGAGAATAGACAATCCGGTAAGAGCAGTTATTGATTACGCGATGAGAGAGTTTGCCGCCGTGTTGCCAATCCTGTACATCCTCACTGTAATAGGGAGCAATGAGAAGGGACAATCGGTGGTACGGGGATTATTTGTCGGCGATGATCGCGCGTGCTTCGAAGAGGCATCGGCTTTGTCTGCCAGGGTAAATATCACAGTGGTGGATAAGCCAATCAAGAAGTGCGTGACATATCTCAACCCGGAGCAATTCCGCAGCGCTTGGCTGGGCAACAAGGCCATCTACCGTACCCGCATGGCCATTGCCGATGGTGGAGAACTGATCATACTCGCACCCGGAATAAGGAGCTTCGGAGAGGATAGGGCAATCGATTCCCTCATACGGCAATTCAAATATTCCGGAACCGAGAAAATTCTTCAAGAACTTCGGCACGCGGAGGGTTTAAGGGCCAATCTGAGTGCCGCAGCCCATCTAATCCACGGGTCTTCCGAAGGCCGCTTCAGGATAACATACGCGCCAGGTTTCCTTAGCCGCAATGAATGTGAATCAGTTGGTGTTGGATACGCAAGGATTGATTCCATGTTGGAGAAGTACAATCCCGCAAAGATGAATCCCGGATGGAACCGGGTAAATGGGGAGAAAATTTACTATGTGAACAATCCGGCCCTTGGGCTCTGGGTACATGCAGGCAGATGGGAAATGGCATCAACTACCGCCCGCGCATTGTAGGCCTGCTGATAACTGCTTCTTCTGTTCCTCCGGCATCAAGCGGCTGTCAAAATCCATCAGACTGCATAAAACCTCTGCTCCGCGTCTCTAAGGATTTTCCG
>Ga0209364_1000119_pt1 | contig 17483 bp, 21 predicted proteins | sample WorMetHERISLAND2_3_FD_187387 | JGI IMG/M metagenome (GOLD analysis project Ga0209364, IMG submission 187387) | Marine gutless worms symbiont microbial communities from Max Planck institute for Marine Microbiology, Germany - Olavius albidus HERON... | ecosystem: Host-associated > Annelida >... | reverse complement strand
CTCTTCATCCGACACGTCAAGTCCGACATACTGTTTCATGGCTGCTCTCCTTGGGTCGCCTATGGTCCATGGGTTTCGTCACTCACAGGATAGGGAGAGCAGCCGCTCCGCGCGATTACGCCATGTGTAGTTGCGGAAGTCCGCCCCCTCGTCGACGAACCGCCGGCCCGTGGCGTTGACCATGATGCCGAGCGGATAGGAGTGCTTCTGGAAATTGTCGCCGACCGCCAGGTCGCCGAATTCGGGGGCGTTCCGGTCCCAGCCGACGGCATGGCAACCCGACCAGTTGCCGTATGAAGCCGCTCCGATGTCGAGCGCCATCTTGATGCCGTCGCCGGTGTTGCACCAGGTGCCGCGCACCTTGGCCAGCTCCCAGCCGGAGCCGAGATAGCGGGTTCGCCATTCCGGGTTGGCCTCGAAACCGCCGGCCGCCAGAACCACGGCCGGTGCCGTGAGCTCGAAGATCTCGCCGCCGCGCTTGACCCGCACGCCGGAGACCGTATGGCCGTCGAAAACCAGCGACAGGGCCCGCGTTTCGTATTCGATGCGGATTCCGTCCTTATTGGCGATCGCCGTCTGCTGGTCGACGATGCCGGGGCCGCCGCCCCAGACCTCCAGGCAGAGCCCACCCCAGAACTTGAAGTGCCCATCCACCTTGAAGGCTTGGCGGCCGTAGGACGGGACGAAGCGCATGCCCTTGGCGCGCAGCCACTTCATGGTCTCGAGACTGTTGCGGACCAGCTTCTCGCAGAGGTCCGCATCGGTGCGGAACTGGGTCAGGCGGAACATGTCGTCGAAGTACTGGTCTTCCGTGTACGTACCGAAGTCCGTCGTCTCCAGCTCCTTTTCGGTCAAGTCCGGCATGATCTCGAGGAGGTCGTCGACGCCCTCGTGGGCAAAGCGCATGGCGCCGGCGGTGAATCGGCTGTTGCCGCCGTCCTCGCCTTCCCGGGCCCGTTCCAGCATCAGGACACGGGCGCCTTTCTCGGCGGCGGCGAAGGCGGCACAGAAGGCGGCATTGCCGGCGCCGACGACGATGACGTCCGCTTCGATGTCGTTCATGAGGTGCTCCCGGTCAGCTCGGACAAAGACTCAGTAGTTCCGTTCATATCGGTCCGGCCTGTCTTCCTGCAAGGGGTCGGCCTCGAGTACAACGCGGACATCGCTAGGAATCTCAACGGTCTTGCGCTCAGAAACGGAGAAGAAGACGTTGACGCTCTTGGACGTTGCCGTGCAATCGTCGCCGAGGAAGACGCCGTAGCCGGTGGTGATCGACTTGCTGCCCAATTTGAGGACCCGGGCGCCGACGTCGACGGTGCCCGGGTAGTGGATTTCCTGGCGGTAGTCGATGGTGACGCTGGCCAGGACGAAGTCGATGCCGGGATGCGCCTCGCCATCAATGAGGCCGCCGATCAGCATGGTCCGGGCCGCCTCGATATAGGCGGCGAAGGCGACGTTGTTGACGTGGCCCAGCGGGTCCTGATCGGAAAAGCGGATGGTTACCGGCGTCCAGAACCGAAAGCTGTCACGCGTCGTCAGATCGACGTCGTCCATAGCTGGTAAGGCGTTCATTCCGGCACCCCTCGCAAACCGTCCCGACGGCGCCAGTCTGTATCTCATGAGGCGACGCGGCAAGCCCGCCGTTTCGGTCAAATGAGGCCGGTCAGGTCGGTCCCAGTTTGACCAGCTCGAAATAGAGGGTGACGAACATGATCATCGGCAGGCTGATGACGAACCCGCCGCCGAGCTTGGTGTTTTCGTCTTCCTTGGAAAAGAAGATCAACACCGCAGTGACAGCCCAGGCGATCACCATTGCGGCCGTATAGAGGGCCGTCTCGACGTCCCAGACGAATTGGCGCCATTCGAGATCGCCGGTGTCCGTCCTTTCGAAATGCCCCCCCAGATAGCCGAAAAAGCCGACCAATTGGATCGCGGCCAAAACGATGACCGCGGTCAAACCGAAGCCGCGGTCGGGGCGGAGACCTTTGTATTCGCCGAAAGCCATGGGAACAGCACGTCCGACATCTGTTATCTGGGACTCAGGAGATGTTGAGACGGCCGTCGCTTGTCAAGTGCCGGCAACCGTTGGGCAGCCTCGGTTTGAGATCGGCTTTGCCGTTGGTGCCGTATTCAGTCGTCCCCTTCCTGCGGCACCGGGTGCGGACTCCCCAACCAGGCGAACACGGCCGTCGCCAGGACGGTGCCGACGACCTGGGCTGCGATGAAGGCCGGTGCATGGGCCGGTAGGATGCCGGAGAAGGTGTCGGTCAGGGTACGCGCGACGGTGACCGCCGGGTTGGCAAACGACGTCGAAGACGTGAACCAGTAGCCGGCCGAGATGAACAGACCGACGGCATAGGGTACGGCACTCGGCCGCGCCTTCAGGCAGCCCAGAATGGTCGCCACCAGGCCGAAGGTGGCGACCATCTCGCCGATCCATTGGCCGGTGCCGGTCCGCGTCGTCGTCGAGACCATCAGGGCCGGCAGGTCGAACATCAGGTGCGCGATGCCAGCGCCGACGATGGCCGCGATCACCTGGACGATCACGTAGATGCCGGCATGCGCCGCCGTGATCTCGCGGCGGATCAGGAAGGACAGCGTCACCGCCGGATTGAAGTGCGCCCCCGATATGGGCCCGAAGATCAGGATCAGCACCATCAGGATGGCGCCGGTGGCGAGCGTGTTGCCGAGGAGCGCGATGGCCACGTTGCCGCCGGCCAGGCGCTCGGCCATGATCCCGGAGCCGACGACGGTGGCCAGCAGGAAGGCGGTGCCGATAGCCTCGGCGACGAGGCGGCGGCTCAGATCGTATTGGCTCATGGTCTTGTCAACTGCAGCAGCCGGAAGCCGACCCGCTGGGCTCGCAGCAGCCGGAAACCGTTTCGCCAGGTTCCTCGCGGGGCTCGCGGCTGAGCGACACCGCGTCGAGCCTGTCCTCGCCGAACAGCGCCGAATAGAACTGCACCGACTCCGAGAGGTCATGAACGGTGAGAGAGACATGCAGGCATTTCATTGGATTATCCTCATTGGGTTTAAGCGCAGCCAGCGCGCGAGACGGTGACTCCGCAAATGTCCTCGCGGCCCTGGCAGCAGTCGGAAACCAAGTAGTCGACCAAGTCGCGCACACCCGAAAAATCGACGGCGTACCAGATGTGTCTTTGGCGGCGGCGCGATGTGACGAGACCGGCCCGCTCCAGTTGCGTCAGGTGGAAGGACAGGGTGGAAGGCGAAACGCCGATCTCACCAGCGATCTCACCGGCCGGTCGGCCCTCCGGGCCGAGTTTTACGAGCAGACGAAAGACATTGATGCGCGTTTCCTGGGAGAGCGCAGCGAAGGCTTCGGTGGCAGCTTTGGTTTCCATATTTCTATAATATTGGAAATGTGGAATTTAGCAACTGGTGAGTGGGCATGTTTCGAAGGATATGAAAGGGAGAAAGGCTGGGCCATTGACCCCCGAACCAGCCCTTTGGGCACCCTTTGTCTTGGCAACGGGCTCGGGATTGGGGACCGATCAGTCGGCACCACTGGCTTGCGGGAGATCACTTCCCATCGCCTGAACCGACCGCTCCGGGGCGAACCGTATGGTTACGACCGTGCCCGATCCGACCTCGCTTTCGATGGACAAATTGCCGTCATGAAGCTCGATCAGTTGCCGCGACAGGGACAGTCCCAGTCCCGTGCCGTCGTGGGTGATGTCGGGCCCCGTTCGCACTTGGCTGAACGGCGCCAGCGCTCTTGGGATGTCCTCGGGTGCGATGCCTATGCCGGTGTCTTCGACGCCGAGCACGATGCCGCCCTGTTCGTCGACACCCGCTGTGATCTTGATGTCGCCCCTGTCAGGCGTGAACTTGATGGCGTTGGAAAGCAGGTTGACGACGATCTGGCGCAGCAAGCGGCCGTCACAGCGGAGCATCGGCAGGCCGGGCAGGATCTCGGTGCGCAAGTTCTGTTTCTTGCCCTCGAACCGCACCTGGACCATCCGAACGCAGGCGCCCAAGACATCGCCGATGTCCACGTCGCCCTCGTCCAGTTCGATTTCTCCAGCCTCGATCTTGGAAATGTCGAGAATGTCGTTGATGACGCCGAGAAGGTGCTGGCCCGAATAATTGATGTCCTTAGCATACCCCTCATACTTGGCGTCGATCTTGCCGTAGGCCCCATCGGCCATGATCTGCGAAAACCCGATGATGGAATTCAGGGGCGTTCTCAATTCATGACTCATGTTGGCGAGGAACACGGATTTCGCCTGGCTCGCCGCTTCCGCCTTCGCGGCCAAGCGCCGGGCGCCGTCGCGTTCGCGGCGCAAGGAGGTTTCGCGCTTCTCGATTTCGTCGACGAAGAAGGTATAGGCCTGCCCAAGCTTGCCGATCTCGTCCTTATCGTCGTGTGGATAGTCGATGTCGGTGACCCCGTCGACGCCGGCGTGGACGGCTGATTGCAGAGAAACAAGGCGTTTGATGATCTGGTTCTTGAACAGCAGGAACCCGACCATGGCCATGGTGGCGCAAGCAATGACGATCACCAACAAGGCGACGATTAGTTTGTCGAACAATTGCGTGAGGGCCTGCTTGCGTTCGCTGGTATCTTGTCGAACCGCAGACACCAGTGCCGTCATCGCCGAGATGAACTTCGACGCGGCGTATTTGCTCTTGTTGACGCGGCCCAGCAATTGGCGTTCCAGTTTTACCAGTTCTCGAGTGACGCCCATGAGACCCGTGGGGCCGTTGAACAGGTTAGCCATGCCCATCCATAAGCGTGTGCAGTCGAGCTGCGTCCGCCGCGGGAAGATCCGACGCCTCCTTACGAAGGTTCCCGGTCAGGCGATCGATCACCCGTTCAGATCGTCGAGCGCCCGGCCGCCCGCGGGAAACGGCATACTGTTGAAAGCCTTTCGACACCTCATGAGCGGCGATCAACCAGTCGCGGCCGGCCTCGCTCAACCCGCCGATTGTCAAATCGTCGCCGCAGGTTGGCTCCGAGCTGGGGTCGAAGATCAAGGCGCATTCGATTTTCTTGTGCAACTGCCAGAGGGCTTGAGTGCCCTGATCAAAATGGGTTTGTGTCCGGATCTTGCGCGTCACCAATTGATCCAGGGAAACCAGGACTTCCTCCAAGGATTGACCAGTCTGGCGAACCACCTGCGCGGCCTTGAGGGTATCGCCGGATATCCCCGCCGACAGCGTGTCCAGGGACGAATACAGTTGCTCGACCGTATCCCTAACGGAATCGTTGATGGTGCTCAACTCCGTCAGGGTCCGCGCCGATGCAAACTGGGGCGCAATGCCGACCAGATTGCCGACATCGCTGGTCAGGCGCTGTACAGTGGCCAGATTTTCCGCTTCCGATTCGGCGAATCGCGGGACCACGTCGCGGAGATGGTTGAAGGCGAAAACGCCGACGGCACCGGCGATCATGGCAGCCCCGGTGAGGACGGCGATGGCGATGGTCGCTTTGGTGAGGATCGAAGCACGCACGGCTCACCTGAACGGCGGTGCGTAAAGAAGTCCCCCGTCTTTCCACAGCGAGTTCAACCCTCTGTCGACGACCGGTTTGCCGCCGCCCAGATGGCGGGAAAAGATCTCGCCGTAGTTTCCGACCTGGGCAATGATCTGCCGAGCCCAATCCGCCGGCAGGCCCAATCCCTTTCCAATGTCTCCGCTCAATCCGAGCAAGCGGCGCGCCTCCTCTGGCAGGGGGCCGTCGATCTTTTGGTCCAGGTTGTCGGAGCGCAAACCGTGTTCCTCGGCGGCGAAGGTCGCGAAGACCGACCATTGCACGACATCGAGCCATGAGGCGTCCCCTTGTTTGACGGCGGGGCCCAAAGGTTCTTTGGAGATCACATCCGGGAACAACACGAAAGCGTCGGGATCTGCGGCGCGATAGAGTTGTAGGGTCCGCAAAACTACGCGGTCGTAGATCAGCAGGTCGCAGCGTTGGGTCAGAAAGGCGTTGAACGCCTGCTCCGTCGCGGCAAAGGACACCACTTCCAGGTTCGGCTTCGACGTCGCAATCAAGTCCTTGAGGTTGAGGATCGTGGTCGTGTTGCGGTTGACGCAGACCTTGGCCTTGTCGACGCCGGCCAGATCCTTGGCCCCCAGACTTCGATGGGCCAGGAAACCTTGCCCGTCGTAATAGACGGTGGTGATGAAGTCCATTCCACGGACGGAATCGCGAACCACCGTCCACGTCGTATTGGCCATCAGGACGTCGATCGCCTCCTCGGCGATGGCCTTGAAACGGTTAACATCGTTGACCTCGACGAATTCCACGGCATCCTTGTCGGCAAAGATCGCCGCCCCCAGGACACGGCAAAAGTCCACGAACAGTCCGTTCCAATCGCCATTATCCGAAATCTCGGAGAGACCGATTCCGCTACGGCTGACACCGCAGACCACGTGGCCCCGCTCGATGACCTCCTGAAGGCGGCTGTCGGCGGCTACGCCGGAACTTAGTGAGAGGGCGAAGACGAGGGCAAGCAAGACCCGCCCGGCGGCCCGTCGCAATCCTCCCGCACAACTACTCGACGTGCAAATGTCCATGCTACATACCCTCCCTCAAGGAAAGCGGTAAGCAATCGTTCTTTGTCCAGCAATTGTAACGAGGTTCGCCGTCTATTGAAAAACCTGAAATATTTCTGAATATTTCGCCGATCTATAGTCCAATCGCATTGGCGATCCGCCAACGAAAACACCGTCGATGACGGTTGGCGTCCTGAAACGGCGTAAACAACCGGGGGCGATCGTGTCGCGTTGGGTCAAGACCCGGAATCCCATTCGTTTCTAACCCATGTCCTCGTCCCGCAATTGTCAGCTATCTCGAGGGGCCACCTAGAGAAGCCGCCGAAGGGACGATCCGGGCTGTATCCACCGCCACCACGCCGTAATCGGCACCCCTTTTCGTGGACTTCGGAAACCCAACCTCCGGCCCAAGAACCTCCGGAACGTCCTTTCAGCGGACCTCTTCACAGGGGCAAGAAACGCACATAAACACAACAAACTTGTATTTAAATATAATTTTACAAAAAATATTGACAAAATATATTCAAACTATAAATTTTAAATGTTGAATAAACACCCAACTCTGTCCGGGGGACCGAACCATGACCATCGTCACCGCCAACCGCCTCATCGAAGGCGACGTCGTCTATCTGGCCGCTGGCGGGTCCTGGTGTCCGGCCATCGACACGGCCATTGTCGCCCGCACGGAAGACGAGGCCGAAGCGCTATTGGCCATTGCCGCGGAGGCGGAAGCCCATCAGGTCGTCGTCGGCGCCTATGCCATTGAGGTTGCCGAGGCCGAGGGGCAATGCCTGGTGCCGGTCCGCAACAAGGAATGGATCCGCGCCTTCGGGCCAACCGTGCACCCCGAGTTCGCCCGCTTCGACGTGCCGGAGGAGCTGGTCGCTGCGTCGGGTCTCTTGACCGCCCAGCAGGGGAGCGCCGGTCATGTATGAATACGGCAGCTTCGACCGCACCATCGTCCGCGACCGGGTGCGGCAATTCGAGGACCAGGTGTCACGGCGCCTGGCCCATGTGACCCGCACCTACGACCGCGGCTACGGCCACTTCACGACGCGTCAGAACCTGCAGATCAACTAGCTCAACCTGAAGGACGTGCCGGACCTTTTGCAGTCCCTCGCCGAGGTCGACATGCACGCCATCCAGACCTCCGGCAACTGCATCCGCAACGTCACCGCCGACACCTACGCCGGCGCCGTCGCCGACGAGGTCACGGATTCGCGCGTCTGGGCCGAGATCGTCCGCCAATGGTCGACCCTGCACCCGGAGTTCTCCTTCCTGCCGAGGAAATTCAAGATCGCCGTCTCCGCCTCGCCCTTCGACCGGGCCGCCGTGCGTTTTCACGACATCGGCCTCATCGCCAAGCGGGATGATCGCGGCGGGTTGGTCTTCGAAGTGCTGGCCGGCGGCGGCCAGGGCCGCACGCCGATGATCGCCAAGACGCTCAATGACGCGGTGCCCGCCGAGGATCTGCTCAGCTACCTGGAAGCGATCATGCGGGTCTACAATCTCGCCGGCCGGCGCGACAACAAGTACAAGGCGCGGATCAAGATCCTGGTCCATGACTTGGGCGTGGACGAGATGGTGCGCCGCGTCGAGACCGAATGGGCGGTCATGCGCGACGGCGCCCTGAAGCTTCCGGAAGACCGTATCCGGGAGATCGAGGCTCATTTCGCACCGCCCGTCTTCGAGACCCTGTCCGACGACCCCTTCGCCGCGTCCGTCGGTACCGGGGCCGAGCCCGGCTTCGCGGGGTGGGTCCGCACCAACACGGTCGCCCACAAGGCGCCGGGCTACGCCATCGTCGTCTTGCCCTTGAAGGAGCCGGGCGCCGTACCGGGCGATCTCGGCGCCGACGCCATGGAGGCCGTCGCCGACCTGGCCGAGACCTACAGCTTCGACGAGATTCGCGTCAGCCCCGACCAGAACCTGGTTCTGCCGCACGTCCAGTGGTCGGAGCTCCGCGAGCTCTGGGCCGAACTCAAGGATCTCGGCCTGGCCACGTCGAACGCCGGTCTCATCGGCGACATGATCGCCTGCCCGGGATTGGATTACTGCTCGCTCGCCAATGCGCGGTCGATCCCCGTCGCGCAGCGTATTTCCAGGCGCTTCGCCGACCTCGACCGGCAGCTGGAGATCGGGCGCATGCGGGTCAAGCTGTCGGGCTGCATCAACGCCTGCGGCCACCACCATGTGGCCGACATCGGTGTCCTCGGGGTCGAGCGGGCCGGTAAGGAAGCCTATCAGGTGACCCTCGGCGGCAACGCAGGCAACGATGCGTCCATCGGCGACATCGTCGGCCCGGCCTTCGACGCCCATACGGTGGTCGACGCCGTCGAGGCGGTGATCGCGCTCTATCTGGAGCTCCGCGAGACCGGCGAGGCCTTCGCCGAGACCTACCGCCGTGTCGGATCGCAGCCCTTCAAGGAAGCCCTCTATCCGGAGAAGTACCATGCCGCTGCTTAGAGACGGCACCATTGCCGAGGACGACTGGACGACCCCCGCCGACGGCGCGCCCCTGCCGGACGGCCCCGTCCTCGTCGACCTCGGTACCTGGCGGGCCCACCGGGACGCGCTCTCCTCCCGCAGCGCGCCGGTGGGCATCCGCCTCAAGGCCGACGACGACCCGGAGGAACTGGCCGATCACTTAGGTTCGATCGACCTCATCGCCTTGGAGTTCCCCGCCTTCACCGACGGCCGCGCCTATTCGGCGGCCCGCGTGCTCAGGGAACGTTTGGGTTATACCGGCGAACTCCGCGCCGTCGGCAACGTGCTCAGAGACCAGTTCGTCTTCATGCACCGCTGCGGGTTCGACTCGCTCGAGGTCGAGGACGAGGGTGCGGTCGAGGCCTGGCGGCAGGCCATCGGCGAGATCAGCGGGACTTATCAGCCGGCGGTGCGGGAGGTTAAGGCGGTGCGGGGGTAGGGGGCAGCTCAAAAAACCACCCCATCATTCGCGCGAACGCGGCGATCCAGGATTACTGGTTACGGAAACCTCTGTCTGAATGCGGGATTCGCGTCACGCGCGGCTTGGCTTTTCGCGTTCGCGGGAATGACAGGAGAAGGCGTACGCCACCCCCTCACACAATCTCACTCAAATACGCATGGAACCGTGTGTCGCAGTAACTGACCCGCCACTCCACCGGGGTGCCGTCGATGGTCTCTGCCAGGCGGTCGATCTCCAGGATGGAGGCGCCGGACGGCAGCCTTAAGTGTTTGGCGATCGCCGGGGGGGCGGCGGTGGCCTTCAGGTGTTCGACGGCGCGGTGGATGGTGACGCCGTAGTCGGTCTCCAGGAGCTGGTAGAGCTCGTTGGGGATCCGGGTATCGGTGCCGAGGCCGGGGACCAGTGCGGCCGGCAGGACGATTTTTTCGAGGATCGCCGGGCGGCCCTTGAGCGTGCGCAGGCGCTCGATGGCGATGACCCGGGCCCCACTGGCGAGACCGAGGTGCTCGGTTTCATCCCGCGAGGCGCCGCGCCGCGCGACATCGTTGACCCGCGCCGTCGTCGGCAGCTGGCGTTGGTCGTCTGCGTCGACCAGGTGGAAGAAGTGGAAGAGTTCGCGCTGCGGCGTGTGGGCCGAGACGAAGGTGCCGCGGCCCTGGTGGCGCAGGATGACGTTCTCGGCGGTGAGCTCGTCGAAGGCCTTGCGCACGGTGCCCTGGGAAACGCCGAGTTCCCGGGCCAGGGCCGTCTCGCTCGGCAGCCGGTCGCCCGGGTTCCAGGTGCCGTCGACGATGCGCCCGATGACGTCCGACTTGACTTGTTTGTAGAGCGGTCCGCCGCCCGGCGGCAGGGGGGTGGCGTTCATGACGATTTCTCCAAAATTCTTATATAAGAGTTATAGGAATCGATCGACCGGATCAAGGGCTGTGCCTATGTTGTCGGTGTAATCATTTCCGATCACGTTTGAACCGTTGCAGCCAGAGGAGGAACCAGTGGCAGCACCGCATATTCTCGTCCATGACGCCAAAGACACCGTCGGTGTCATCGTCGTCGAGGGCATCGAGGCCGGCAGCACATTGACCGGCTGGGTCATGGAGAACGACAAGACGATCCGGGTCAAATGCCTGGACTCCATCCCCATCGGCCACAAGGTGGCGTTGGGCAAGATCAAGAACGGCGACACCATCATCAAATACAGCCACGACATCGGTCGTGCCGTCGCCGACATCGCCAAGGGCGGTCACGTCCACGTCCATAACGTCAAGACGAAGAGGTGGTAGTCATGGCCAAGAAAACGAAGAAAGCGATGAAAGCGCCCCGTTCCGTCCCAGCGAAATCACCCCAGGTTCCGCGTCTGGTCGACGACGCGCCGGTCATCCTGCCGGCGCCGCGCTATGTGAAGTTCCGCTCGAAGCCGAAGGCGAAACCGACCTTCTGGGGTTACCGCCGAGAGAACGGCCGGGTCGGCATCAGGAACCACGTCATCATCCTGCCCCTGGACGACCTCTCCAACTCGGCCTCGGAGGCGGTCGCCAACAACATCAAAGGCACGCTCGCCCTGCCGCACCCCTACGGGCGCCTGCAGTTCGGCGAGGACCTGGACCTGCACTTCAGGACGCTCATCGGCACCGGCTGCAACGCCAACGTCGCCGCCGTCGTCGTCATCGGCATCGAGCCCGGCTGGACGCAGCGGGTCGTCGACGGCATCGCCAAGACCGGCAAGCCGGTTGCCGGTTTCGCCATCGAGCAGAACGGCGACATCGCCACCATCGCCGCGGCCAGCCGCCAGGCCAAGGAGTTCGTCCACTGGGCGACGGAACTGCAGCGCGAGCAATGCGGCGTCGAGGACCTCTGGGTCTCGGTCAAATGCGGCGAATCGGACACCACCTCCGGTCTCGCTTCGAACCCGACGGTCGGCAATTTCATCGACAAGATGGATGCCTGGGGGGCGACCACCTGTTTCGGTGAGACCTCCGAGATCACCGGCGCCGAACAGGTCTGCGCCACGCGCGGCGCCAGCAAGGCGGCAAGCCAGAAGTTCCTGAAGACCTGGCAGGCCTACATGGTCGAGGTGATCGAGCCCTTCAAGACCTCCGATCTCTCCGAAAGCCAGCCGACCAAGGGCAACATCGAGGGCGGCCTGACCACCATCGAGGAAAAGGCCTTCGGCAACCTCGAGAAAATCGGCAAGAAGGCGAAATACGTCGATGTCCTGGAACCGGCCGAGGCGCCCCGCAAGGGTCCCGGCCTCTACTTCATGGACACCTCTTCCGCCGCGGCCGAATGCGTCACCCTGCAGGCGGCGGCCGGGTTCACGGTGCACCTGTTCCCGACCGGCCAGGGCAACATCATCGGCAACCCCATCGAACCGGTGATCAAGCTGACGGCCAACCCGCGCACCGTCAGGACCATGGGCGAGCACGTAGACTTCGACTGCTCGGGTATCCTCCGGCGCGAGATGAATCTGGACCAGGCCGGTGACGGACTGATCGACATCACCATGCGCACCTGCAACGGCCGCTCGACGGCGGCGGAAGCGCTCGGTCACCGTGAGTTCGTCCTGACCAAGCTCTACCGAAGCGCATGACCAGCGCCTAAAACGACAAGCGGCGCGGCGGGGCGGTTTATCCGTCCCGCCTGCCGCCCTATCCTGAACCCGGGAGACAACCGGGGGAAACGACTTGATGCGCATCACTGCCATCCGCGAGGCGACGGCGAACCTGAGTTCGTCCTTCCGCAACGCCTCGATCGATTTCTCGAAGATGACGCTGAGCGTCGTCGCCGTCATCACCGACGTGATCCGCGACGGCAAACCCGTCGTCGGCTTCGGCTTCAATTCCAACGGCCGCTATGCCCAGGGTGGTGTTTTGCGCGAGCGCATCATTCCCAAGCTATTGGAAGCCGATCCGGAAAGCCTGCTCGACGAGATCGCCTCCAATTTCGATCCGACCCGGCCCCTGGCTTGCATGATGAGCAACGAGAAGCCGGGCGGCCACGGCGAGCGGGCCTTTGCCGTCGGCGCCATGGATGCGGCGATCTGGGACATCGTCGCCAAGATCGAGGAGAAGCCGCTCTACCGGGTCTTTGCCGAACGCTTCAACGAGGGCTGCTTCGACGACGTGGTCAAGGTCTACCCCGGCGGCGGTTATTACGACCCGGACAAGGGGCTGGGGGGCTTGCAGGCGGAGATGCAGGGTTACCGGGACGCCGGCTATACGCTGATGAAGATGAAGATCGGCGGCGCGCCGCTCTACGAAGACCTGGCCCGCATCGAGGCAGCCCTGGAGATTGCCGGCGATGGACACAACCTGGCCGTCGACGCCAACGGTGGCCTCGACGGGGAAATGGCCATGGCCTACGCCGAGGCGCTGGAGCCTTATGGTTTGGCCTGGTTCGAGGAACCGGTCGATCCCCTCGACTATCAGGCCCATGCCGATCTGGCGGCCGCGTTCGACGGCGCCATCGCCACCGGCGAGAACCTGTTCTCCCTGATCGACGCCAAAAATCTGCTGCGCCACGGCGGATTGCGCCCGGACCGCGACTGGCTGCAGTTCGACCCGTCCCTGATCTACGGGCCCTCAGTCTTCATCGAAACTGTCCGGATGAGCGAGGACATGGGCTGGTCGCGGCGCCGCCACGGCCCGCACGGCGGCCAGCAGCTGGGCCTGCACCTGACCGCCGGCCTGCAGCTGGGCGGTACCGAGACCTATCCCCTGGTCTTCCAGCCCTTCGGCGGCTTCGGCGACGACGCTGTCATCGAGGACGGCACCGTCCGTGTCTCCGATGCCCCCGGCCTCGGCGTCGAGACCAAGTCCGAGCTTTACCAAACCATTCTCAAACCCCTCGCTGAGGGATAATGGAGCCCTTCACGATGCCCGATATCATCATCACCGAACCCATGGACCAAGACGCCGCCGACGGCCTGACCCGGCGTTACGATGTCCTTTTCGACCCGTCCCTGGCCGACCGGCCGGACGACATCATCGCCGCCGTTGCCGGTTCCCGGGCCCTGATCGTGCGTAACCGCACCCAGGTGCGGGGCGATCTTCTGGATGCCGCCACCGCACTGCAGGTCGTCGGTCGCCTCGGCGTCGGCCTCGACAACATCGACGTGGATGCGTGTCGGGAACGGGGCATCCCGGTCTACCCGGCGACCGGTGCCAACACGGACTCGGTGGCCGAACTGGTCATCGGCGCGCTGTTCGCGCTCTACCGCGGTGCCTACCATGCCAGCGGGGAGGTCCTCGCCGGGCGCTGGCCCAGGCTCGAACTGAAGGGCCTCGAAGTGCAGAACCGGACATTGGGCCTCGTCGGCTTCGGCGCCATCGCCCGGGCCGTCGCTAAGCGGGCTGTGCCCTTGGGCATGACCGTCCAAGCCTTCGATCCCAACATCGCCGATGACGATCCCGCCTGGGAAGCGCTCGACGTTCGGCCTGCCGACCTTGCCACCGTGCTCAGGGAAAGTGACGCCGTCAGCCTGCACGTGCCGCTGATCGAGGCCACCCGGCACATGATCGACGAAGCCGCCATCGCCTCCATGCGCGACGGCGCCCGCCTGATCAACGCGGCGCGCGGCGGCATCGTCGACGAATTGGCCTTGGCGGAAGCGCTGAAGGCGGGCAAGCTGGGCGGTGCCTTCTTCGATGTGTTCGAGGCCGAACCGGTGGCCCAAGGCTCACATCTGGAAGGCGTGCCCAACCTTATCCTGGCGCCGCACATCGGCGCCATGACCGGGGAGGCTGACCGACGGGTCAGTTTCATGATCGCCGACAAGGTGACCCGCGTGCTCGAAGGAGAGGAAGTCGATGGCCAGGCATGAGATCGCCCATCTGGAGGACCTGGTGACGCGCGTCTTCATGGTCTCGAAGACGTCGGAGTCCAACGCCGCCGCGGTCGCCCGGGCGCTGGTCGCCGCCGAGGCCGACGGTCTGTCGTCGCACGGCCTCAGCCGCGTCGCCAGCTACGCCGATCAGGCCGTCTCCGGCAAGGTCGACGGTATGGCCGATCCGGTCTTGAGCCAGACCGGCAGCGCCGCGGCACGGGTTGACGCCATGAGCGGTTTCGCCTATCCGGCCGTCGACCTCGCCCTCGATTGGGCCCAAGGCTTCGTGCCGTCCGCCGGCATCGTCGGCGCCGCCATCTGCCGCTCGCACCACGCTGGGGCCATGGGCTTGCATGTGAAGCGCATAGCCGCCCACGGGTTCGTCGCCATGGCCTTCACCAACTCGCCGGCCGGCCTCGGCCCCTGGGGCGGCAACAAGGCCCTCTACGGCACCAATCCCATCGCCTTCGCCTGCCCGCGTTCGTCCGAACCACCCCTGGTCATCGACCTGTCCCTGGCCAAAGTGGCGCGCGGCAAGATCAAGATGGCCGCCGATCGTGGTGAGGACATCCCCGAGGGTTGGGCCGTCGATGTCGACGGCCGGCCGACCACCGACTCGGCCGCCGCCATGTCGGGCATGCTGCTGCCCATGGGCGAGGACAAGGGCGCAGCCCTGGCCCTCATGGTCGAGATCATGGCAGCCACGCTGACCGGCTCGCACCACGGCTTCGAGGCGTCGTCGTTCTTCTCCGCCGACGGTCCGCCGCCCCACATCGGCCAGTTCTTTCTGGTGATAGACCCGGAGGCCTTTTCCGGCGGCGCCTTCTCGGAGCGCATGGAGACCCTGGTGCTGGCCATCCTCGACCAGCAGGGCACGCGGCTCCCCGGCCAGCGCCGCCAGCAGGTGCGCGCCGAGGCGGCGCGGGATGGCATCGAGGTGCCGGATGCCCTCTACGATGACCTCGTCGGCCGCGCCGCCGGGTGAGGCTCGGCTTCAAGCGGACGAGCACCGCTCATCAAATCGCGCCGGTCCGGACCCCGAAACCACGGCGAGGATCGACCACTATTTCTTGACGCACTTCTTGTCCTTGCATTTGTCGGATGCGCATTGCGCGTTGACGGAACAGGACTGGCCGATCGCCTTGGACGTGCTGCCGCAGAAGCTCCAGTCGAAGGTCCGCTTGTGGCAGGTGCGGATTCCCTCGTCGGGACAGTCTTTGTTGCTCTTGCAGGCACAACGGCCGGACTGACAGGCGCCCGACGCACACTGGCCGTCCTTGGAGCAGGTCTGGCCGACTTTCTTGTCATCGACACCGCAGAAATTCGTGTTCGTCGACCGCTTGTGGCAGATCGGCCGCGACGGATGAATCAAGCTGCAGTCGCCGTCGTCGTTACAAACACATTGCTTCTGTTCGCAATCGCCCGACTGGCAATCGGCGTTATTCTTGCAGGCCCCGCCCAGGGCGACACGCGTCTTTCCGGGCAGCCGCTGGTTCTCCGGTCTGATCGCGATGCACAGGTCTTTGGCGTCGTTCTTCATCCGGTACATGGTGTCGTGTTTTTCGATATAGGGCGTCGAGTCGTTGTGCCCCTGGGTGCTGCGGAAACCGTGGGCGTGGCCGACCTCATGCATGATCAGTCCGACCAGGGCGCAAACACCCCAGTTCTGGTCAACCAGGTTGAGGTAACAGATGTTGATCTGGTTTCCGGGACCGCCATGAGCGAATCCATTGGTGCCTTTTCGGCAGGTCGACGAATTGTCGGCGCAATCGATGGTCAGGTTCGGCCATTTGGCGACGATCTCCTGGCGTTGCTTGGCGCTGAGATAGGTATAGCTGTCGACGATGCGGCTCATTTTCCGGGTGATGAATCCGGCCGCGTCGTTGATGCCGTCCTCGGCGAGCGGTCCGCAATCCTTGATCTTGTATGCCGCTGCCGGTTCCGCCGTTACGGCGAGGAGCAGGACCACGAAAGGAAGTGATCGGAAAAGACCCAAGAACATTCTCATTCCCCCTACCATTGCGGCATAAATCCGCCGTTTGGTGCCGCCGGTCACGCATTGCCGCGCCGGGCCCTTCACGGGCCCTTTTGCCGACGAAATCCCGCTGGGAGTGTATCACGGGACGCGAACCCACGCAGCCTGGGGTTGTCAAAATCGCAAGGCGCAACACTCGGCCTTCAAAATGCCGGGGGATGACGACCCTCATCGAGTGAGAAGCCCGGCTATTCCCGTTTACAGGATAGCGGTGAATGGTAACCCTACCGGCAGGTCGCCGTCGCGTCGTAGGCGAAGGGGCGCTCGTACCAGGAGGGTTTGACGAAGAGCCCGAGCTGCCCCGTCGGTGACTTCGAGGCGGCGACCTTGAAGGACGCCTTCTGGCCCTTCTTGAGGCGCATGCGCCGGGAGCTGACGACTTGGGCGTCGGTGCCGATCCGGTAGATCTGGAACTGCCCGGACGCCGGCCAGTCGCCGCCCCGGTTCTCGGTGGTGAACACCGTCTCGCCGTTGCGGCAGCTGGTGGAAATGTTGAGCGCCACGGGGGCCGGTGCCGCTTGCGCGGAGCGCGACAGGCTGAAGGACTCGGAACCGGTATCCGGGCGGCCGGCGCCGCGGACCGGTTTCGACTTGAGCGCCGCCGGGCGTGTTGCCAGGCAGCGCACCACGGCCAGGCGCTCGACCGACGCCTCGGCATAATCGGCGAGGCCAGCACCCGAGAGCTTTACCGTCTCTCCGCCGATCCGGAGACGGGCCGCCTTGCCGGCCTCACGGATGCCCTCGATGCTCTTCACCTGTTTCTCCAGGTGCCGCACATAAGGCCTCCAGTCGCCCCGGAACTTGCGGTGCACATAGGACGTCACCTTCTCGGGGGTGAGGTCCCCCCACAGCCGGTGCTTCGGGAACGGCCCGCAGTCGGCGGCGGCCGCCCCGGGCGCCAAGGCCGGGAAAACCAGAATGGGTGTTGCGAGCAGGGTTGCCATCGCCAGATGGCGGATCCGGAAACTGGACATCGTTCGCCACTGTCAACGGCAACTTAAATTTCCCCATAATCGGCAACTTAAAATTCCCTGGTTTTAGTGTTTCGGTGATCAGCCGGTTGATGGATCAGGTTTGGTCCTTTCTGGGTCTCCCCCGTCGTCGACTGGGTTTGTCGGGGTTGGGGTTTTGAGGTGCCGCCAGGTTTTCCGGCATGAGGT
>Ga0209364_1000115_pt1 | contig 17816 bp, 15 predicted proteins | sample WorMetHERISLAND2_3_FD_187387 | JGI IMG/M metagenome (GOLD analysis project Ga0209364, IMG submission 187387) | Marine gutless worms symbiont microbial communities from Max Planck institute for Marine Microbiology, Germany - Olavius albidus HERON... | ecosystem: Host-associated > Annelida >... | reverse complement strand
CAAAGGGCGAGGCCTTCTCCGTCTCCTCGGCAATCACCTTGCGAAGCCGTGTGTAAAACGAGGCCGCCGTGTTCCGGTGGACGCCAACCAACTCAGCGGCTGCTCGTGCCGTCGTCGCCGCCACAAGGTGCTCCATCAAACGATCACGCTTCCAACCACTGAGCCGGCTTCTTCTCGCATTCATCCTGCAATCCTAGCCCAAGCATCTCGCTTAGCTAGGACAGCCCCTAATTTTTTTTTCAGCAGCTTCCTGGATTGGCGCAATTTTCTTATCATTGATGTCGAGCATTCCAAGCAAACTACCCAAAGCCATTTTGGCCTCGTAGTTTCCATCTTTTGACAACTTCCACAGTTCGTTGACTGCGCTCCGATAATCCTCTTGCTTCATCGCAGCTTTGATGTCGTCGATATCGGCGTAAGCCCGAAACGGGCCGATCAGAAGCGCTACGCATAGAGCAATGGTCAACAACGGAAGGGGGATCATGTTCATATCTTCAATCTGAATACGCGTTGAAATGGTAAAGCCTTTTCCAGAGAAATACACCTTAGGGTCTGAGGTTGGCGACCATCTTTGGGTTAATCCAAAGCGCTTACAATTGTTGCCCGTCGCTCTATTCGGATTTCCGCTATTGGGATACTCCGGCCATTGTCCGGGCCCGACGGTGACGGCCGCTTCGCGGCAAAAGCCGCCGTCAATCCCCGCCGGCAGATACCGGTTCGACCCGGTAACCGAACGCGGCCGCGCCCTCGCGGAGCCAATGCCAGAGATCGCGGGCGAAGCTGCGCGCCACAAAGACGTCGAAGGCATGGGGCTCGACACAGTGGAGAACCACCGTGAAGGGGCCGATCAGGGTACCGGCGCAGAGGCCGGGACCGAAACGGTCGGGGTGCAGGTCGACGGGGCAACCCTTGGCCAGCAGGTCACGGCTCCTGGCGCCGGCGACGCGAATGACCGTTCGCCCGGAGGTAACCGGCGTGATGGCCACCGTGCCCTGCCCCAGCCCGAGCCGCAGGCGTTCCTCGAGGAGCCCCCCCGCATGGCGGGCCGAGACGGCGAGCCAGCGGTCCGGGGCCAGCCACAGGACCGCGGAGCCCTGGCCGTCCTCCGATGCCGTGCCGGGCTCGGTCGGCAGCGCGCAGCCGGTCTCCGTCTTCACCCCATGCGCGAAGGCGCCGTCGGATGCGTCGCCGGCCAGATGGACGAGAGCCAAGCCCCTGCGTTCGGTCAGGAAGACGCCGGGATGGCCGCCCGTGTCGGCCCCGTAGGTGCCGGGCTGGTAGTGGGCGGCCAGCGCCGATCGGGGTTTGGCATCAGGCACGGAGGCGCTCCCCCTTGAGGTCGATGAAGCAGGGCTCGGTGACGAACACCGCCACCGTCTCTCCGGTCACCGGCGAGTGGGCATGAAGCGTCTCGCCGTGGCGCTCGCGGCCGTCCCGGAGCAGGCCCAAGGCGATCGGGTGGCCGAGATTGGGACTGTAGGCGTTGGACGTGACCTCGCCCTGCATGTCGACGGGCGGTGGCGCGGCCGGGTCGAGGACCAGCTGGGCGCCGCGCGGCACACGGGTCTTGTGATCGACCGGAACGAGGCCGACCAGCTGCTTGCGTCCGCCCGCCTGGAACGCCGGGCGGTCGAGGCCGCGCCGGCCGATGAAGTCCTTGGTCTTCGAGAGCATGCCGGAGAAGCCGAGGTCCTCCGGGCTGGCGCGGCCGTTGAGTTCGCCGCCGACGATGTGGCCCTTCTCCATGCGCAGGATGTTCATGGCCTCGGTCCCGTAAGGCGCGATGCCGAATTCTTCGCCCGCCACCAGCACCCGCTCCCAGACGTCGAGGCCGTAGTCGGCCGGCACGTTGATCTCGTAGGCCAGCTCGCCGGAGAAGCTGATGCGGAAGAGCCGCCCCGGCGCACCGGCGATGGTGCCTTCGCGGAAGGCCATGAACGGGCAGGCCTCGTTGGAGACGTCAATGTCGGTGGTCAGCTTTTTCAGAACCCGGCGGCTGTGCGGCCCGGCCAACGCCATGGCCGCCCACTCTTCCGTGACGGAGATCAGGTGCACGTCGAGGTCCGGCCAGACGACCTGGGCGTGGTATTCCAGATGCCGCATGACCTCGACCGCTTTCGTCGTCGTCATCATGAAATGGTTGTCGGCGATATGCGTGGTCGTGCCGTCGTCGAAAACGAGTCCGTCTTCCCGGAGCATCACCCCGTAGCGGACCTTTCCGACGGGCAGCTTGGCGAAACCGTTGATGTAGACCCGGTTGAGGAATTCGGCGGCGTCGCGGCCCTTGATGTCGATCTTGCCGAGCGTCGACACGTCGACCATGCCGACCCGCTGGCGCACCGTTTTCGCTTCCCGGTACATGGCATCGAAGATGGTCTCGCCGGCGCCGGGATAGCCCTGCGGGCGCAGCCACAGCCCGGCCGGCACGAAGGGCGCGCCACGGGCCGCGTGCCAGTCGTGCATGGCCGAGCGCCGGGTCGGCGCGAAATGTTCGCCCGTCTCCTCGCCGGCGATGGTGCCGAGCGTCACCGGCGTAAACGGCGGGCGGAAGGTTGTCGTGCCGTCGGCCGGGATCGCCTCGTCGCGGTGCCCGGCCATAAGCGCGAGGCCGATGCCGGCCGCTTTTAGAAGGTCCCGATGATCGGTCTCGATGTCGGCGCGGGCGTCGATGACGGCCATGATCTCGACTCCGGACGCCTTGAGGTCGACCGCCGCCTCGTAAGCATGATCGTTGTTGGTGAAGACCACGGCCTTGTCGCCGGCGCGGACGCCAAAGCGATTGGCGTAGGCCTGGGCGGCGGAGGCCAGCATGACGCCGGGGCGGTCGTTGTCGTCGAAGGTGAGCGGCCGTTCGATGGCGCCGGTGGCCAGGACCACTTCGTTGGCTCGCACCTGCCACAGGCGCTGGCGCACCTGATGGGCCGCCGGCGCCGGAAGATGGTCGGCGACCCGTTCGGCGATCAGAAGCATGTTGTGATCGTAATAGGCGCTGACCGTCGAGCGCGACAGCAGGGTCACCTCGGGCAGGGCCTCCAGTTCGGCGACGACACCGGCGACCCAGGCGGCGGCCGGATTGCCGTCGATTTCGACCCGGCGGTTCAGCAGCGACCCGCCCCAGTCGACGGCGCTGTCGGCGATGATGACCCGGGCCCCGGCCCGTCCGGCGGCGAGCGCCGCCATCAAGCCCGAAGGTCCGCCGCCGGCGATGAGCACGTCGCAGTGGGCATAACGATGCTCGTAGCGGTCCGGGTCCGTCTCATCCGGCGCCCGGCCGAGGCCGGTCGCCTTGCGGATCCAGTGCTCGTAGCTGTGCCACAACCTGGCCGGCGCCATGAAGGTCTTGTAGTAGAAACCGGCCGGGATCAGCGGCGCGACGAGATCGTTGATGGCGCCGATGTCGAAGTTCAAGGACGGCCAGCGGTTCTGGCTCTCCGCAATAAGTCCGTCGAAGAGTTCGACCTCGGTGGCCCTGAGATCCGGTTCCGTGCGATCGCCCGTACGCAGTTGCACCAGGGCATTGGGCTCCTCGACGCCGGCTGAGAAGATGCCGCGGCGGCGGTGGTACTTGAAGCTGCGCCCGACCAATTTGACACCGTTTGCCAGCAGCGCCGAGGCCAGGGTATCGCCGGCGAAGCCGGTGTAGTCGGCGCCGTCGAAGGTGAAGCGGAGCGGCTTCGAACGATCGACCCGCCCGCCGGTCGGGTTGCGGAAGGGCTGGCCGGTCATCCGCCGCCTCCGTCAATCTCCTCGCCGGGCGCCGCCGAACCGAGGATTTCATGGGTCGACGTGTCGCGGCAGACTTTCAGGTAACGTCGGCAGCCGGCGGTGTGCTGCCACAGTTCATCGTGCTGCCCCTTCGGGTTGTCGCGGAGGTAGATGTAGTCCGCCCAGTCGGCGTCCGTCGCTGTTTCCGGATCGGGGCGCTTGGGTGCTGCGTCACCGGCGTAGGTAAACTCGGTCTGGGCCCGCTCGCCGCACCAGGGGCAGGGAATCAACAGCATCTCTTCCCCCTAATGGGCATTGGGCACCGGCCCGGCACCCTTCTCGTCGAGGACCGCGCCCCGCTCGAAACGGTCGAGGGCGAAACACGCGTTCAACTCGTGCGGCTCGCCCTGGGCCACCGTATGGGCGAAGACCCAGCCGGACCCCGGCGTCGCCTTGAAGCCGCCGTAGCACCAGCCGCCGTTGAGATAGAGGCCGTCGATCGGCGTCTTGCCGATGATCGGGCTGCCGTCCATGGTCATGTCCATGACGCCGCCCCAGCTCCGCATCAGTCTCAGGCGGCTGAAGCTCGGAAACAGCGCCAGGACCGAACTGACCACATGGCGGATGATCGGGAAATTGCCGCGCTGGGCATAGGAGTTGTAGAAATCGAGATCGCCGCCGAAGACTAGCTCGCCCCTGTCCGACTGACTGATGTAACAATGGGCGGCGCCTGAGGTGACGACGGTGTCGAGACAGGGCTTGATCGGCTCCGAGACCATGGCCTGAAGGACGTGGCTTTCGATGGGCAACCGCAATCCCGCCATGGCCATTACCTGACTGGTATGGCCAGCGACGCAGACACCGATCTTCTTGGCCTTGATCGCACCCCGGGTCGTCTGCACGCCGGTCATCCGGCCGTTCTCGACGTCGATGGCGGTGACCTCGCAGTTCTGGATGATGTCGACGCCGCAGGCGTCGGCGGCCCGGGCGTAACCCCAGGCGACAGCATCATGTCTCGCCGTGCCGCCGCGCGGCTGCAGCAACCCGCCCATGATCGGGAAGCGCGCGCCTTGTGAGCAATCGAGCCTCGGCACCATGGCCGCCACGTCGGCGCGGCTGAGATATTCCGCATCGATGCCGTTCAGCCGCATGGCATTGCCGCGCCGCTGGAAGGCGTCGACCTGGCCGTCCGTATGGGCGAGGTTGAGGACTCCCCGCTGCGAGAACATGACGTTGTAGTTGAGGTCCTGGCTCAGGCCCTCCCACAGTTTCATGGATTTCTCGTAGAAGAGCGCGTTGCCGCGAAGGAGGTAATTGGACCGCACGATGGTGGTGTTGCGCCCGGTGTTGCCGCCGCCGAGCCAGCCCTTCTCAAGGACCGCGACGTTGGTGATGCCGTGTTCCTTGGCCAGGTAATAGGCGGTCGCCAGGCCGTGGCCGCCGCCGCCGATGATGACGGCGTCGTATTCCGGCTTCGGATCCGGACTGCGCCAGGCCTCCGGCCAGTTCTCGTGATGGCTCAGTGCGTTCCTGGCCAGGCTGAAAATGGAATAGCGCGTCATGCGCCGCATGCCCCCCGACGGGTCCGGCCCATAAAAGACCGCCCCAATGTTCCAACGGGCCTTTCTAGCGCCGAACCCGAAGCGGCGCACGCGTAAAAAACGACATGAATTATTGGCCGAGCGTCGCCTGACGGCCGGCAGCCAGCGCTTCGTTGAACCTGTCGATGATCCCGTCGGCGACGTCCTTCAAACACATCAGGTAGCGCTTGTTGCCGGGCGGGATGTCGGTCATCTCGATGGCGGCGATGTCCTCGCCGGCGATGCCCAGACGATCGGCCAGGCTCTCGAATTCCTCGGGCACCCAGGATGTAGTCGAAGCGCCCACCCAACAGCATGCGGACCAGGCCGCCGACGTCCTGGGTGGTGCGCACCATCGGCGGTTTCTTCGCCTGGATCAGGTCGTCGGCAAAGGGCCCGTAGGAATAGCCGGTCTTGGCCCCATACGGAGCTGCTTGTCGGCGAACCGCGCGGCCAGCGTCCGGTGTCCGAAGACGTCCCGGCTGTCGGTCCGGGCGATAACCACCTGCGGGCGGTCCCGGTAGACCGGATCGCTGAACTTGGCGAATTCCTCGCGCTCGGGCTTCTTGAACCAGCCCGGCGTACAGACGACCTCGCCGCCGCGCCTGACCGTCTCGATCTGCCCCTTGCCCGAACTATGCACCCAGGTGAACGGGATGCCGGCCCGCGTGAGGGCTTTCTCCACCGGCCCCGAGACCAGCCCGCCCTTGGTGCCGTCGGTGTTGGAGGTGTAATAGGGCGGCCGGTCCTGGAAGAGCAGCTGCAGGGGCTCAGCGGCGAAAGCCGTGGTCGAGACCGCCAGCACCACAGCCAAACCCAAAGTCGATAATCGCATTCGGTTTCCCCCTCTCGGGTCGGGGGATGATAACGAGCCATTGCGACGGGTCAATTGCACAGGGTCCGAAATAGAAGCGCTGACCCCTCACCGCTCCCCGATCGGCACATAAGCCCGCAAGTCCGGCCCGTCGTACTTCAGCAGCGGGCGGATCAATATGTTATTCGCCCATTGTTCCATGATCTGCACGGTCCAGCCGGGCACGCGGCCGACGGCGAAGATGGGGACGAAGAGGTCGGCCGGGATGCCGTGCAGGTAGTAGATGACGCCGGAGTAGAAGTCGACGTTGACGTTGACGCCGTGCCGGGCGTAGGGCGACATGGCCTCGACCACGGCGGCCAGGATCTCGTACCACTTGGGCTCGCCCATCTCCACCGACAGCTTCTTGACGCCGTCGCGCATATGCCTCGCCCGCGGGTCCTCGGCCTTGTAGACGCGATGGCCGAAGCCGGTCACCGGCTCGCGGTTCTTACGCTTGGATTTGACATAAGCTGCTGCCCGCTACGGTTCACCGATCTCCTGGGCCATGCGCATGACGTCCTCGGCCGCGCCCCCGTGGGCCGGGCCGGAGAGGGCGGCGACGCCGGCGGTGACGGCGGCATGGAGCGTCGCGTCGGTGCCGGTTACGACGCGGGCCGTGAAGGCGGACGCATTGGAGCCGTGCTCGGCGTGCAGCACCATGTCCGTATCCATGAGCTTGGCGGCGTCGGTGCTCGGTTTCTCGCCTGTGAGCATGTAGAGGAAGTTGGCGGCGTGGCCCAAGGCCGGATCGGGGGCGATGGGGTCGCGGCCGTTCCTGATCTGCTCGTGGGCGCAGACGATCATCGGTACCTGGGAGGTGAGACGGATGCCCTTCCGCAGGTTTGCTTCCGGCGAATTGTCGTCGTTGTCGGGATCGAAGGGCGCCAGGGCCGAGACGGCGGTGCGCAGGACATCCATGGGATGGGCGTCCTGAATCGTCCGGATGATATCGAGGACCGCGTCGGGCAGCGTGCGGCCGGCCTTCAGGTCGTCCTCGAAGGCGGCCAATTCACCGGCCGTCGGCAGCTCGCCCTTCATCAGGAGATAGCCCGTCTCCTCGAAGGTGGAATGTTCCGCCAGGTCGTGGATCGAGTAGCCGCGGTAGCGCAAGTCGCCGGCCTTGCCGTCGATGAAGGTGGTCGGCGAGCGCTCGAAATGCACGCCCAGCAGGCCGTGGTGCACGCGCGGCCCGTCCGTCTCTTCGGTCATGGTTTCCTCCCAAATGCGCCAAAAGCGCGGCACCGCCCCTGCGGCGGTCCGATCACTTCCAAGCCCTTGATATTTCACGATTTAAGGTGACAGCGCCGGGTCTTTCTGACAAGGTGCCAACGGCGGCCGTTCGCACGGTCCAGTTAGGGTTAAGGGTGGATGATGGACGCCATCGGGCGCTTTATGGATGCGATCTGGGGCGAGGGCCACCGGGTCGTCCTGCCGGAAGGCACGGAGCCGCGCATCCTCAAGGCGGCCCGCGAACTCATCGACCGCAACCTGGCGAGACCCATCCTTTTGGGCCCCGAGGACGCCATTCACGCCGCCGCGGGCGAGGCCGGCGTGTGGACCGACGGGTTCACCATCATCGACCCGGAGACGGCCGATAACCGCAACGCCTATGCCGAGGCCTACACGACGGCCCAGCGCAAACCCAACATCAAGATCGCCCAAAGGCTCATGCGCAAACCGCTCTACTACGGCGCCATGATGGTCCGCGAGGGCGACGCGGCCGCCATCGTCGCCGGGGCCGCCAACCCGACCCGCCGCGTCATCGAGGCCGGCCTGATGACGGTGGGTCTGGCCGACGGCATCGAGACACCGTCGAGCTTTTTCCTGATGCTGCTCGAAGACTTTCAAGGCGGCGGCCCGAAGGCGCTCATCTACGCCGACTGCGCCGTCAACATGGAGCCCGACGAAAACCAGCTCGCCGACATCGCCATCGCCTCTGCGCGCACTGCCGGCAAACTCCTGGACGAGCCGCCGGCGGTGGCGCTGCTGTCGTTCTCGACCCAGGGCAGCGCCCAGCATGCCAGGGTCACCAAGGTCCGGGACGCCGTCACCATCGCCCGCGAGCGCGCGCCGGAGCTGGCCATCGACGGCGAGTTCCAGGCCGACAGCGCGCTCATCAAAAGAGTCGCCGAAAAGAAGGCCCGCGAGGCGAGCGATGTGGCCGGCCGGACTAACGTCTTGATCTTCCCGGACCTGGACTCGGGCAACATCGCCTACAAGCTGACGCAATACCTGGGCGGCGCCCAGGCCATCGGCCCGGTGCTGCAGGGGTTCAAACGCCCGGTGGCGGACCTGTCACGGGGTGCCACGGTGGAGGACATCATCGCGACGACGGCGATGGCGCTGGTGATGGGGTAGGGGGCAACGATTCCACCCATTGACCCGCCTCAATGCGAGTTCCGTAGGGCCTGCTAACCTTCCCGATACAACCGCCGTTGCCGGCCCGCCAGGTTGATCATATCGCTCGGGGAGAACCGCCATCGACTTCGTCTCTCACAGCCTGTGGGGCGGCATCGCCTTCGGACGGCACTCGCGAAAGGCCTTCCTCGCCGCCGTCGGCATTTCCCTGCTGCCCGACCTCCTCGGCGAAGGCACGCTCGGCCTTCTCACCGTCCTCGACGTCGCCGGCATGCCCGGCTGGGAGCAGGGCCATCCCAATCTCAGCGACTATCCGCCGTGGGCGCAGACCTTCTACAACGTCACCCACAGCCTCGTCGTCTTCGCCCTGGCCTTCGGCGCCGTCTGGCTGCTGGCCGGAAAACCCATCTGGATCATGGGCGCCTGGGGCCTGCACGTGCTCATCGACATCCCGACCCACTCGCTCGCGTTGTTCCCGACGCCGTTCCTGTGGCCGCTGTCGGATTACCGCTTCGACGGTGTCGCCTGGGACCACCCCCTGGTCTTCAGCGCCAACGCCCTCCTACTGGCGGTGGCTTATGGCGGCTATTGGCTGTGGCGGCGGCGGTCGCGCCAGGGACGGCAGAGGCGTCGGGAGTCGTAAGGACGAACCTAAAACTGACCGGTTGGTCAGTTTTAAGGATCTTTCCAGTCCGGGAAATAATCGGTCAGCTCGGTGTTGAAGTGGAAGTTGTAGAGCACTCAGCCCGCGTTGGTCCTGGCCACGTAGAACCGTATGAAAAAGTAGGTATCGGACGAGTCTCTTACAGCGAAATAGAGCCGTTTCAGGGTGGTTCCCAGCTCGTCCTCTTGCAACAGGTCGACGTCGACGACGGCATCCCCCTTCAACACCTTGCTCTCCAGGGCACTGCCGAACCGTGCCTGGTCGCCGAAACCGACCTCGTCGGCGAGAAAATCGTCGAGGGCGTCGAAGTCACCGTCCTCGATGAAGGCCAGGGTCCGTTCGATGGGTTCCATGTAGTCGTCGAACCGCTTCAGGTTGTCGGCCCGCGCCGCCCCACTACTGAAGGCGCCGCCGACGACAAGGGCGACGAAAACAGCCGCGATGAGGGCGGCCCGAAGTCCGGGGATGTTGGTCATAGATCAATGCCTCACGCCTGATTGTCCAAGGCAAGACGGGTCTTGGTCCTGACGGCGGGTAGTGTAGGGGAGCTGCTGGAACGGGATATATGATGGGGATCACTCGTGGGGCGTGGCAACATTTTTATCTTGACAAAATGTACCTATTAATAATATTTTTTCCTATTCTTTATTGCCGCCAACAAGCGGCTTTGCTGATTGCCCTTGTGAATAGGACCATCCGACGTCGAGGCCGGATCCGGTGCGGCGTTTAGAGACAAAGTTCGTGCGCGCGGCCGTCCGGGCCGATTGTTGAGCGGCCGGAACAGGTGGAGACGGCCGGGAAAAAATTTACATGGTCATTTATGGACATTAGTGGACATCCCGGGCGGCGGTTCCGGGCGGGTTTGTGACCTGGGGGAACAGGCGGGTTGGGTTCGTTTCGGCAGTTTTTTAGAGGCGCTGGGAAGGTGAGAAGGCCATTCCCTCCCTACCACCTCACCCCCGGGCTTGACCCGGGGGTCCACGTGGATGGCCGGGTCAAACCCGGCCATACGGAGTTGACTGGGGCGTCTCGCCTTACGTCACCCCGCCCCGATCAACCTGAGCGTATGCCCCGCGATCACCCCCTCCTCGTCGGTGGGGATCACCCAGACGCCGACCGGGCTGGTTTCCGTGGAGATCATCGGCCCGCCCGCCGCGTTGGCGGCTTCGTCCAGTTCGATGCCGAACCACCCCGCGTGGCGGCAGACGGTGTCGCGGACCGGCGCCGCGTTCTCGCCGATGCCGCCGGTGAAGACCAATGCATCGAGCCCACCGAGCGCCGCGGCCAAGGAGCCGAGCTCGCGGTTGATGCGGTAGCAGAAGAAGTCGATGGCCTCCCGCGCCCCGGGGGCGTCGCTCGACAGGAGCCGATGCATCTCCGGCGCCACCTCGGAGATGCCGAGAAGCCCGGAGCGGTCATACAAGAGATCCGCCAGTTGTTCGATGTTCAGGTGCTCGTCACTGGCCACATAGACCAGCGCACCGGGGTTCGATGGCGCCCGACCGCGTGCCCATGGGGATGCCGTCGATGGTCGAGAAGCCCATGGTGGTGGCGATGGAGCGGCCACGCTCGACGGCGCACATGCTGGCGCCATTGCCGAGATGGGCGATGACCAGTCGGTCAGGTAAGGCCTTGCCGGTGATGGCGGGGAACTTTCCGACGATGGCCTCGTAGGAGATCCCGTGGAAGCCGTAGCGGCGGATGCCGCGCTCCCAGTAGCGGTGCGGCAGGCCGGTCTGGCGGGCGACTTCCGGTTGCCTCGCGTGGAACTCGGTGTCGAAGCAGGCGACCTGGGGCAGGTCCGGCATGCGGGCTTTGACGGCGCGGATGGCGGCGACGTTGTGGGGCTGGTGATGGGGCGCCAAGGGTTCGAGCTCGGCGAATTGTTCCAGGTTTTCGGCGTCGACGATCACCGGTTCGGTGAAGGCCATGCCACCGTGGACCACGCGATGCCCGGCGGCGGCCAGGGGCGGCAGGCCGGGCGCTTCGTCGATCCAGTCGAGGATGCGGGCGATGGCAGCGGCGTGGTCGGGGGCGTCGAGAGTTTCGTCGACGACGCACGCGCCGTCGGCCTGCGCGACCTCGAAGCGCCCGTCGCGGCCGATGCCCGCCACCTGACCCCGGTAGACGGCCTCGGGCTCGCCGTCGTCTGTTTTGAAGACGGCGAACTTAACGCTCGACGATCCGGCGTTGAGCGTGATCAGGCTTTTGCCGGCCATCCGCTCTCCTCCGGTTCTCCTTGGGCTTTAGCCCGGCTGCTGCGGACGCATGTCGGCGGGGTCGATGCCGGCGACGGCCACAGGCGCCTTCATGGCGTCGCGGCGGAAGGGCTCGCCGAGCTCCTGGTTGAGCAGCACCTCGATGAAGGTGGTGACGCCGTCGGCCTGGGCCTTGCAGGCGGCGATCAGGGCCTCCGTCAGCTCGGCCTGGGTGGTGACCTGAACGCCCTTGAGGCCGCAGCCCTCGGCGACGGCGGCGTAGCTGAGCTCCGGGTTGAGTTCGGTGCCGACGAAGTTGTCCGAATACCAGAGCGTGGTGTTGCGCTTCTCCGCACCCCACTGGTAGTTGCGGAAGACGACCATGGTGATGGCCGGCCAGTCGTCGCGGCCGCACGACGTCATCTCGTTCATGGAGATGCCGAAGGCGCCGTCGCCGGCGAAGCCGACCACCGGCACGTCGGGGCAGCCGATCTTGGCACCGAGGATGGACGGGAAGCCGTAGCCGCAGGGACCGAAGAGGCCGGGGGCCAGGTACTTGCGGCCTTCCTCAAAGGTCGGATAGGCGTTGCCGATGGCGCAGTTGTTGCCGATGTCGCTGGAGATGATGGCCTCCTTCGGCAGGCCGTCCTGGATGGCGCGCCAGGCCTTGCGCGGCGACATGTAGTCCGGATCCTTGGCCCGGGCCCGTTCGTTCCAGGTGGTGCCCGGGTCGTCGTCCTCGTGGTCCATGCTGGAAAGCGCCTGGGCCCAGGCCGACTTGGTCTGGTGGATCAGCGCCTTGCGCTCGTCGCGGCCGGCGTCGCCGGCGTTGGGGGCGAGCTGGTCGAGCAGCTGCTCGGCGACCATGCGGGCGTCACCCTGGATGCCGACGGCGACCTTTTTCGTGAGCCCGATGCGGTCGGCGTTGATGTCGACCTGGATGATCTTGGCGTCCTTGGGCCAGTAGTCGATGCCGTAGCCGGGCAGCGTCGAGAAGGGGTTGAGGCGGGTGCCCAAGGCGAGGACCACATCGGCCTTGGCGATGAGCTCCATGCCTGCCTTGGAGCCGTTGTAGCCGAGCGGCCCGGCGAACAGCGGGTGCGAACCGGGGAAGGCGTCGTTGTGCTGGTAGCCGCAGCAGACCGGCGCGTCGAGGCGCTCGGCCAAGGCCTTCGAGGCCTCGATGGCGCCGCCGATGACGACGCCGGCGCCGTTGAGGATGACCGGGAACTGCGCTTCCGAGAGCAGCTTGGCGGCCTCGGCGATGGCTTGCTTGCCCCCCGAGGGGCGCTCGAGCCGGACAATCGGCGGCAGCTCGATGTCGATGACCTGGGTCCAGTAGTCGCGCGGCACGTTGATCTGCGCAGGCGCCGAGCCGCGCCAGGCCTTCTCGATGACCCGGTTGAGGACCTCGGCGATGCGCGACGGATCACGCACCTCTTCCTGGTAGCAGACCATCTCGCGGAACATGGGCATCTGGTCGACCTCCTGGAAGCCGCCCTGGCCGATGGTCTTGTTGGCGGCCTGCGGGGTGACCAGCAACATCGGCGTGTGGTTCCAATAGGCGGTCTTGATGGCGGTGACGAAGCCGGTGACGCCGGGGCCGTTCTGGGCGATGGCCATGCCCATCTTACCGGACGCCCGGGTATAGCCGTCGCAGATGAGCCCGCCATTGGTCTCGTGGGCGACGTCCCAAAAGGTGATGCCGGCGGTCGGGAACAGGTCCGAGATGGGCATGAAGGCGGAACCGATGATCCCGAAGGAATGCTCGATACCGTGCATCTGAAGGACTTTGACGAATGCTTCCTCGGTGGTCATCTTGGTCATCGGTATCTCCTGTCAATAGGTCCCCGCCGGCCTCTCGGGCCGTACGGCGGACGGCAGTGGGTCTCTGGCCCCCTTGGGCCGATAGCGGTTTCGGCGTCAGGCGATGGCCTGACGCGGATCGACGAAGTCGTAGCCGAGATCGTGGGCGACGGCCTCGTAGGTGACGGCGCCGCGGTGCACGTTGAGGCCGTTCATCAGGTGCGGGTTGTCGAGCAGGGCCTGGCGGTAGCCCTTGTCGGCCAGTTGCAGGATGAACGGCAGGGTCACGTTGTTGAGCGCGTAGGTGGACGTGGTGGCGACCGCGCCCGGCATGTTGGCGACGCAGTAGTGCACGACCTCGTCGACCACGTAGGTCGGTTCCGCGTGGGTTGTCGGTTTCGAGGTCTCGAAGCAACCGCCCTGGTCGATGGCGACGTCGACCAGAACCGAGCCTGGTTTCATGCGCGACACCAGGTCGCGGGTGACCAGCTTCGGCGCCTCGGCGCCGGGCACCAGGACGGCGCCGATGACCAGGTCGGCGGCCAGCACCTCTTGCTCGATGGCCAGCGCCGTCGAATAGACAGTCTTGATCTGCTGACCGAAACGGACCACGAGCGCGCGCATGGTGTCGACATTGCGGTCCAAGACGGTGACGTCGGCGCCGACGCCGATGGCCATGTAGGCGGCGTTCTCGCCGACGCCGCCGCCGCCGATGACCACCACTTTGGCCGGATGGACGCCGGGCACGCCGCCCAGAAGCACGCCGCGGCCGCCGGCCTCTTTTTCGAGGCAATGGGCACCGGCCTGGATCGACATACGGCCGGCGACCTGGGACATGGGGGCGAGCAGCGGCAGGCCGCCGTGGTCGTCGGTGACCGTCTCGTAGGCGATGCAAACGGCGTTGCTCTTGACCAGGTCGTGGGTCTGATCTGGATCGGGAGCCAGGTGCAGGTAGGTGAAGAGCACCTGGCCGTCCCTCAGCATGGCCCGTTCGGGGGCCTGCGGTTCCTTGACCTTGACGATCATGTCGGCCCGCTCGAAGACCTCGGCCGCCGTCGGCACGATCTCGGCACCAACCGTGCGGTAATCGTCGTCCGCCGCACCGGCACCGATGCCGGCGCCGGTCTCGATGATCACCGAATGACCATGGTGAATGCACTCGCGCGCGCTCGCCGGGACCATGCCGACCCGGTATTCGTGGGTTTTGATTTCCTTAGGCACGCCGATCAACATTTCAAATCACTCCGAACGAAACGAAGGGTACAACGCGTTTCAAACTCAAACAGGAAGGCGGGCCCAGGCAGCCCCAAGACCCGCCGGATAGCTCTAGATAAGGCCCAATTCGAATACCATCATAGGGCCAGATCGTCGTTTTCCCCGGTGCCAGTTACGGTGAAGCGGGAATGCGGTCAGCGGCTGCCCCGGTGACCGTCGATGAGTTCGCCGAGGATGCGGATACCGGGATCGATCTTGTCGACGGCAATCGAGGAAATACCGAGCCGGAAGAAATTCTTCGGCGCTCTTTCGGCAGCGAAATGCACTGAGCCCGGTTCCATCACCACGCCGGCGGCCAGCGCCTCGCGGGCCAGCAGATCGGCGTCCAGACCGTCGGGACCGTGCACCCAAAAACTGGTGCCGCCGAACGTCGGCGCCTCGGCCGCACCCGGCAGGTAGCGGTCGAGGGCCGCGGCCATGGCTTCCCAGCGCGCCCGGTAGTGGCGGTGCAGCCTGTGGATCAGGGTGTCGTGGTGGCCCAAGGCCAGGAAGATGGCGACCGTTCGCTGGTTGTTGTTGGGTGTGTGGCGCAGCATCAACAACCTCAGCGCCCTGAGTTCATCGACCAGTTCCTTTGACGCGACCAAATAGCCCAAGCGCAGGCCCGGGAAGAGCGTCTTCGACAGACTGCCCACGTAGACGACGCGGCCATCCGTATCGAGGGACTTCAAGGCCGGCGTCGGAGCGCTGGCGTAATTGGTTTCCGACTCGTAGTCGTCCTCAAAGATCACGAAGTCCTTGGCCGAGGCGCGCTTGAGGAGCGCCTCGCGTCGTTCGAACGGCATGGTGCGGGTGGTCGGCGACTGATGGCTCGGCGTGACGTAGACGTAATCACAGCGGTCGAGGCGCTGGTCCACGGGCAGGCCGTCCGCGTCGACGGCGATCGGCACCAGGTTGTCGGTCTTCAGTCCCAGGATGTTGCGTGCGTCCGGATAACCCGGGTCCTCGACGGCGATGCGGGTATCGCGGCGGACCAGTAGGCTGGTCAGGAGATAGAGCGCGTTCTGGGCACCCAGCGTGATCAGGATCTCGTTCTCGTCGGCGAGGATACCACGCCGCGGCAGAAGCCGCGTCTTGATCTGCTCGATCAGCATCGGATCGTCGCTGCCGCTGGTATCCGACGTCCAGGCGTCCATGCCCTTCTTGCCCATGGCTTGGCGCGTGCATTCGCGCCAGGCGGCGATGGGGAACAGGTTCTGGTCGACCTGGTTGGAGATGAAGGGGCACTTGTAGCTCTGCCAGTCGAGCGGCTTCTCGACACCCCGTTTCTCGGACGGCGCCAGCTTGAAGCGCCGTCTCCAGTCGATGGCTTCGACCTTCGGGGGGCGGGTCGTCCGAGATACGTCGTCGGCCCGGCCTTCGAGGATCTCCGGATTGACGTAGAAGCCGCTACGCTCGCGCGACGTCAGGTAGCCGTCATCGACCAGCCCTTGGTATGTGAGGACGACGGTATTGCGGGACACGCCGAGTGTACGCGCCATCTTGCGGCTCGACGGCAGCGGCATGCCCGACGGCAACTGCCCGTCCAGGATCGCTGAAACCAGCATCTCGCGGATTTGCGACTGGATCGAGATATTCTCGACCCGGTGCAGATGGAACAGGGAATCCCGCATGGCCGAACTGACGCCCCTCCCCCGGCGTTGGTCTCACGGAATAAACCGTACTGGCCCTATAGTTGGTCCAGGGCGCAGACTACGGTGTTTGGGCCAAGGGGACAAGCGGGGGACAAGGGAGCGCCTCCGACCTTGATAAGCCTGGGTCCAAGTGCCGTTTCTTTGGGCCCGGCTCCGATGTGATGGCTCCACCGGAAAACCGGATCTCATGGGAAAACCGGGCCCGGTCTTTCGTTTGGGAGGTCTCGATGCAGTACACGGCCAACACGCTCGAAAACCACTGGATGCCGTTCACCGGCAACCGAGATTTCAAGGCCAACCCGCGGCTCATCGTCAAGGCCGAGGGCTGTTACTACTGGGACCACAAGGGCGGTAAGATTATCGATGCCTCCTCGGGGCTGTTCTGCTGTGCCGCCGGCCATGCGCGGCCCGAGATCGCCGAGGCGGTCTACGCGCAACTGAAGGAGGCGGACTACTCGCCGCACTTCCAGATGGGCCATCCGGCATCCTTCGAACTGGCCCAAAAAGTGGCACGCCTGACTCCCGAGGGCATCAACCACGTCTTTTTCGCCAATTCCGGCTCCGAGGCCATCGATACCGCCTTGAAGGTGGTCATGGCCTATCACCGGGCCCGCGGCGACGGCCAGCGGGTCCGCATGGTGTCCCGCGAACGCGCCTACCACGGCGTCAACATCGGTGGCGTGTCGCTGTCCGGCATGGTCAAGAACCGCGAGACTTTCTCGCAGGTCATGCCCAACATTGTCCATATGCGCCACACCTGGCTCGAAGAGAACCGCTACGTCATCGGCCAGCCCGAACACGGCGCCTATCTTGCCGACGACCTGCAGCGGGCCGTCGACACCTACGGCGGATCCACCATCGCCGCCTGCTTCGTCGAGCCGATCGCCGGCTCGACCGGCTGCCTGGTGCCGCCCAAAGGATATCTTGATCGGCTCCGCGAGATCTGCGACGCCAACGGCATACTGCTGGTCTTCGACGAGGTCATCTGCGGTTTCGGGCGCCTGGGCCATCCCTTTGCCGCTCAAGCTTTCGGCGTCACACCTGACGTCATGACCATGGCCAAGGCCCTGACCAATGGCGCGCAGCCCATGGGCGCGGTCGCCGTCAAGGACGAGATTTACGAGACCGTCACCGAAGCGGCGCCGGAGAACGCCATCGAGTTCTTCCACGGCTACACCTATTCCGGACACCCGGCGGCCAGCGCCGCCGGCATCGCGGCCATCGACATCTACGAGAAGGAGGGCCTGTTCGAGCGCGCCGCCGAACTGTCACCTTACTTCCTGGAGCGCTTTGCCGAACTGAAGAACAAGGACAACGTCGCCGACACCCGGGGCTACGGTCTCATGGGCGCCTTCGACCTGGCCCCCGGCGAGGCCCCCGGTACCCGCGGCCAGGCGGCCCAAAAGCACCTCTTCTGGAAGGGCATTCACATCAAGTTCACCGGCGACTGCGGTATCGTCGCCCCGCCACTCGTCGCCGGCCGCAACGAGGTCGACGAGATCATCGATAAGCTCCACGACCACCTGGGCGAAGTCTGAACCTCCCCTGAAGCAAGTCCCTGATGTGATCCTTGCCCCCGCCTTTGGGCGGGGGTCCTCTTTTTTCGATGGCCCCTAGGTCCTGTTGACAGTTAACGCAACCATATCATGGTGCCAACGAGGTGTAGCATGGCCAAGTAGGCTGTGGCGGTCTTTTCGTAGCGCGTCGCAATACGTCGGAAGTGTTTGATTTTGTTGATGA
>Ga0209364_1000114_pt1 | contig 17847 bp, 19 predicted proteins | sample WorMetHERISLAND2_3_FD_187387 | JGI IMG/M metagenome (GOLD analysis project Ga0209364, IMG submission 187387) | Marine gutless worms symbiont microbial communities from Max Planck institute for Marine Microbiology, Germany - Olavius albidus HERON... | ecosystem: Host-associated > Annelida >... | reverse complement strand
AGAATCGCCTTGACAGCAAATCGGATCTCTACACAATTTTACAGATTCTGGGTCTGACCTTACTCGAAAACACTCTTCTAGCTCTGTTGGTTACTAGAATGGAATCCAGAAGCGATACTGCCTATACCCATAACTAACGGAATCTATTTGATAATTTCCCCAGACAGTAGTGGGTTTCAGCAATGATTATCATTCGGTGGCCCTGGGTTGTCCGATCCACCGAACCTTCACTCACGGCCGAGTCGGTTATAATGGCCCGCCATTCGCGGAGGAGCGTCATGGCCGATTTTCATCAGGAATCCCTGATCATTACGCTGCATGGTCTCTACGAGGCTCTCGATAAGACCTCTTATCTGGGCGAGCTCGAGCGCCGGCTGGAGCAGCATGCCCTGCACCAGAACATCAGCCTGCTGCTGCCCTCGCTCTACACCGAGATGGGGAACGCAGGAGTACTCGACCGCATCCTGGAGCAGATCAAGGAAGTGCGTTATCTGAACAACATCGTGGTCGCTCTGGGCGGTGCCCCAGAGGAGCACCAGTTCCACCAGGCCAAGGAGTACTTCGGGCGCCTCGAGACCGAGCAGCGAAATGTTCAGATCGTCTGGATCGAAGGTCCGCGCCTCCAAGAGTTGCTGGGCGAGCTAGTAGAGCGGGGGGGAACCGCCTTCGGGGTGCAGGGCAAGGGGCAGTCGGTTTGGATCGCCTTAGGATATCTGTTCGCCCGCGATGACGTCGACGTTATCGCGCTCCACGATTGCGACATCGTCACTTATGACCGCACCCTCCTGGGAAGGCTCATCGAGCCGGTGGTCAATCCGAATAACCACTTCCAGTTCTGCAAGGGTTACTATACCCGCATCTCACCCACCGAGCGTGCACTCAAGGGACGTGCGACGCGGCTCTTCGTCGCCCCGTTCGTCGCGACCCTGGCCAAGATCATGCGCCAGCGCGGACACGGTGAGCTCGAACACTTCTTCCAATACCACAGTGCCTTCAAGTATCCTTTGGCCGGGGAGTTCTCCTTTACCGCGGACTTGGCGCGGAGGCTGAATGTGGCCTACGACTGGGGGTTGGAAGTGGCAACCTTATCCCAGGTCTATGATCAGCTGACCACGCGGCAGATCGCCCAGATCGACCTGGCGCCCAACTATGAGCACAAGCACCAGGAGCTGTCCCCCGAGGACACCGAGCGCGGCCTGCACCGCATGGTGGTAGACATCGCCAAGTTCTATCTTACCTACATGCGTTCCCATGGTGTGCCGCTGGACGATGCCTTCGTAGATATGATCCTGCACAGCTACTACCAGACCGCGCTCAAGTATGTCCGCAAGTACAGTTACGACGCGGACGTTAACACGCTAGCCTTCGATTTGTACGGGGAAGAATCCACCGTCGGCTATTTCCGCGGCTTTCTCTGGGATGCCTGGGAGCAGAGCAGAGGACCCCAGGAAGCCAAGCTGATCCCTTCCTGGAACCGGGTCGCCTACTCCTTCCCGGAGATCTACGACCGCTTGCTGCATGCCGTGGAGCGAGACAACGGGCGGGTGTAGGTTTGGGTTAGGCGCGCTCTTCGATCCCGAAGCACTGTGACAAGTCCGAACACGCCGTAACCCAACACGTCGAATCCCACAACCAACGCCGAATAACTCAGAACTGCTACTCCCCAGCCCCGTAATACGAACGGTACCAGTCGACGAAACGGGACACGCCGACCGCGACGGGGGTGTTCGGCCGGTAGCCCGTGTCCCGGACCAGCTCGGCGACGTCTGCGTAGGTGTCGGGCACATCTCCCGCCTGCAGGGGCAACAGCCTTTTCTCCGCCCTTATCCCGAGGCAACGTTCAAGCACTTCGATGTAGTCCGTCAGTTCCACCGGCTGCTGGTTGCCAATATTGTAGAGTCGATAGGGCGCTGAGCTGGTGGCCGCATCCGGATGCTCCCCGGTCCAGGCGGAATCAGATTCCGGGATTCGGTCCAGGACCCGGATCACGCCCTTCACGATGTCGTCGATGTAGGTGAAGTCCCGGCGGTGCTTACCATAGTTGAAGACGGAGATTGGCTCGCCCGCGAGGATGGCGCGGGTGAACTTGAACAGGGCCATGTCCGGTCGGCCCCAGGGGCCGTAAACGGTGAAGAAGCGTAGGCCGGTGGTAGGCAGTCGGTATAGGTGGCTGTAGGTATGGGCCATCAGCTCGTTAGCCTTTTTGCTGGCGGCATACAGGCTCAGCGGATGGTCCACCGTGTGACGGACCGAAAAGGGCAGGTCGGTATTGGCACCGTAGACCGAGCTGCTCGAGGCGTACACCAGATGCTCGACCTCCTGGTGGCAGCAGCCCTCCAGGATGTTGGCGAAGCCGGTCAGGTTGGTATCTACGTAGGTCATGGGGTTCTCGATGGAGTAACGGACCCCGGCCTGGGCGGCCAGGTTGACGACCCGTTGGGGCTGGTGCCGGGCAAAGGTTTGGGCGACGGCGGTCCGGTCGTGGATGTCGATGCGTAGGTCCCGGTAGCGGTCGGAGTCGAGGGTACGTGCGAGTCGGGCCTGCTTCAGCCCCACGTCGTAGTAGTCGTTGAGGTTATCGATCCCAATGACTTCGTCACCGCGCGCCAGGAGTTGTAGCGAGAGTGCGGAGCCGATGAAGCCGGCGCTGCCGGTTACCAGAACTTTCATGATGCTTCTTAATTCCGGCGATGCGGCTCATTTCACTCACCGCATCCTTGTATAGGGCACCTTGAAAATAGGTGTTTTTACCAATCAAGCGACCCTAAATTATTGATTATTTAATCATGCCTTTGACAAAAATCGTATTTTTCAAAATGCCCTATATTTTGTTTCCTAAGGGGTAGTTGTCAAGTCCCGTGTGATTATATACCGAGGAGGAGCTATCTGCTGCTACAAGCGAGGGAGATATTACGGTTGCTTACTAGAGGGAGGCGCATGGGGGTCGCGGTGGTCTGCGTGGACCGGGAGCTGACCGGCATCATCACTGACGGCGATGTTTGAGCTGACCCTTACGGTAGCACGCAACCTGAGTCGAGGCATCACAGGTCATGAATATCCAACTCCACGAGAATGCACGTACGACGCCGGCGATTCGTCTGGAAATACAGGCCCAGCCTGAGTCGGTAAGCAACCGGGAGATAGCAGAAGCTTACCACCTTAACCGCCACACGGTGGCGAAATGGCGTCGCCGTGAGGGGACGGAAGATGCTTCACACCACCCTCACCCCGGTCCAGGAGGCGGTGGTGGTCGAGCTGCGCAAGACGTTGTTGCTGCCGCTCGATGACCTGCTGGCGGTAACCCATGAGTTCATCCACCCCGCGGTTTCCCGCTCGGGTCTGGACCGTTGTCTGCGCCGCCACGGGATTTCTACCCTCAAGGCGCTGATGCCCCAAGAGGAAAGCGCCAAGACGCCGGTGAAGACCTTCAAGGCGTATACGCCGGGCTTTGTGCACGTCGATGTCAAGTACCTGCCGCAGATGCCGGACCAGGAGCAACGCCGCTACTTGTTCGCTGCCATTGATCGGGCGACGCGCTGGGTTTAACGTGGAGATCCTTGAGGACAAGTCGGCAACCGCCGCGAGCGACTTTCTCGCGCGCCTGATTGATAAAGCTCCGTTCACGATCAGCAAGGTGCTCATGGAAAAGGCAAGGAATTTACTGATCGCTTCTGTGCCACCGGCGAGCGCCAGCCGACCGGTGCCATGCCTTCGATCGGGTCTGTACCGACAACCGCATCGAGCACCGGCTCACCAAACCAACGTCGCAATCGGACCCGCAAACGCAACCAGGTAGCTCTCCGGAACCGCCCTGCCCACTTCGATCCAACACTACGCCCTCTATCGCGCGTACGTCCACGGCCGACATGGGGACACGGACCCGTCCGATACCCACCCTAGCGCACTATCGGGAATTCCTGGTCGCTCCCTGGGGAGGCGAGACCCGCTTCCTGGAGCTGCACCTGGGCATACGGCTGATGACGGTGGCCGTAACCGGTTACCTGCCCGGATGTCTGTCCGCTGTCTATACCTTCTTCGATCCAGGGTTCTCCGATCGCTCACCTGGGACCCACGCCATCCTGATCGAGGAGGCCCGGCGGCAGGGACTTGAGCACCTGTACCTGGGTACCGGATCGGGGAATGCCCCAAAATGAGCTACAAGGAGCACTTCCGCCCATTGAAGGCCCGGCTGGACGGGCGCTGGGCAGTGGTACGGCCGAGGTGTCGAAATCAGTGGGACGGATCGGGTCGGCGTGGCGTTTCACATGGTGCAGTCGAACAGGTGAACCAATCCAATCAGACGCCGGTCATCGACGATCACCAGGCTGGTGATGCTACGCTCCGCCATCAGGTCGACGGCATCCTGCAGACGCGCCTTCCGGTCGACACAGATGGGATCCGCCGTCATCATATCGCCGGCCACCAGGTCCGAGAAATCTCTGCGGTGGCACTCCATGGCCCGGCGCAGATCACCGTCGGTGATGATGCCGGTCAGCTCCCGGTCCACACAGACCACCGCAACCCCCATGCGCCCCGCGCTGATGGTCTGAACGACGTGAGCGGCGGGGTCGTCCGGGCGGACGATGGGCAGATGCTTGGTATGCATCACACGCTCCACCCGGGTCAGCAGACGCCGCCCCAGGTTGCCGCCGGGATGGAAGCGGGCAAAGTGCTCGGGACGGAAGCCGCGGGCCTCCATCAACACGACAGCGAGGGCATCGCCGAGCGCCAGGGCCGCGGTGGTGGAGGCGGTCGGGGCGAGCTGGAGGGGACAGGCCTCCCTGGGCACGGCGGCATTCAGGTGAAAATCCGCATGCCGCGCCAGCGTCGAATCCGGCCGGCCCGTGATGGCGATGAGCTGGTTTCCGTTGTCCTGGAGAAAAGGAATCAACCGGATGACCTCATCCGTCTCCCCGGAGTTCGAGAGCGCAAGGAAGATGTCCTCCGAACGCACCATGCCCAGGTCACCGTGAGAGGCCTCCCCCGGATGCACGGAGAACGCCGGCGTACCCGTGCTCGCCAGAGTTGCCGCGATCTTGTTTCCGATCAGGCCCGACTTGCCCATACCGCAGACGATCACCCGCCCCCGGCTGGCGAGAATCGCATCCACAGCAGCGGCCAGGTCCGCGTCCACCTGCTCGATCAGGGTAGCGACGGCGGTGGCCTCGATCCCCAACACTCGCCGTGCCCGCTCGAGATAAGCGTCCTTCGAGATACTCCGATTCCGCTGTACCGTCTGCATGATTCGCCTTCCCGCGGGCGTTGCGTCGGCCGCCGATGATACCGCCGGGTCCACGGGTATGCCACGGCCGAGACATATCTCGCTTGGTAGTGGCTAAATTCAAGTGGTGGAGCCTGCTAACCCCTACCTTGTATTCCGGCAGGATTGCCGGAATCCAGGTGCCAGGGACGGCAAAAACAGCGGGGGGCTCGAGTCATTAGGTCGCACAACCAAACCACTTTAAATTTAACCACTACTTTTCGCTTTCCGCATAGCCCGAAGTGTGACGGGTACACTAACACCACATTTTACCTTACTTTTTATTATAAAATCCGTAGGGTTGACTGTTCACACCAATACATTGGAGGAGCACAGGGAAGCGAGGGAGGGTAAGCGCCGAGCGAAGTGCGCCGCCCCCGGGTAGGCATAGGGCCGAGCGTTTGGTCGGAGTGCGGCGCGTGAGCGCCGTCGGAGACGAAATGCCAGGCCATGCGACACGGCGTCAAGTCATTGCGGGAGTCCTGGTACCGCGCAGAGTGCGCTCCGGGATGGACGCAGGACGAACGCGGGCCGCCGAAGGCAATGGCCGACGCCCCATTGTTTGCAACCGAAATCGGACGGACCCCATTTCGGGTTGCGCGAAAAATGGCGACGCTTCGGAATTCCGAAGACGGTTGTTTTATCCCCGGCTCCACGCCCCCTCGCCGGGAAAAGGCGATGAGGCATCACAAAGCTGGGCGATTCCAGGTCGTAACTTGAAGAACCGTTGATTGATCGTCGAGCGGCTTACATCACTCAGCGCGGCGAGTTTCGAGGCCGGTAGATCATGCGTAAAATAGCGCACGATCAGTCTGAATTCGGCTTCCGAAAGGCGTGAATGCCTGAAATACCTGTTTTTTCCTTGCATAGCATAACCTTAGCATACATCTGAAGATGTTAAAGTTATCTAGACCCTAGACCCTCTTGTTAATCCTGTACTACTTGGAATATTGAAGGAGGGACCAAAATGCGCTACGTCACCAGCGTTGAACGATTGGCCATTCAAAGAGGGATTCAACAAGGTCTGGGACAAGGCAGGCTGAAAGGGAAGATCGAGGGCCTGGAACGCCTGCTTGTCAAACGCTTCGGCCCCCTCGACGAAGCAACCCGCAAGCGTCTCGATATGGCTACCCTGGAACGACTCGATCGCTAAACTGATCGCATTTTGGATGTGTCCAGGGTAGAGGCCTGTTCGAGGAACATTGAGATTCGTCGGTCTGTGGCGAAGTCTCGCAAGTGGTAAAATTGTTGGTAGTGCTTAATATGTGGTGATCGAGTAACTCTCCCCGCAGAGCAAAGGAAAAGGTTCAGCGGGAAATTTATCACTACATGTCAAGCACTATCCAAAAAATAATCCTGTTAATCCTGAAAATCATGTTATACTAAGCTAGTATCAGTATTTCTGTTTTTTTTATTCGCCCGATGATTTCAAAATTTGCGGTCAGCAATAAACGCAACTCCGGTTTGTAGTTGCGCGGGTTCTTGAAAAATGTTTCACGCGCTGTTCGAAATTCGACAAACGTTTCATAATGCCGATTGTAGAGGACCCTCTTCTTAAAAAATCTCCATAATCGCTCGATCAAATTCAGATTCGGCGCATACGGCAGGAGGAAAACGAGCTGAATGCGTGAGGCTTTCAGGTAGTCTTGAACTGCTTTGGAACGGTAGTAAGGTGCGTTGTCACAAATGACATAAATGCACACGGCCATGGGGTGGAACGCTATGAGCTTGCTCGAACAACGCGATGGTCGAGTCAGCGTTGATAGTGTCGTCGCAGCGAACCACGGGCTCCAACCGTTCCAGGTCAATGGCCCCATTGATATTGACGCGCCGTCGCCCGGTGTTGGTGGGGATTCCCTGCTCCTCGCCACGCTTGATCCAACCGCCGGCAAGCACCGGATGGTGTTGCGGACAAGTCACATCCATAAAATAGATGGGATCATCCTGACCCTGGAAATTGCGGATATGGTCGTACGTTTCGAGGAATTGCGTTTGCGCTTCTCCGGTCGGCCTTACCAGGCACCAGCCGGGGGCTTCTTGTACACATAACCCAACCGGCGCAGCACTGCGGTCATGCCACTCTCCGTATAAGACACCCCAAAGGTTCCCTTCACCCAGTAGGCGACCGCTTTGGCCGAGAGGTATAGGTTCGCTTGAAGGTGGGCGTCCAATTCCACCAGGTGCTTAGCCTTGAGCAAGCCAACGCTGCCACCGACACCGGCGCCAACACGCCTCAAGCCCTCAAGACCACGTTTACATAACGCTTGAAGTGCGCGCGCACCGTGTTGGGATCGACCAGCAAAACTTCCGCCACCGCCTCGGCCGTCCAGCCGGTCGCCAGTAACACCACAGCCTTGATGCGGTTGGCCTCGCGTTTGTCTCGGGTGCGGCGGTGTGCCTGACGCAGGTCGGCGATCTGGTCAGGTGGCAGGGCGTAGTCGAGCATACCGACTATCTGTCAAGTCCCGTCGGCTGGTGCTCGCCGGTGGCACAGAAGCGATCAGTAAATTCCTTGCCGTTGTCGGTGAGCACCTTGCTGATCGTACGGAGCTTTATCAATCAGGCGCGCGAGAAAGTCGCTCGCGGCGGTTGCTGACTTTGTCCTCAAGGATCTCCACGTAAACCCAGCGCATCGCCCGATCAACGGCAATGAACAGGTAGCGGCGTTGCTCCCTGGTCCGGCATCGACGTGCACGAAGCCCGACGCATACGCCTTGAAGGTCTTCACCGGCGTCTTGGTGCCTTCCTCTTGGGGCATCAGCGCCTTGAGGGTAGAATCCTGTGACGGCGCAGACAGCGGTCCAGACCCGAGCGGGAAACCGCGGGGTGGATGGACTCATGGGTTACCGCCAGCAGGTCATCGAGCGGCAGCAACAACGTCTTGCGCAGCTCGACCACCACCGCCTCCTGGACCGGGGTGAGGGTGGTGTGAAGCATCTTCCGTCCCCTCACGGCGACTGAGGTGGTAAGCTTTTGCTAACTCCCGGTTGCTTACCGATTCAGGCTGGGCCTGTATTTTCAGACGGATCGCCGGCGTCGTGACCTGTGATGCCTCGACTCAGGTTGCGTGCTACCGTGATGTAGAAGGCGTCGGGCTCCGGGATCAGCAGAACAAGGATATTAACGTCGCGTAGCTTGCCGTCGGAGATGTGGATAAAGGTTGGGATGTTGCCTTGACGAAATGCCAGGCCATGCGACACGGCGTCAAGTCATTGCGGGAGTCCTGGTGCCGCGCGGAGTGCGCGCCAGGACGGACGCAGGACGAACACGGGCCGCCGAAGGCAATGGCCGGCGCCCCATTGTTTGCACCCGAAATCGGACGGACCCCATTTCGGGTTTCGCAAAAATGGCGACGCTCCGGCAAAGGCCGAAGATAAATGGTAAGCATCTATGGGTAAACCTACCGGATTCATGGAATACGAGCGGCTGGAGCGAGGTTACCACCCCGTCTCCGATCGCGTTGTCCATTATCGCGAGTTCCTCGTCCCCCTCTCCGACGCGGATGTGGGCACCCAGGGCGCGCGCTGCATGGACTGCGGCATCCCCTATTGCCACCAGGGCTGTCCGGTGGACAACCTCATCCCGGACTGGAATGACCTGGTCTACCGGGGAGACTGGCAGGCGGCCATCGAGGTCCTGCACTCGACCAACAACTTCCCGGAGTTCACCGGGCGTATCTGTCCCGCCCCCTGCGAGGCTGCCTGCACCCTGAACCTGCACGACGCCCCCGTCACCATCAAGACCATCGAATGCGCCATCATCGACAAGGCCTGGGAGCAAGGCTGGATCCAACCCCAGATCTCCCGCCACAAGACCCGCAAGCGCGTCGCCGTGGTCGGCTCCGGACCTGCCGGCCTGGCGGCGGCCCAACAGCTCGCCCGTGCCGGCCACTCCGTCAAACTCTACGAGAGGCAGGGCCGGATCGGCGGCCTGCTGCGCTACGGCATCCCTGACTTTAAGCTCGACAAGCAGCTCATCGACCGCCGCATGGCTCAGATGCGCGCCGAAGGCGTGGAGTTCCACACCAACCTCCATGTCGGCGTCGATATACCGGCCCGCAAGTTGGTCGAGGACTATGACGCGGTGGTACTCGCCGGCGGCGCCGAGCAACCCAAAGACCTGGACATACCGGGCCGCGACCTAAAGGGCGTGCATTTTGCTATGGATTTCCTGCGTTCCAACAGCAAGCGCGTCCAGGGTGTGTACGTCCCGGACGCCGAATTCATCAGCGCCGAGGGCAAACAAGTCGTCGTCATCGGCGGCGGCGACACCGGCTCCGACTGCATCGGCACCGCCAACCGCCACGGCGCCAGATCCGTCACTCAGCTCGAAATCCTGTTCAAGCCCCCGGAGCAAGAGAACAAGGGACTGACCTGGCCCGACTGGCCCAACAAGCTACGCACCTCCAGCTCCCAGGAAGAAGGCTGCGAACGCATGTGGTCGGTGAAGACAACTTGGTTCGTGGATGACGGGAATGGCAAGGTTAAGTCGCTGGAGTGCGTCAAGGTGGAATGGAACAAGGATGCCGCCGGGCGCTGGCAGATGAGCGAGATTCCAGGCTCCGAGTTCTCGTTAGAAACCGATCTGGTTACCCTCGCTATGGGTTTTGTGCATCCGGTCCATGAGGGGATGATCCAAGAACTTGGCGTCGCGCTCGACAAGCCCGGTAACGTCACGGGCCCCTCTGAAGGCCCCGATGCCTACCACACCTCTATCCCCGGCGTCTTCACCGCCGGCGACATGCGCCGCGGCCAATCCCTGGTGGTCTGGGCCATCCGAGAGGGCCGACAGTGCGCCCGCGCCGTGGACGAGTGGCTGATGGGAAGGTCAGATTTGCCTTAACCGTTTAGCACCCTCTTTGGATTCCGGCTCGATATGGGCATAACCCTTTGACTTTTGGTTTATGAGATCAAGATTGGAGGGGCTGAACGGTTATTTGCGCTTCGCGTTGATGTGCTCATGTTCCTCATACCTACCGTTAGTCCTCCGAAAAAGTTAGTGCAATAAGAGAAATTAGTCATGCCCAAAGAACTGATTTGGCGGGAAGCGACGGATAAAGCTCTTAACTCATTGCCGACTCCGCTCCACTATAATGAAACTACAGAATAGATTATTTCAGACAAACTTCGTACGTCCGTTGGAGCGACGCCTGCAGTGACGGTGGTTCGTTCACAGCTTTGTGCGTCGATTAAGCATTATGGTGAGGAATCACCATATGTTCGTGTTTCCAAGGGGACATTTGCATTGAAAAGTCGGAGCTTTTCCGATGCAGTGGTTCCTAAGAAGCTTACCCCGGATGTTGATGAATCTGAGGAAGAAAAAAAGCAGTATGATATTGTTTCATCTTTTGGGATGTTCTGGAAAAGGACGGAGTGGAATGGACATCGATGCCAAAACTGCTGGGGATTCAACAAATCGGGGCAATTATCTGCTTTATAATTGTAGAGAAGTTGTCTATGTTGGCCGCACTACGGATAGACCTCTTGGGAAAAGGCTTTATGAGCATACAATAGATCGGATGTCTGCAAGATGGGATAGATTTCTCTGGTTTGGTCTTTTGCCTGTCTCTGATGATGGTTCACTTGGTTCTCTTCCTGCCACTTACAGGCATGACGCGGCTAAATTGATTCCTGCGCTAGCAACCAAATCCGTGCGTCTTCCGTGGTAAAGCGCCACGACGGGTTGATTGGATTGGTTCCGGGTCTCCGTTCATGCCTGGACTTCGGAAACGATCGTCGCGAGATCCGGTAGTCGCCGGTCCAAGCATTGCCGTCCTAACACGCTGAACTCACATTCGGCCAGGTTGAGCCAACCGCCATGCTTGGGGGTGTAGACGCATTCTAATTTGTCCAACAGCACACGTGCGGTGGGAACGCTTTATACAGGGAGGCGCCGCCATGGGTGTTCAGATTGTCCATGACTAAGGTGATACGGGTTGCCTGCGGATAATCTTCTTGCACCAACCGCCGAACGCGTTGCGCCCATTGCTCAGCGGCATGATTATCCGCTATTCCGTTCGTATTCCACGTCGTAGCGTTCGCTCTGCCCCGGTTTGGTCGGTATCGGGTCACGCGCTTCGCGCGTGCATTGCACGCTGGCCTCGTCCATACGCACCACCGGATAGGCCGGATCAGACACACGCCGGTACACGGCCAATACCATTTCCATCTGGCACACGAAGGCCGCATATTCGTAGGCGCGGGAATGCACTACATCCGCTTCTGCCGGGTTTGATGGCGTTTTTTTTACACTTGACGCACGGTCTCGGGGAATATCGATTCCACCACCTTCAATTCCACCAAGCGATCCCTCAACAACAGTAAGGTCCACCGGGTATGTCCCGCCGGCGGCTCGCTACAGGCGATACTCACCAAGCGCGCTTCGCCTTCACTATCCAACACCCGCGAACGTTGGCGCCGCTCCAGTGCCGCCGGGAAGCCCTCGCACACACACACCGTTGGCGAATTTGCTCCACCGTGCGACGGCCACAACCCACCCGCTCCGCCACTTCTCGGTCGATCAGGCCGTTTCCGCGTTCGCCTTCGTCCGCCCGCAACAACACTTGGGCGTGACGGCGACGATAGGCGGCCTCCCGTTCTGTCGCTGACATCCGCTGTCGTAATGGCAATCGCATGGGGAAGCCCTTGCGTATCCACGGCAAGATGGCGTTTGATGCCAGATACCTTCTTCCCCGCGTCGTAACCTTTCTGTTCCGCCGGATCTGTATTCTTCACGCTTTGCGCATCAACGATCACGAAGCTGGTCTTCTCGTTCCGACCACGGCTGATACGGACCGCACCAACCCCATTTTTTTAACGCCCGCTCAAGCAGGCTGAACGCTTCCTCAGAGGGTTTTTGGCCCCATTGTCGAAAGTATTTATACACCACCGGCCAGTTGGGAAAATCACCCGGGAGCATTCGCTATTGACAGCCGCTTTTCAATACATACGCAACAGCGCAAAAAATATCATATAAATCAACAATTCGCGGCGTGGTCTTCTTCTTGGCTTGCTCCTATAAAGCTTGGATGGACGCGAACTGCTCTCGGCTTCTGTCACTTGGGTAGATGTTTCTCATCGCCCTTTCTCCGTGTCAGAATCTTTCTATCAAATAGATCGTAAACAGGTTCTTACAGATTCTGAGCCTGACCTTATTCGAAAACACTCTTCTAGCTCTGTTGGTTACTAGAATGGAATCCATAAGCGATACTGCCGATACCCATAACCAACGGAATCTATTTGATACTTTCCCCGGCAGTAGTGATCCTCTATTGATATTCGGATTTATGCAATCGAACCGGCCATTCATGGACCGACATAAATGGGACAAGGCTAGAACGCATATGAGGATATGGATATGTCGCCCCCCTCGGGGTGATCTTTTTATCCTGGTTGCTCCTCCTGCCACTCGCGGGTATCGCCGCTACCGGCGACGATCTGCGGGCACGTCTGGAGCAGCTGGGGCACTACCGTAAGCTGACCATTGCCGGGGCACCGCTGGCCTCCGTGCGGCTTCTCGACGATTTTTACCGCCGGCGCAACGACCGTTACGTCTGGCACACCAGCCGGCAGGTCGAGGACCTGTTGCGCCTGCTGGAACACAGCATCGATGAGTGCTTCCGGCCGGGTGATTTTCATGCCAGGGAGATCGCCTCCGCCACGGGAGGTCGGGCTCCGTCGGACCTGTCCGCTTTCGCGCATGTGAACACGAAGATTCTCCTGAGCGATAGCCTGTTGTGCCTGATCCATCACTATCGTTACGGCAAGATCGACTCACCACGCCTGGGTAAGGGCCGGGGAACCACAGGGGGGGAACCTTTAGCGAATGACCTGATAGACGACCTGGAACGGGCGGTCCGCGCGGAGGATCTGCAGGCGGTCAGCTACGCATTGTGCACCCAAAAAGGGCGCCCGCGCAGCTGGAAGCGGTGGCTCTTGCTCCACCGGAGGAGCAGAGGGCCGCCGAGCCACCGAAGCGGAAATTCAAATTCTCGTCCTTGTTCGATTTCTCCTCGCTCGATTTAACGCCGCGTGAGGGGCCGTTGGACGTGCACTGACACGCGTCGGGAAGCGCCTCCAACCTCAGTGCTGTTGACATTTAGCACGTAGGTTGGGCAAAGCAAGCACCCGGCAAGCTGTGCTCAAGGCTACGATCGTTTCACGGAGATCTCTAAACCGTGATGGCCTGGGGGGATGCACAGCGCGTAGCGTGCCCATCACCTGTCGATGGGCACACCTCACCTGATTTATCTCTCTACAAAGAGGCCGCGGTTCAGAACGCCTACGCCATGACCAATGCTCACGGCGATCCGGATGGACGGGCTTCGCTTTGCCCACCCTTGTATGTTCTGTTTCCAGGGAAATGCCAAGGAAGGTTATAAAGGGAGTTGATGGAGAGAGCCTGGGGAAGCCGCCCCATCCTGAGGCCTCGAGCCTGAACGGACAGATTGGCTCCCCGCTCCCTTCGTCCATGCCGGAGAGTATCTGAGGCCGTGAGCGGTGCTCGTGAGCCTGCATACACAAGGTCGGTAGACGAGGGTCCAGGGTCGGGGAACCAGGTCACCCTCCTAACGGATCTTTACTCACGGGAGAACCGAACATGAAGGTCGCCGGAATTGATGTCAACAGCAAAACCGTTACTTTGGTCATCCACCGCGATGGCCGCATGGGAAAGCCCTGCGAACTCAAGAACACCCCCCGGAGCCACGCGCCCCTAAGCTAACCGCCTGCGTAAGGCGAAGGTGAGCCGTGTCTGCCTAGAGGTCACCGGCCAGTATCACCTCGCCCTCGCTCTGGATGACGCTGGCTGGCCCGCATGGTGATCAACCCCAAGGCCGCCCAACGCTTCGCCGAGGCGATGCAGACCCGCACCAAGACCGATGCCGTCGATGCCGCAGTGTTAGCTCCGTTCGCCCAGCGCATGCCCTTCACGCCCTGGCAGCGCCCCGACGACCCGGAGCGTCGCCATTTTTCGCGAAACCCGAAATGGGGGCCGTCCGATTTCGGGCGCAAACAATGGGACGACGGCCATTGCCTTCGGCGTCCTGCGTCCGTCCCGGCGCGCACTCCGCGCGGCACCAGGACTCCCGCAATGGCTTGACGCCGTGTCGCATGGCCTGGCATTTCGTCTCCGCCGGCGCTCACGCGCCGCACTCCGACCAAACGCTCGGCCCTACGCCTACCCGGGGGCGGCGCACGGCCGCTCGGCGCTTACCCTCCCTCGCTTCCCTGTGCTCCTCCCTGGCCCTGTCCATCCACGCCTGCGCGCGCCACATTGCAGCGTTCAACCAGCCCCGCACCCAAATTCAAGAACCAGCTCCATGCGACGCAACAAACCACGACGACGCCCGACTTCCTGATCGCTAGCCGGCACCAGAGCATCGCCCACTTCGACGCTCAGATCGGGTACCTGCGCCGCCAGGTCTTCGACCTCATTGTCTTCGACCTCATTGCGGCGGATGAAGCACTCCGGCAATCCTGCAAGCTGCTCGTCAGCGCCACCGGTATCGCCGCCGCCAGTGCCATCCAGCTCCTCGGCGAGCGGCTGGTCTTGCCCGATAACATGCGCGCCAAGCAGTGGGGCGCCATGCCGGCCTCGATCCACGCCAGCACCCGCCCAACTCCAGCGTGAGCAAAAATCCCCCCTGTCCAAGGCCGGGAACCGTTACTTGCGGATCGCTCTCTATATGCCCGCTCTCAGCGCCGCTCGCCATGACCCCAATGTCAGGGCCTTCTACCGCCATCTTATCGACACCCGCGGCCCCAAGGAGCTCCAGGCTGTCTACGCGGTCATGCGTAAGCTCTTGCTCGCCATCCATGCCATGCTTAGAACGAACTCCCCCTTCGACAAGCCGCCGCTTCTTCTCACCCACTGAAACGACCACGTCAACACTACCTGAACACTACCTGGAGTCGGATGAATCAGTCGATCTCGGTAGCAGCCTTAAACGCCAGTCGGCGGGCGTGGAGCGTCGGCTCGGTGTAGCCGTTCGGGATTTCCAGGCCCATAAAAATCAGGTCCCGGGCCGCCTGAAAGGCGATGCCGTCGAAGCCGGGGGCCATGGGCCGATACAGGGGATCGGCTGCGTTCTGACCGTCCACCACCTCAAAGGCCATGCGTTTTAGGGTCTCCATCACCTGCTCTTTGTCTACGATACCGTGGCGCAGCCAGTTGGCAACGTGCTGGCTGGAGATACGCAGGGTGGCGCGGTCTTCCATGAGGCCGATGTCGTTGATATCCGGCACCTTGGAGCAGCCCACCCCCTGGTCGATCCAACGCACGACATAGCCCAGGATGCCCTGGCAGTTGTTGTCCAACTCCTGTTGGATCTCCACCGGGGTCCAGGTGGGTTCGGTGACGACCGGGAACTGGAGGATAGTGTCCAGAGTGGCGCGGCGACCACCGGCGGCCAGCTCCGTCTGGCGTGCCGCCACGTCGACCTGATGATAGTGCATGGCATGCAGGGTCGCCGCGGTGGGAGACGGCACCCAGGCGCAACCGGCACCGGCCTGGGGATGGACCTGTTTGGTCTGAACCATGGCCCGCATCTCATCCGGCATGGTCCACATGCCCTTGCCGATCTGGGCCCGCCCGAGAAGACCGCAGGCCAGGCCCACGTCCACGTTCCAGTCCTCGTAGGCGAGTAGCCAGGGGCTGGTCTTCATGTCCCCCTTGCGCAGCATGGGACCCGCCTCCATGGCGGTGTGCATCTCGTCGCCGGTGCGGTCCAGGAACCCGGTGTTGATGAAGATGACACGCTCGCGGGCGGCTCGGATGCACGCCTTGAGATTGACCGTGGTGCGCCGTTCCTCATCCATGATGCCGATCTTGAGGGTATTGCGGGCGAGACCCAGGGCGTCCTCGACCCGCGCGAAGAGATCCACCGCTAGGGCGACCTCTTCAGGGCCGTGCATCTTAGGCTTGACGATGTAGACGTTCCCGGTCCGCGAGTTCTTGTAGGTACCGAGCCCTTTGAGGTCGTGCATGGCCGCCAGGACGGTCACCATAGCATCGAGCATGCCCTCGAACACCTCTTCGCCAGCGGCCGTGAGCACCGCGTCATTGGTCATGAGATGACCCACATTGCGCACTAGCATCAGACTACGCCCGGGCAGGGTAAACCCGGAACCGTCCGGTGCCGTGAAGTCGCGGTCCGCGTCCAGCGTCCGCTCGACGGATTTGTCTCCTTTTCGGAAGCTCGCCTTGAGGTCGCCTTTCATGAGGCCCAACCAGTTGCGGTAGACCGCGACCTTATCCTGGGTATCCACGGCGGCGACCGAGTCCTCGCAATCCTGGATGGTGGTAACGGCCGCCTCCAGGACCACGTCCTTCACCCCCGCGGGGCTGTCCTTGCCGACCGGGTGAATCGGGTCGATTCGGAGGTCGATGTGCAGACCATTGTGGACCAGCAGGACTGACTCGAGGCGCCCATTGCTCTCTCGGTAGCCGGCGAAGGCGCCGCCTTCCGCGAGCGAGGTCTCGTCGCCTCCCGCCAGAGTGACAACGAGTCGGCCGTCCGTTATCCGGTAGCCGGTTACCTCCGCGTAACAGCCCACGGCAAGCGGGACCGCCTGATCGAGAAAGCCGTTGACGTACTCGATCACCTTGGCGCCGCGCACCGGGTTATAGGCGCTGCCGCACTCCGCACCGCCGTCTTCGGGCAGGACATCGGTACCATAGAGGGCGTCGTACAGGCTGCCCCAGCGGGCATTAGCGGCGTTCAGGGCATACCGGGGGATGCTCACGGGGACTACCAGCTGGGGACCCGCGATCCGGGCGATCTCCGCATCGACATGCTCGGTGCCGATTGCGAAGTCTTCACCCTCGGGAACCAGATAACCGATCTCCTCCAGAAAGGCCCGGTAGGCCGCGGGGTCCGCGGCCGGCCCCGGGTTCCGCCGGTGCCAGTCGTCAATGCGGGCCTGGAGTGCGTCGCGTTTGACCAAGAGCTCCCGGTTGCGGGGGGTGAGGTCGCGAACGATCTCTCCGAAAGCGGTCCAGAAGCGATCCGGATCGACCCCGGTACCGGGGGCGATCTCTTCCTTCACCAGGTCGTAGAGTGGTTTGGCGACGCGCAGGTCGCCCACATCAATACGTTCGATCATAATGCTGTCCGTTTTGTACAATGGTCACCACCCACCTGCATAGCGGGTAGCTTGAGGGAAACACCTGAGCAGCCGTGGTGGGCCGTTGAGATTCACGGTTCAGGGCATGTTTCCAGTCAGGAACCAGAAATGTTATCGAAGTTGTCGCGGTACCGTTCGGATTTTTGCGCCGACCGGCGATCGCTCGTGGCACCAGGGTATGTTGACATTTAGCCCGTAGATTGAGCAAAACAGGGCCTGTCCCCCGGTGGGGGAGGAAAAAGAAGCAAACTCTGGCCTTCTAGCTTGTCTGCTAATGTTGCAGGATTCACAGAATTTCAAGTATTAACATAATGTTATAATCTTTTATTCGGAATTTCCTAGTTTAAGGTCTTGACATTGATTGACAGGATATGCAATGGGATCACAGGAAAATAAGTTGATCAATCTCTATATTGAACTCAGAGACGGCCTCCGGGACTTGGAGGAAAGATTCTATACAAT